>ERZ773190.3431-NODE-3431-length-10468-cov-4.080092_pt1 | contig 10468 bp, 8 predicted proteins | sample MGYA00511111_ERZ773190 | MGnify/ENA primary metagenome ERZ773190 (study PRJEB29015, sample SAMEA2737777) | human gut metagenome | biome: human gut; feature: human-associated habitat; material: faeces | place: China | collected 2012 ... | reverse complement strand
CGCTTACGTGTCCGCTACGGCTACAAGCAGCGAGAGCGTGCCCAGCGGTAATATAGTAAAACTACACAACGTCCGTCTGTCATAAAGTAAGAGTATGTTTGTCACGAAATATGTTAAAATCCCCCTCTTAGTACACTATCCTGCACTTATTTCTATCTACATGCTCCATAATAAATCCGCCCACATTCTTCTTGATATTCTCAGGCATATCATTACTATTAAGCATTACAACCATTTGCTTCCCGTTAAACAACATATAATATCCATATTTGAAATATACAGTTGTGAATTGTTCCCATTCGTAAGTGTATATTAAATTATGGTCTGGAATATCAGCAAGTATAGCATTATCCATTAATGTTATTGTGCAGGGAGCATCTTCTGATGCATCTCTGTGCTTCAAGTGGTAATTAACGCTTGATTTGAACTGGAATGCAAATATATATATAGGATAGAACCAGCATATTGCATATATAATTAATAAAAATGTGTTGTATCTGCCAGAGGCAAGCATAATTATTGAGATAACGGCAGGAACCCACGAAAGTATAAGTTCGACAGGGTTTCTTAAAAATCTGTTCCAGAATACAATCTTTTTGTAATCATTGCCTGAAGCTTTCAGGGTAGTATTATATTTGTAAATATTATCCATAAATTCTCCTGTTCTTACATAGTAATGTGCTGCAATATTTTAATTAAGTGTTCTGCATACACCAGTTGGAAAACACTTGCAGAATGAGTTTATAAAATCTGCATAAAAACATAATATTCATAATATCACGCATAGTTTAATAAAACAATTAAAAATTGAATTTCATTTCGTATGTAATTTAAAAAATATATAAAAACAGTTCCCAAACTGGTATAAATATTATATAATTAGTCTATGTAAAACATTCTGGAGGCAGGAGTTTTGGGAGAGACTAATAAGAAGTTTGAAGTGTTGTCAGAGTTGATAGAAAGCCTTGAGTCAAGAGATACATTTCAGCATACAGTAGAACTAATATTACATAAGACTATAGCATACATTAATGCTGATTGTATTGCATTGCTTCAGAAGGGTTCAGATGATGAATGGACAGTAATTGCATCTGAGGGTGAATGTATAGAGGAAGCTAAGAAATGCGATGTTATGGCACTGAATGGTGAGAACAGCATAAGCGTTCCTATTAGGATTAATGACATAGATGCTATGCATTTTGTCATATATGATAAGAACAATATAAAGCTATGGTCCGATAATGAGGACAATATGCATTTTATATATGATGTTACAGGTATTATTCAGAGTATTGCCCAGATGAGAGTAACTAATAATTCACTGCTTTCATCATATGAAGTCTTAAAGGATATTCTTAATAACATAGGTTCAGGTATTATTGTATGTGATACTGTTACAGGCAATATTCTGTTTGAGAATAAGGTGGCGGCTGAGTCGAAGGAGATTAAAGATACAATAAAAGAATGTATGCAGGATATTCTTGTACCGGCAGAAGAAGATGTAGAGAAGACACTTGAAGAATATATTAATAATGCTGAGGGCAATAATATTGATGGATATTATGATTTTTCTGATTATACAAGAGAATACATAAGACCTGTGGAGAAGTATAATGCTGAGTCAGGTCTGTGGTTTGAAGTAAGATTTACCAAGCTTATATGGATAGATGCAAGTGAGGTGATTGTATGTACAGCTTCTGATATAACACAGAAGAAAAAGAATCAGCAGAAGATTGAATTTCAGGCACATAACGATTTCCTTACCGGTCTTTATAATCGTATGAAGTGTGAGTCAGACTTAAAGACTATAATTAACGAAGCTATAAGAGATGGTGTTAAGGGTGCGGTTTTGTTTATCGACCTTGATGATTTCAAGCACATTAATGATGGTCTTGGACACCAGTATGGAGATATTCTTTTACAGCAGATTGCGGCAGGACTTCAGAGTATAGTAGGTCTTAGAGGCAGATGTTACAGAATGGGTGGTGACGAATTTGTTGCCATAGTAATGCCTGATATGTTCCTTGAATTAGAGAGAATTGCCAATAAGGTTAAAGAGATATTTAACAAACCGTGGTATCTTATGGAGACAGAATATTTCTGTACTATGAGTATGGGTATTGCGGTATTTCCAGATGACAGCAAAGATGTACACGAGATTATCAGAATGGCTGATATAGCAATGTATGAGTCTAAGAAGAATGGTAAGAATGGATATTCTTTTTATGATGTGTGCAACAAACAGAATTCTGTAAGACGCCTTGATATTGAAAATAATATGCGGCAGGCTGTTGCGACAGGAATTGATGAATTTGTTGTATTCTACCAGCCTGTAGTTGATATTAACACAGAGGAATGTGCATCGTGTGAAGCACTGGTAAGATGGGACAGTAAGTCGCTTGGATTTATGGGTCCGGGTGATTTTATTCCGCTTGCTGAATATCTTGGACTTATAACTTCAATTGGTGATTATGTTCTTGAGGAAGCCTGCAGACAGTGCAGATACTGGAATGAACATGGTATGCCGGATTTCCATATCAATGTTAATCTGTCGGTTGTCCAGCTTCTTCAGAAAGATATAGTAGATACAGTAGCTAAAGTGCTTAAGAAGACAGGAGTTAATCCTAGGAATATCGTGCTGGAGATTACAGAGAGCTTTGCTATTAATGATATGGACAGGGTTCTTAATATAATTAATGGCATAAGGGAATTAGGACCAAAGATAGCTCTTGATGATTTCGGTACAGGATATTCATCACTTAACTACATTAAACAGCTTCCTTTTGATATTATTAAAGTTGACAAGACATTTATTGATGATATAACGGAAGATGAGTATGCACAGGCATTCATTAAGCTTATAGTTGAATTGTCTGCTACTATAGGAACTAAGATAGTTGTAGAAGGTGTTGAGGATAAGAGCCAGTTGGATATATTAAGAGAGCTGGGTGTTGACTTCATACAGGGATACTATTATGGTAAACCTGAACCTGCTTACGAGTTTGAAAGATTAAATTTTAAGGGGAGGATTAATATATGAGAATGTTGATTAAGAACGGAAGAGTTATTGACCCTGCAAGTAACACTGATGACATTAGGGATATTCTTGTTGAAGATGGGGTTATAGCAGAAGTGGCAAAGGATATTGACAAGGCAGCAGATACAGTTATTGATGCTAAGGGCTGTATGGTTATGCCAGGACTTGTGGATTTACATGTACATTTCAGAGAACCAGGCTTTGAACATAAGGAAACAATAAGAACTGGTGCAAGAGCTGCGGCAAGAGGTGGATTTACAACAGTGTGTCCAATGCCTAATACTAAGCCTGCAATTGACAGCGTTGAGATGGTTGAATACATAAAGAATAAGTCAGAAGAAGTAACAGATATTAATATTCTTCCTATAGCAGCTATGACAGCAGGTCAGGACGGAGAGTATATAACTGATTATGAGAGGCTTTATGAGGAAGGAGCTGTAGCAGTAAGCGAGGATGGGAAGTCTGTTATGAATGCTAGAGTAGCAAGACAGGCTATGAGGCTTGCGGCAGAAGTAGGAATACCGGTATTTGCACATTGTGAAGATAAGGATCTTGCAGCAAGGGGAGTTATGAATGCCGGCAATAAAGCAAGAGAACTTGGATTTTACGGAATTATGAATTCTGTAGAAGATATTATGGTGGCAAGAGATTTACTCCTTGCTAAGAATACGGGTGCCAAGCTTCATATATGCCATGTTTCAACAGAGGACAGCGTAAGAATGATAGCGGCAGCCAAGAAAGAAGGTCTTGATGTTACAGCAGAGGTAACGCCACACCATTTAACACTTACAGAAGATGATATTAATGAAGATGATGCTAACTACAAGGTTAATCCGCCATTAAGAACTAATAAGGATAAAGATATGCTTATTAAGGGCCTTAAGGACGGAACAATAGACATAATTGCAACAGACCACGCACCACATCATCTTACAGAGAAAGACAGAGGTTTTGTAGAAGCACCATTTGGAATATCAGGTCTTGAAACAGCTGTTGCTATTATAATGACAGATCTTGTTAAGAAAAATGTTATTACACCTCTTGAGATGGCAGATAAGATGAGTTATACACCTGCTAAGATTATCGGTATAGACAAGGGAACACTTCTTGTTGGCAAGACTGCTGATATTACTATAATTGATCCGGATGCAGAGTATGTTATAGACAGTAAGACATTTGCTTCAAGAGGCAAGAACACTCCATTTAACGGCAAGAAGGTAAGTGGTGAGATTAAGTATACAATAGCTGGTGGTAAGATTGTATATTCTAATATCAACGGAACAGAAGTTATTATTGATAAAGATGTTCCAAAGTTGTAATATAAGATAGATTAATTGATATGTAAGGAGAATATAGATGATTAACAAATTAGTTGACAAAATCGTTAAGACAAATGCACCTGTAGTTGTAGGCTTAGATCCTATGATGAAGTATATTCCAGAGCATGTTCAAAAGGAAGCTTTTGAGCAGTATGGAGAAACTCTTGAAGGTGCGGCAGAAGCTATCTGGCAGTATAATAAGGCAATCATTGATAATATATATGATATTGTACCAGCAGTTAAGCCACAGATTGCTATGTATGAGCAGTTCGGTATTGAAGGACTTAAGGTGTTTAAGAAGACTGTTGATTATTGTCACGAGAAGGATATGGTTGTAATCGGTGATGTTAAGAGAGGCGATATAGGTTCAACATCTGAGGCTTATGCAGTAGCACATCTTGGAAAGGTTAAAGTTGGTTCTAAGCTTTTAACACCATTTGATGAAGATTTTGCAACAGTTAATCCATATCTTGGTTCTGACGGAATTAATCCATTTATTAAGGTATGCAATGAGGAAGACAAAGGTATATTTATCCTTGTAAAGACTTCTAATCCTTCAAGTGGAGAATTTCAGGATCAGCTTATAGACGGCAAGCCATTATATGAGCATGTAGGTGCTAAGGTTAATGAATGGGGAAGCCAGTGTATGGGCGATACTTATAGTAATGTAGGTGCGGTAGTTGGTGCTACATATCCAGAGATGGGTAAGGTATTAAGAAAGGTTATGCCAAAGGCTTATATCCTTGTTCCTGGTTATGGGGCACAGGGTGGCAAGGCTGAAGACCTTACAGCTTTCTTTAACCCAGACGGACTTGGCGCGATAGTTAATAGTTCAAGAGGAATTATAGCTGCATATGCTAAAGATGAGTATGCTAAGTTTGGAGCTAAGAATTTCGGTGAAGCTTCAAGACAGGCAGCTCTTGATATGATTGCAGATATTAATGGAGCACTTGGAAAGTAAATAATTATTATAATAAGCGGCAGTACCACTCAGCAACAGACTGGTAATGCCGCTTTTATAAAGAATGGAGATAATATTGAGAACTTTAATTAAGAATGGACATATAATAGATCCGGCAAGACATATGTCATATAAGGCAGATATTCTTGTGGAAAATGGAATAATAAGCGGTATAATACAGGTAAAAGCATTTGATGTGCCTGTATCCGACATAGCTGTAGATGAAGTAATTGATGCAGAAGGTCTTGTGGTAGCACCTGGTCTTATAGATACACACGTTCATTTCAGGGATCCAGGTTTTACTTATAAAGAAGATATTAATACAGGAGCTGCGGCAGCTGCGGCAGGAGGTTTTACAACAGTTCTTTGTATGGCTAATACTAATCCTATAGTAGATAATAAAGAAACGTTGCAGTATGTAATAGAAAAGGGAAGAACTACGCCGATAAATGTATATTCAGCTGCGGCAGTATCTAAAGGCTTTAAGGGAGAAGAACTTACTGACTTTACGGAACTTAAGAATGGCGGGGCACTTGTATTTACAGATGATGGTATTCCACTTAAGAGTGAAATGCTTGTAAAGGAAGCTATGCAGAAAGCTAAAGAGCTTGATATGCCGTTAAGTTTTCACGAGGAAAATCCTGCATATATAGAACAACAGGGAATTAATAAAGGCGTTGTATCAGACAAGCTTAATATAGGTGGAGCACCAGCCTGCTCAGAGTATATGATGGTAGCACGGGATTGTATGCTTGCACTTGAAACCAAGGCAACAATATGTATACAGCACATAAGCTCAGCGGTATCAGTAGAGCTTGTAAGGACAGCTAAGAAGCTGGGAGCAGATGTACATGCAGAGTCTACTCCACAGCATTTTTCGCTTACAGAAGACATTGTGCTTGAGAAAGGCACACTTGCAAGAGTTAATCCACCAATAAGAACAGAAGCTGACAGGCTTGCTGTAATTGAAGGCCTTAAGGACGGAACAATAGACATAATTGCAACAGATCACGCACCACATAGCAAGGATGAGAAAGCTAAGGAGTTCAAGGCAGCACCGAGCGGAATGATAGGGCTTGAAACATCACTTGCACTTGGAATTACTAATCTTGTAAAGAAAGGCTATTTAACACTTGAGGAACTGCTCACTAAGATGACAGTTAATCCAGCAAAGCTTTACAAAATGGACAAAGGCTGTATTGAGGCTGGAAAGATAGCTGATTTGGTTATATTTAATCCAGATGAGGAGTGGGAGGTTACAGAGAATTTTGTATCGAAAGCTAGTAATTCACCATTTATCGGACAGAAGCTTTATGGTAAAATAAAATATACTATATGCAATGGAAATGTTGTATACAAGGATTTGAAATAATTAATTAAGAATGGAGAATACATATGTCATACAGAGAAAATGCATTAATAATTAAGACTTCGTGTTTAGCCGAAGGCATATATGAAATGTGGTTAAAGACAGATAAGATGGCAGGAGAGGCTGTACCGGGACAGTTCATATCGGTATATTCTAACGATGGAGCAAGACTTCTTCCAAGACCAATAAGCATATGCAGAATAGATAAAGATAATTTAAGGATTGTATACAGGGTTGCTGGAAAGGGGACAGAGGAGTTCTCTAAGATGAAGGAGGGGGAATATGTTAATATTCAAGGACCTCTTGGCAATGGATATGATATTAAGTCTATTATGGAATATGTAAAGAATGTCACAGGAAATGATTGTGCGGACACAGAGTTAAAGGCAATTCTTTTTGGTGGTGGAATTGGTGTTCCTCCAATGCTTGAGCTTGCTAAGCAGCTTGAATGTAAGAAGCAGGCTGTACTTGGTTACAGAAACTCACAGATGTTTTTAAAAGATGAATTTGAGCAGTTTGCTGATGTATATGTTGCAACAGAGGACGGAAGTGCTGGAACTAAAGGTAATGTATTAGATGCAGTAAGAGAGAATAACTTAACAGCAGATGTAATATTTGCCTGCGGCCCTACACCAATGTTAAGAGCAATAAAGGAATATGCGGTAAGCAATAATATCGCCTGTTTCGTATCCTTAGAGGAAAAAATGGCTTGCGGAATAGGAGCGTGCCTTGCCTGCGTATGTCAGTCAACAGATATTGATGACCATTCAAAGGTTAAGAATAAGAGAGTATGTAAAGAAGGCCCTGTATTCAATGTTAAGGAGGTAGAGTTATAATGGCTAATAGAGTAAATCCAATTAATCCGGCAGACGTTAATATGAAAGTAAATATTGCGGGAGTTGAATTTAATAATCCTGTTACTGTTGCCTCAGGAACATTTGGTTCAGGTATGGAATATTGTGAGTATGTAGACCTTAATAAATTAGGTGCGGTCACAACTAAGGGTGTGGCAAATGTACCTTGGCCGGGCAATCCAACACCTAGAATAGCAGAGACTTACGGTGGAATGATTAATGCAATCGGACTTCAAAATCCGGGGCTTGATACATTTGTAAAGAGAGATATTCCATTTCTTAAGCAGTATGATACTAAGATAATAGTAAATGTGTGTGGAAAGACAGAAGAAGATTACGTTGATGCTGTGGAAAAGTTAGGCGAACAGCCAGTTGATATGCTTGAGATTAACATATCCTGCCCTAATGTAAAAGAGGGTGGTATTGCTTTCGGACAGGTTCCAGCTTCAGCAGAGCGTATTACAAAGGCGGTAAAAAAGGTTGCCAGGCAGCCTGTAATTATGAAGTTAAGCCCTAATGTGACAGATATTACAGAGATGGCTAAAGCTGTTGAGGCAGGTGGTGCTGATGCGGTATCCCTTATTAATACATTAACAGGAATGAAGATTGATATTAATAGAAGAACATTTGCTGTTGCCAATAAGACAGGCGGTCTTTCAGGTCCAGCTATAAAGCCTGTTGCAGTAAGAATGGTATATCAGGTTGCCAATGCTGTAGCACTTCCTATTATTGGAATGGGCGGAATTGCCAATGCAGATGATGCGCTTGAGTTTATTATGGCAGGTGCAACGATGGTATCAGTTGGTACAGCTAATTTTAATGACCCTCTTACAACAATTAAGGTTGTGGACGGAATAAGAGATTATTGTGCTAAAAATGGAGTAGCAGATATTAACGAGCTTATTGGCTGCGTTAAGTAAAATTATAATTTAACAAAGACTTTACATAGATTTCTTGTAGCAGTGGTATTGCATTTTACATACCACTGCTATTCTTTTATCTGTCGATAAGACATAGACCTTTAAAAAGAAAAGTGAGGAAAAAATTTATGAGAAAGATGAATTTTAAGAAAAGCGCAGCTGTAATTCTTAGTACAGTATGTATGGTAACAGCACTTGTTGGCTGTGGAAGCAACAGTGCAGATGCAGACTCTAACCTTAGCGGAAGCATAACAGCAGCAGGTTCATCAGCATTAAAGCCACTTGTTGATGATGCGGCAGACCTTTTTAATGAAAAATATCCAGATGTTAACATAACAATCGATGCAGGTGGTTCTGGTGAAGGACTTAAGCAGGTATCAGAGGGAACAGTTAACATTGGTAACTCTGATGTAGAGGCAGCAGAAAAGCTTGATGCAGCTAAGGCAGCAGAACTTGTAGACCATAAGGTATGTGTAGTAACAATGGCACCTATCGTAAACAAGGACGTAACAGCAGGTGGTGTTAAGAACCTTACAAAGGCACAGCTTACAGATATTTTTACAGGAAAGATTACTAACTGGAAAGAAGTTGGTGGTGTTGATGAAGCAATCGTACTTATCACTCGTCCAGAATCTTCTGGTACAAGAGCAACATTTAAGAAATATGCATTAGACGGTGCAAGCGAAGCTTCTAACAAGTCAATGGAAACAGATGATTCAGGTGTACTTTTACAGAATGTTAAGACAACAAAGGGTGCTATCGGATATGTAGCTTTATCTTACCTTGTAAGCAACGCAGGCGTTGATACAGTATCAATTGATGGTGTTGAACCAACACTTGAGAATACATATGCTGGCAAATACCCAGTATGGACATACGAGCATATGTACACAAAGGGCAACGCAGATGAAGTATCCCAGAAGTTCCTCGACTACATCACATCAGATGAATACGGCAAGAAAATGGAATCATTAGGCTACGGCGTATCATCAAAGATGACAGTAAAAGAACACTAAAAAATAGTTGTTACCCCCTTAATTAAAAAGTAAGATAAAATCTTACAAATCATCAGCAGACAAAATTAACATTAAAAGATTGAAAGAAAATCAATCAAAAACACAAAGAAATAGGTTATCAAATAAGTAACCAGTTTAGGCGAGCAGATTTCCTGCCCGCCTAAACGCATAGAAATTAATAACATATAAAATGAAAATGTAAAAAAGAAATAACAAAGAGCAAATAACGAAGAATAAATAACAAAGAGTAAAGAAGATACATAAAGCTGATAAACAATTCAACGCAGATTAATCGCAACCCAGTTGTGTGGAGTGTTATATTGCAAGCTGGGTACTGTTGAAACCGTCGGCACTTAGTGGCTGTCCTTTAGCCGCTTAGTACCGCTACGGTTTCAAGTAGCGGGAGCGTGCCCAGCGGTAATATAACACTCCGCACAACGTCCGTAGCTATTAATCCCCCCGCCGTTGAATAATAACAGCCACATTTTATATGTTAAGAATGGAGAAAGTATGAATATTAAAAGAGGTATGTTTACCAAAGAGTACCTGTGGCGTACAATCGTCACCCTGTGTGGTCTTTTCGTTATAGTGCTTACTCTTGGAATAGGTGGATTTCTTGTATACAAGGGTTCAGGAACATTCTTAAAATTCAATCATTCAATCGGTGAGTTCCTGTTTTCACCTGACTGGGCACCTATAGACAATATGGAAGGCGGCGGTTCAGTAGGTACACTTATATTTATAGTAGGTTCATTAAGCACCTGTGGTCTTGCACTGTTTATTGCGACACCATTTGCACTTGGTTCAGCTATATTTATGACAGAGATTTCACCTAAATTTGGTGAAAAATTTTACCGCCCTGTAATCCAGATATTTGCAGGAATTCCTTCAGTAGTATATGGCTGGGTCGGACTTACCGTGCTTGTGCCATTTATAAGAGATATGTTTCACAGACAGGTAGGACATTCAATATTAGCGGCAGGTATTGTGCT
>ERZ773190.3420-NODE-3420-length-10498-cov-2.859332_pt1 | contig 10498 bp, 10 predicted proteins | sample MGYA00511111_ERZ773190 | MGnify/ENA primary metagenome ERZ773190 (study PRJEB29015, sample SAMEA2737777) | human gut metagenome | biome: human gut; feature: human-associated habitat; material: faeces | place: China | collected 2012 ... | reverse complement strand
TAAAAACCACAAGGTACTGGATTTTAAGAATTTTGATAATTTTGCTACTTGAACTTGGTCTGATATTTTTGATATTATGCTAATAGATGCAATTATTAAGATTATTGGTATTAATATGTTTTGAATTAAATTTCCTATAAAATTTATTAAGAATAATATTATTGGTTCTAGTATGCTTGTAGTTGTTATACTTCCTGTATATAACATAAGTGATACTAATACTGGTATTAATGTATTCATAAATCCTATTAGATTATTTGAAGTTTGTTTTACTAAATTTATCACATCTGAAAAATTGCTCATTATTATTGTTACTATTGCTATGTATTGCACATAATAGATTAGTTTTGAAATACTGTCATTTTCTAAACTTTCACTTATTGATTTTAATATGCTATGTATTATTATAATTGCTAGAATACTAAGTAAGGATTTTATTCCTGTTTGAACTTCTGTACCCAATATGTTTAATATTTTTTTATATATTTTTGAATTGTCTACTTTTCCACTTATTGCTGAGTTTAATATTTCACTTATGTCTGCATCTGCGAAAAATTCTCCTGTATATTGTTTTGAATTTTCAATAAAAGAATTTATACCAAAAGTTTCTTTTTGTGTTTCAATTGTATTATCTTCTGCCTTTACTGTTTTAGGAATAAATATTATTGCAATTATAATTATTAATATTATTAAAATTTTTTTTTGTTCATTGTATTTAACCTCCCTATAAAAGTATCTAAGTTATATTTTTTTATATTATAATACTTAATGTTATTATATGAGATATGAAGAAAGGGAATTTATAACCATGTATCAAATTGACTATACCAATGTTGGTAAAAGAATGAAAACTCTGCGTAAGCAGGCAGGGTACACTCAAGAACAGATCGCTGATGCACTCGATGTAACAGTTGCATTCATCAGCAACATTGAAAATGACCGCGTAAAGATGAACCTTCGTGTACTATCTTATTACGCAAAACTTCTGAATGTATCTATTGATTATCTTCTTCGTCCAGAATCAGATGAGAATGGTGAAAAAGATGATGTACTGAACAAAGAAATTCTTCGTCTATTGGAAAAATTCTCTACCGACGACAAAGAAAAATTTGTTAAAGTTCTTCGCATTTTATGCAAATAGATTACATATCTCAGATATAAAAAGAGCCGTATGACCGGCTCTTTTTTTATTCACTCTTTTTCGTTAAAATCTGATCTTATAAAAATGACAAAGATTTAAATTCATGATTCACATGATAACGCATATATTCGCGAATGATCTTTTTTAATTCCCATAAAACATCCGCACTGACTTTAAAGGTATAAAGCCTCTCGATCGAACTGTAAAGAATGTACTGAAGTGTATATAATGTTGCAGGACTTACTTTCACTTTCCCATGTTCACATTTGTTACATACCACTCCACTTTCTCTTGCATCAAACCAGATCAGATCTTCCCTGCTCCCACATTTTACACATCTGGATGCTTCGATTCCGATTCCATATAATGCAAGGATCTTAATCTCATAAATACAGCGGACCAATTCAATATCAATCGTCTTTTTTTCTAATGCACGCAGTGTCTGATAGAGTAATTTTAAGATCTCTAACTCATCGTTATTCTCCCTTGTCAGGTAGGATGCAAGTTCACAAAAATAACTCGCATAATAAATGAGATCCAGGTCTTTTTTCAGAGTATCAAAATAATTCTCAACCCCTGCCCACATCAGATTAAAAGAATTTTTTCCCTCATATAAAGAAAACTCTCCAAACGTAAATGGCTGACAGGCTGCCGCATACTGACTGGTTGCTTTTTTAGCACCTCTTGCAAATGCCGAGATCCTTCCACGTTCTTTTGTAAGAAGCACGATCCGCTTATCATACTCCCCAATATTGCCAGCCTGTAAGACCATTCCCGTCACTTTGATCTCTTGTGACATCTTTATACTTCTTTCTTATCATATCCATAGTTCTTAAGCAGCATATCGCTGTCTCTCCAGTCTTTCTTGACTTTAACCCATAACTGAAGATTTACTTTCATATCCAGAAGATTTTCCATCTCGATCCTTGCCTGTGTACCGATCTTCTTAAGCATAGATCCCTGCTTTCCGATAATGATCCCTTTATGAGAATCTCTCTCGCATACGATCGTTGCATCGATGTCCACGATATGTCCATGACGTCTGACTTTCATCGCATCAATGACAACAGCGATCCCATGCGGGATCTCCTGACTTAACAGACGAAGAGCTTTCTCACGGATCAATTCCGCACAGATTTGTCTCTCTGGCTGATCTGTGATCGTATCTTCATCAAAGTACATTGGACCTTCATCTAAATATTTGTAAATACTGTCGATGACATCATCCGTATTCTTGCCTTTCAATGCAGATACCGGGATGATCTCTGCAAATTCACATACATCTTTGTATGTATCAATCGCTTCTAAGATGTCTTTTTCTTCTACTGTATCAATCTTGTTGATGACTAAAATGATCGGTGTTTTGATCTTAGATAACTGTTCAATGATATATTTTTCACCACCACCGATGAACGTACTTGGTTCTACTAACCAAAGTACGACATCGACTTCATTTAATGTGCGTTCTGCAACTTGTAACATATAGTTTCCAAGTTTATTTTTCGCCTTGTTGATCCCTGGTGTATCAAGGAAGATGATCTGCCCTCTTTCATCGGTGTACACTGTCTGGATACGATTTCTTGTTGTCTGCGGTTTGCTTGATGTAATCGCGATCTTCTGTCCGATCAGACGGTTCATTAATGTTGACTTTCCAACGTTTGGTCGTCCGATAAATGTTACAAAACCGGATTTAAATTCATTTGCCATAAATTGTCCTTTCCCTGTTTTCTCTATAGTACATGTTTTACTTCATCAAAATATTCTTTATTCTGATCGATCTTCTCTTCATTTCCAATACAGCAGCGGTTTCCTGCTTCTACTACTGCTTTAACGATCGGTGCTAACGCTCTGATATCTTCCTGTGTACAGGATAATACCTGATCTCTAACCTTCTGAAGATCAGCTTCTGTCTTGTCTAAGAAATATGCATGAAAACTTCTTGCCCCCATATCAACAGCTTCCATTGGCATATCCATGCTTCCGATCGTTCCAATGATATATTTCTTCATATCACGATCATCTGCATCAAAATCTACCACATAATCTGCTGCCTCGTCGTATACTTTATAAGATTCAGAAAGGTTTGGATCACGGTATGTCACAAACATAGAATCTCCCTGATCTGAGAAACTGCACATGCATCCATACGCACCACCTTTGACACGGATCTGAATCCACAGATATTCATAGGAGAAGATCATCTGAAGCACTTTTAACGCTCCTGTATACTCAAGTCCTGCATCCTTAAAGTTTCCAGCGCATGCCACATACTGAACACCACCTGCAGTTGCAAATCCTTCATTGCTCTTTGTGCATGTAACTTTGACTTTCTCACCTTGTTTCTGGTCTTCATATAATCCTTCGATAAAGCTTTCCACTTCTGCCTTCATGAACTCAGGTGCTTCTTCTTTTCCTGTATAACTGATCGTCATATTTTGTTTTTCAAAGATCATTTTTACAGCTTCTTTTAAACCATTGACGATATTGTCATATTCTTCATCGAAATCTTCATACCATTTCTTCACAGTCTCATACATCGTGATCCCCTGAATTGCTTCACGGTATGCTGCATATTCTGAGAAATAAGACATTGCACGGTTTGCCGCACTCTTGTGTCCTGTCTCTGTCAATGTGATCTTAAGGTTTGTATAAATCTGTCCGATGATCTCTTTTAGTCGTTTCTTATGATCTAATTTGCTTTCAAATGCCACTTCTTTTAATAGATCAAATGCTTTTTCGATATTAGAATAGAAGCATTTTGTCTTTAAGATAAACATTGGAAGAAATTCATGCACATCCGTTGGCATAACATCCATTGTTGCGCTGATGCCACCTGTCTCAATGCTGATCTCGTTTCCTAATTCCTGATAACTATAGTGTGTTGTATCAACGATCGTTAAGATCTCTGCTAAAAATGATGCATATGGCACGAGATCCATTGGCACATGACTCATATCAAATGCAAGCTTGACGTAAGCGATCTTGTTTGTAAAATACTGATGCCATAATACTTTCACACCACCAAGTTCAGATTCCACATTGGATAATGGTTTGACATCTTTTCTGATATCTTCAATGTCGATCACTGGAATCTTCTCTAATTCTTCTTTTGTAGATGCTTCTTCCTGTGATGCTTTTAACTGTTTCGTCTCTTCGACTAATTTCTTTACTTCTTCTTCGGATAAAGAATCTTTGTAAGCCTTTAATTTATCCACTTCTTCCTGATCTTTGATCTTCTGTAAGCCTTTCTTTGGCTTCATCACCACGATCGTTTTATGGTTATTATCGATCAGATATTCTTTGATCAGATTCTCAAAATAGCCATTCTCGATCTCTTCTCTTAACTGTTTGAAGATCTCATTTGTCTTGATATGGATAAATGGTTTCTCATCGTCATATAACCAGCTGTCGTACATCTGAAGTCCATACATCAATCCCTTTGGAAAACGTCCAAAGTTTGCTTCTCTGTATTTGAATTCATAGTAATTAAATGCTGCTAAAAGATTTCTTCTTGGAATTCCTTCTTTTGCGATCTTGGCTAAGTTCTTTTCTAAAATCTTAACAAATTCATCTTCCTGATCATCCCTTGCTTCCTGTGCGATCACAGAAAATACTGGCTGCATGATCCCATTATCATAAGAACTTTGAATATCTTTTCCAATCTGTGCATCCATCAAAGCTTTCTTCACTGGTGCTCCAGGTGCATCGAATAATACTCTGTTTAAGATTTCAAATCCTAAGTAAAGTTTTGCATCCAAGCTGTCTCCGATCACTGCATTGTAGGATAAATAAGTCTTTTCTTCTTCGGAGTCATTCTCCCCGACTGGATAATATTCTTCCACTCGTTTTACTTCTGTAAATGGTTCTTGTTTCTCCCATGATGAATCGATCTGTTTCTTATCGAAATCTTTTAAATAATGTTCATCGATAAATGTCAGGTATTCATCAACATCCATATCTCCATACAGATAAATATAGCTGTTGGATGGATGGTAATAAGTCTTGTGGAAATCAAGGAACATCTCATAAGTTAAATCTGGGATTGCCTTTGGATCTCCGCCTGATTCAAATCCATATGGTGTGTCTTCCAATAAAGACTTCTGAATGATACGTGCAAGCTGCTGGTCTGGAGATGAAAATACTCCTTTCATCTCGTTAAACACAACTCCATTATACGTCAGAGGAGCATCTTCGCTTAACAGATCATAATGCCATCCTTCCTGCTTTAGGATCTCTGGCTTCTTATAGATATTGGGATAAAATACAGCATCCAGATAAACATGCACCAGGTTAAAGAAATCTTTATCATTCTGGCTTGCAACCGGATAAACAGTCTTATCTGGATAAGTCATTGCATTTAAAAATGTATTCAGTGATCCTTTGACCAATTCCACAAATGGATCCTTCATTGGGAACTCTCTTGATCCGCAAAGTACAGAATGCTCTAAGATATGAGGAACTCCTGTATCATCTTTTGGTGGTGTACGGAATCCGATCTGGAATACCTTGTTATCATCTTCATTGGAGATCACAACCACTCTGGCTCCCGTCTTATCATGCTTTAAAATATATCCTGTTCCATTTAATTCTTCAATAGATTCTTGTTTGATGATCGTATATTTATTATTCATAAACCTTTAACAAAATCTCCTTTTTTCTATTCATTGATATCCTTTATGCTACTACAAATGGAACAGATTGAAAAGGGGGTCGGTTTGATTTTTGCATAAAAATACGGCACCGAAAGCTTATTCTCATGCTTTCGATGCCGCATTGATATTTTTTATCGTTTGATCGATCTTACTTTGGAAAAACTGCTGTATCTGTACTTGCCGGATACTTTTTTCATTGTGCGGACCTTAAAATAATATTTCTTTCCTTTTTTTAGTTTTCCTTTGGTATAAGATGATTTCTTAGAGGAAAGTGTTGCGATCTTTTTATATCCTGATTTCTTCTTTGTGGACATATAGATCTGGTATCCACTGACTCCTGAAACCTTCTTATATGTGATCTTGACCGCTTTCTTTCCACTCTTCCTTAAGCTCTTGATCGTTGTTGCTTTGGGTTTAACAACAACTGTTTTCTTTGCTGAACTGTATCCTGCATAAGTCCAGTTTCCGATCTTATAATTTAAATCAACTTTTTCTGAAATTCCAGGGATCACACCTTGTGTTGAATACTGCCACATATGATAACTTCCCCGATATGTACATTTGTTACTATGTTGTGCGATCCATTTTGGGTAATCAGAAAATACAGATGCTGTCAGTTTCGTTTCAAATAAGTATTTGTTACTGTAAACTGCGACATTTTTATATCCATAAGATTCCATCGTATTCAAAAATGTTTTTGCAATATTTCCGATCTGTGTGCTGCTTAACTGATTTAACATATCAGCTTCCATATCATAATAAATCGGATATGTTAAATTCTTTCCCTGTAAAAGTCTGACGACATGTTCTGCTTCGCTTTTTGCTTTCGCTGTTGTATCAGCTCCAGAATACAGGTAAGTTCCATAAGGGATCCCCAGTCTCTCACATTCACTGGAATTGTAGTCCCAATACTTATCATCTTTATCTGTTTGATTTACACCATATCCACATCGGATGATCGCATAATCTGCCAAAGCACTGTTCTTTACCTGTTCCCAATCGATCTTGCCTTGATGCGAACTTACATCAATTCCCTGCTGTGTTGCATTGGCTGGTTTCTCTGCACCCCAGACTTTGCATGTTGTCTGAAATATCATAAACACGCTGATCAGCAATAAGAGTACCCCAACAACCAATCCAGTAAACATTCCTAGTTTTTCACTTCTCTTCATTTTCATCTCTGCCTCCTAAGTATGATCGTTTCCTTATTTTTTCTTCCACATTTATCATATCATATTTTTTTCGGCAGAAAGTGAACATTTTCTTAATTTTTCTGTAAATTTATACACATCCCATCTTGATCATCTCTCTTTTCAGGCGTTTGATGATCTTTTTCTCCAGTCTTGATATGTAAGATTGTGAAATTCCAAGCATATCAGCGACTTCTTTCTGTGTTTTTTCTTTTCCTTCTTTTTGATTGATCCCAAACCTTAATTCAATGATCATTTTCTCGCGGTCCGTAAGGATCGTCATGGCTCTTGTCAGAAGTTTCTTATCTACTTCATGTTCTAAGTCCTTGTAAATGATATCTTCATCGGTTCCAAGGATATCGGATAATAATAATTCATTTCCATCCCAGTCTACATTTAATGGCTCATCGATGGAAACTTCCATTTTTGTCTTGTTATTTCTTCTTAAATACATCAAAATTTCATTTTCGATACATCTGGATGCATAAGTCGCAAGTTTGATCTTCTTTGCCGGGTTAAATGTATTGATCGCTTTGATCAGACCGATCGTACCAATCGAAATCAGATCTTCCACACCGATTCCCGTGTTGTCAAATTTCTTTGCTATGTATACAACCAATCGTAGATTTCTCTCGATCAGCATGCTTCTTGCCGTTTCTTCATTGACAGTTCCTAACATATGGATCATTTTCTGCTCCTCCGCTGTATCAAGCGGTGCTGGAAGTATCTCCGTTCCCCCAATATAATGAATCTCATTTCCTCTTCCAAAAAATGTCCTTCTTCCACTTACCAAGCTCAACTTTAACACAATCATTACCTCCCATTTTTGATCAGATCCGGATGTAGTAACATTTCGTAAGCTCCCCATTTGGAAAGGGATACTTTGGATATGGCGATCACTGCCTTTTTGTGTTCTATTATCCGGTCCTCTTTCGTGATTTTCATATCATTTGCCATCACTGCCGGCATCATCCCATGTTCCCTTCCAACACTTTGATATGGAATCATGCGGATGCCCTCTGCTTCCTGCTTTTCTATCATCTTGAACAACGGCTCATGAAAATACTTCAAAAATGTTTCTTCTTCCAGAATACATACTGGCATTTGACTGACTGGTTCATATAAGAAATTTCCTGTATCCAAGAATGCACAAACCTCTAATTTCTTATGCAGGATCTTAAATTCCACTTGATAAAAAGATTCTTTGTCGTGATTCATATCTTTTACGGCTGATACATACAAATACCTTACAAGCATGCAGCTGGCTGTCGCAAGGATCAGCCACGGCAGAATGATCTGGCTTTTTATCATTGTAAAGATTCCACCAGTAAATAAACTCAACACCAGAAGATACACGCTGTATTTCCATGCTTTTTTCATTGGAAATGCACAAGATATCTTTACCGTCATAACAATGGAAATGATCATCAATCCCAATTTCAGTCCATGATCTTCGTCATAAAGCTGAAGTATAAGACATCCTGAAAAACTTCCAAAGATGGATGCGGCAAATATTTTATAAAATTTCATCTTTTTATGTATGATCCATTCCAGTAATTTTAGCTGGAACGCGATCATGATCCATTGTTCCAAAAACATTTCGATGAAATACATAATGCAATTATAGAAAATTTCTAAAAAATATTTTGTCATACCATGACGGTAACGCCCTGCAAGTTTTTACAGTTTCTGACGAAAACTTTCTTCTGTCTGCATCATCTGATAAAATAGAAGTTGAAATTTGTAGAAAAATACGATAAGAAAGGAAATTTTGAAATGACTCATGTGATTCATGAAATCCCTCCCGTATATGATGACCGATCAAAGATCCTGATCCTTGGTTCTTTTCCTTCTGTAAAGTCTAGAGAGGGACAGTTTTTTTATCATCATAAGCAAAACCGTTTCTGGAAGGTTCTTGCTGCAGTCTTTGAGGATACTCTGCCTGAAACGATCGAGGAGAAAAAAGAGTTTTTATTAAGACACAACATTGCCATCTGGGATGTGATCGCTTCCTGCGATATTGAAGGTTCCAGCGACAGCAGTATTAAAAATGCAGTGCCAAATGATTTTTCATTCATTTTAAAAACAGCCCCAATTCGCCAGATTTATACCAACGGTGGGACTGCTTATAAACTTTATCATAAATATTGTGAAAAAGTGACTGGATTTGAAGCTGTGAAACTGCCTTCCACAAGCCCTGCGAATGCTTCTTATTCATTAGAACGGCTGATCAGTCAGTGGAATCAGATTTCAAATACCTGACCTGCACCTGTGATATCTCTGACGATATTCTTCCATCTGCGCCCATCTTCACAGTTTAAATAATGATGGTTGATCTTGTAATGCTCAAAGCAATGCATTGGGAATACAACTTTACTGTCCGTATGTTCTAAGAAATAATTCATTCCCCAGCAGTACTTATCTTCCTGTCTTGGATCAAGGAGCATAAATGCAAGATCGATCTTCTTTCCTTCCAGATATTTCATCTCATCCTGGAAGGTCTTCTTGTAATATTCATTATCTTCCTCTGGTTCTCCATTCCAATGCCACCAGTTAAGATCCCCTGCATGGTAGATTGTCTTTCCTTCCACTTTTACAAGAAATGCTACTCCCATGTCATTTGATCTTAAAGTTTCTATTTCGATTCCGGCAACTTCCTTTTTTTCATGTGCTTTCATAACGACTGCACCTTCGTTATCTTTGATATCATCAGAAAGAATATAATGAATATCTTTATACTGTTCTTTTAGTTTCCAGATTGCTGGATCATAATGATCGGCATGGCTGTGTGATGCAAAGACATAGAGAGTCTTACTGCCGTCAAATGACGGGATTTCTCCCTGATAGTAATCAAACAGCAGAACATTTTGTTCCATCTCAACCATAAAACCACTATGTTCAATAAATGTTACTTTCATTTCTGGTTATCCTCCAAAATCTTTTCCTTCATCTGCGGATCAAACTGTTCCTGTTTTAACATCTCAATCTCATATTTGTATGGCGGATAGGATTTCTTGCTGTCTTCCGCTTTAATGTATGGTGTTTCTAAAATCTTAGGTACCTGTTCGAAGTCTTTGTGATGTACGATGTGGTTTAACGTCTCAAATCCGATCGTTCCAAATCCAAGATTTTCATGACGGTCTTTTCCTGCACCGATCACATTCTTACTGTCATTGATATGAAAGACTGCGATCTGGTCTTTGCCGATCGTCTTATCAAACTGGTCAATGACATTTTCAAATCCTTCTCCAGACAGATCTAAGCCGCTGTCGCTCACATGACAAGTATCGAAGCAGACTCTTAATTTCTCTGGATATTTTACACCATCATAGATTCTTTTTAGTTCTTCAAACCCACGCCCGATCTCGCTTCCTTTTCCTGCCATTGTCTCCAGTGCGATATGAACCGGCATATCCTGATACATGACCTGATTTAATCCTTCGATGATACGATCAATTCCTTTGTCAACACCAGCTCCAACATGAGAACCTGGATGCAGGACCAACGTATGACTT
>ERZ773190.3405-NODE-3405-length-10536-cov-9.738193_pt1 | contig 10536 bp, 6 predicted proteins | sample MGYA00511111_ERZ773190 | MGnify/ENA primary metagenome ERZ773190 (study PRJEB29015, sample SAMEA2737777) | human gut metagenome | biome: human gut; feature: human-associated habitat; material: faeces | place: China | collected 2012 ... | reverse complement strand
AATATAGGAAGATTTTTTGAGTGGCAAGTTTGTGTTTTAGTGTCACTAAAACCTAGGCGGCAAGCGGATAGAACTGCCACTCTCAAAAAATCAATTTATGCACATCAAAGTTTAGATAAGTATGAAGAAAAAGAAACTTGGTGGTCGCCCAAAGTTAGCGAATTACCAGAAACGCACGAAATGTTTCCGGGTAATGTTTACCGAGAACGACTATATCTATATCCAATCCAAAGCCCAACAGGCTGGACTGTCTGTCAATGAATTTTGCCATCAGGCTGCAATGGGCTGTGAAGTTGGTCAGCGTATCAGTCCGGAAATGGTATCGGCAATCCGTGACCTTTCCGGTATAGCCAATAATGTCAACCAGATTGCCCATCAGATGCACATCTATGGTTTGGAAGCAGTGAAACAACAATGTTTTTCTATTATATCAGAAGTCAGTAGAATTATCACCCAAGTAAAGAATAACAATCATGATAGCGAAGATTAAAACAAGAGCCGATTTTGGAGGGATAGTAAATTACGCCAATGATCAAAAGAACAAGAAAAAGAGTGCCATACTTTTAGCATACGAAGGTGTCTGTGCCATCAGCAATAAGACCATAGCCGATTCTTTTCAGATACAAGCTTCTATGCGTCCGAAAGTAAAAAGTTCGGTGAAACACGTATCACTTGCTTTCTCTCCGCAAGATACCATCCGTTTTTCCGATGATGAAAAAGGAGATACACTTATGGTGGAGATTGCCAAGAAATGGATGGAGCAGATGGGGATTAGCAATACCCAATATATCATAGCCAGGCATCATGATACGGAACATCCACATTGCCATATAGTGTTCAATCGGATAGATAATGACGGTAATCTCATTTCTGATAGCAACGAACGGATACGAAATGCAAAAGTCTGTCGAGCTTTAACCAAAGAATATAAACTTTACTTTGCCCTTAAAAACAGCAAAGCCAGAAATAAGAGCCGTTTACGTCCTCATCAATTACGGAAGTATAATCTACGTTCTGCAGCTCTTGATGCACTGGCTGTATCTCGCTCATGGAATGATTTTCTTGGCATTCTCAAAGGTCAGGGCATAGATATGCGTTTTAATCATGCTGAGAACTCTGATAAAATTCGTGGTATATCCTTTTGTATGGATGAATTTAGCATTGCAGGTTCTAAACTTGACTGTGATTTGAGTTTTAACAGCCTTTGCGTTACGTTGGGCAATGTAACTACAGAATTGATTATTCAACCCCATCAGGCCATAACTTCCAGTGGAGGTGGAGGAACAAGCAATGAACAAGGATGGCGAGACGATAAAAACAAGGATAGCCAAAGAAACGAACCTTTCTATAAACCCTCAAAACGTAGAAGATAATGAAAGAAGATGTAGTAGCTGCGAATCTTGCAAATTTGCGTCAAAGTATCAGTGAGCTAAAAGAATGTATTGAAAAACAGAATGCCACTGTTTCTAAATCGGAACAATCTGTAAAAGTGGACTTTGACGAAAAGATCATTTATAATGGAGTTGCCAAAAGCTTCTGTACTTGCTGGAACGAAGCCTTGTCTGTGGTAAAGAAGCATATCTGGAAACAACAGTCGGACACATTGACTTTTTCGCTATGGTTTCCGAAACTCATTGAATTATTCAAGCAGAAGTCCAAACTTCTTGAATATCTTTATCGGCACGTTTGCGATTACAATCTCAATCGTATGACTATTGAAGCAAATACGGATTGCATATTAAAACGGCAGGATGAGATACTTGCAAAAATCAATGAATTGAAAAATCCAGTAACCATTATTCCACCCAATATTAATGGGATGTTTATACGTGGGCATCATATAAAACTCCAGTATGTTGTGGTCTTTATTGTCGCTATTGTTACATGGGCTATTACTGCTTCTGTTAGCAGTATGAAGTATAAGGAAGAAAGCTTTGCGTATTATTCGATGTATCGGGCTGTAAAGGAACAATCTGAACTTATATTAAAAAAATGGAGAAACTCAAAATAAAGAAATAGCATTTGTTGCATATAAAAAATACTGCTTATTAAGGATTTATTCTTTTATATTCTTATAGAATATGGCTAAAAGGATTTTTCTTGTTATTATGGGATATTCTATAAAGTATAAATAATAAAAAATAAAATTATGATTTACGGATACATTAGAGTAAGCAGCGATAAGCAGACAGTAGAGAATCAGCGTTTTGAAATTAATAATTTCTGTGAACGTTATAAACTTGTAATTGATGGTTGGATTGAGGAAACCATTAGTGGTATGAAATCATACAATAAACGTGAATTGGGTAGGCTTTTACTACAGATTCAGAAAGATGATCTCATTATCTGTGCAGAATTATCACGATTGGGAAGAAATCTATTCATGATTATGGAGATATTAAATATTTGTATGACCAAAGAATGTCGTGTGTGGACTATAAAAGACAACTATCGTCTTGGTGATGATATCCAAAGTAAGGTTCTTGCCTTTGCTTTTGGACTATCTGCTGAGATTGAACGTAATCTTATTAGCCAGCGCACGAAGGAGGCTTTGGCAAGAAAAAAAGCTGAAGGTGTGACATTGGGACGACCAAAGGGAAGAAAAAGTTCTGTAGAAAAATATAAACTTCATGGAAAAGAAAATCTTATTCATGAACTTTTAAAGGCAAAAGTTTCTAAGCGTAAAATTTCTAAATTATGTAAAGTTGATAGAAATACGCTTGACCGTTTTATAAAACAGTTTTTGACGGAATGAAACAGAGCGTTTTCGTGCAGCAACAAGGCGTGGAGTGCGACTTTACAGGCTCTACCCCGTGGGTGATATTGTCTCCCATTGAACAGAGTATCAAACAGAAGATTGAAGCGGTTGGAACTCCACTTAAAGATTGGGATATAAATATCTATCGAGGTGTGCTTACTGGTTATAATGATGCTTTTATCATTGATACGGAAAAACGTGAAGCGATATTGGCGAATTGCCAGACGGAAGAAGAACGCAAAAGAACAGCTGAACTTATACGACCGATTTTGCGTGGCAGAGATATTAGGAGGTATGAATATGAGTGGGCTGACAAGTACCTCATAGCCACATTTCCATCACGTCACTACGACATAGAGCTGTACCCTGCCGTAAAGCGACATCTTCTTTCATTTGGCAAAGAAAGACTGGAGCAGACAGGCAAGACCTATTCTATCAACGGCGAAAAAATCAAGGCTCGCAAGAAGACTCACAATAAGTGGTTTGAAACACAAGACAGCATCAGCTATTGGGAGGATTTTATGCGGCCAAAAATAATATGGAAGCGTATAGGGTCAATACTTCGCTTCTCGTATGACACTACGGGTAATTTTGGTCTTGATAGTACCTGCTTTGCCACAGGGCAACACATGGCTTATTTGTGCTGCATATTAAATTCTCTTATGGGGCATTATATGTTCAAAGATTCTCCCAAGACTGGTACTGGAGACTTGCTTGTAAGCGTACAAGCCATTGAACCTATTTTGATACCGATGAATAAAGATATGGAATGCTTGTTTGAAAATTTACTGGAAGAGGTCTTGAAACATCGCTCGGAAGAAACAGAAAAGGAAATAAACCGTTTAGCTTTCAAACTATACGATTTATCTCCTGCTGAAATCAACTACATCACTGATTTTGTTACTCAATCTCAACAAAGCCAATAACTTGTCGTTCTTTCTCTGATAGATTATATAAGTCGAAAATCATGGAATCTATTGCCATGGCTTTCGACTTGCTATATACATTCTGAATATCATTAACAGCAGACCTGAATCGTGCATTCATTTCGTCTGTCACCTGCATTACTGGAATTTTGTCAAAAAAAATTTTGCTCATTTCACGAGTTCCACCTTGTAGTTCTGGAAATGAATCACGGAAGCAGAACTTGAACAAAGAAGAATTGAAGAATGCAGTAAGATATGCTATAGCTTGACCTGTTATAATGAAACACTTTTGATTTGTACAATAAGCATTGTCATCATATACGAACGGCATATATTTTGTCATGTTGGGATAGACAATTTTTGGCTTATTAAAATCCTCCATATAAGCACAGTTACGAAGGTTATATGGCGTATCTCCTTTGTCTGTTCTTTTCGATATTTTATCCCAATATAAATCTAAATGAGCTTTTATGGCAGGATAATCTTCGATTTTGATGCGAGGTAATTTACCTTTTATACCATTATGAATGTTGATAATCCATAATTCAGCCCATTTATACCCGTATCTCCTAATATCTCTGCCACGCAAAATCGGTCGTATAAGTTCAGCCGTTCTTTTGCGTTCTTCTTCCGTCTGGCAATTCGCCAATATCGCTTCACGTTTTTCCGTATCAATGATAAAAGCATCATTATAACCTGTCTTTATTCCATAGTTGATTTGAATATCCCAATCCTTCAAAGGTGTTCCTACGGCTTCTATCTTCCGCTTGATGCTTTGCTCGATAGGAGATAGGATAACCCATGAATCGGAAGAAGAAAAATCACACACCGCTCCGCTATGCTGCACGAAAACGCTCAAATTCTTAACGCCATCTTTATTTTGTTTATTGGTGACAGCGCATAAAGTTTTATGCTTGTTATCTTCTTTAGAAAAGAGTAAGATGTTTGTATCAACTGTAGCACTCTCAAATATTTTCACGCCTGCGAAGTCTATAAGCAATTGGGGATTTGTATTCTTAGCAAAGAATCCACGTGTTTTTTCTCCGTATCCGGCACGCATCCATTTGTTGGACGTGATATAACAAAGATGACCTTTGGGTTTCAGTAATTGCCATCCACGTTCGTAGAAAAGGCAATATATGTCTCCCGTTTTTGCGAATGTTTTATAGTCACATGGTTCATAGAGTTTAGCCAATTCACCACCATTATTTTGTAACTGGATGTATGGAGGGTTACCTATTACTATATCGAAGCCATCGCTGACTCCAAACATCCAAGCAGGATCGAAGAACTCTGCTACTGTATTTTGGTCATAAGGATTCCATGCTGCCAATTGTATAGCATCTTCAGGGGCAAAGTCTTTGTCATCCGCCAGTAATCTAGCTAATTTTTCACGTAATACCTTGTCCTTTTCTCGTAAGGTACTTTTGCGGTTAGCAGTTTTTGCAGAAAAATGTTCATGACGGACTTCTATCAATTTCTGTTTTGTTGGCTCAATATCCGGATTCTCAAATAAACAGTGTGAAGCTTGCTTCTTTTTAGCAATCAAAGAATTGGCAGCGACAAACTTTGTTTCGAGGTTTGGTAATGTCGGTATGCCAAAGTTTGGTTTAGAAGCATCTTTTTCACAATCGCAAATCAGTGAGATAAAAAAGCGTAGTTTTGTTATTTGGGCTGCGATACTCTGAATGTCACTGCCATAGATGCAATTTTCTATGATTGCCAATTTCAAGTCATACACTTTCTCATTTGGAGAAATACGACAGAGCACATCTATCATGCGATTAAGCAATCCCATCGGGAATGCTCCAGAACCACAAGCCGGGTCAAGTATTTTGATAGCCTTTAATCTTTTAGCGACACGCTGATATTCTTCTGGTTTTTCTCTGTCAAGGGTGAAATCTGGATTGAATAAGGAACGTACAAATTGAGTATCTCCTAAATAGGTAATGAGACTTTCGTCTACCATGTAATTGACTATTTCACGGGGCGTATAGAACGAACCACTTTGATTTCGCGCTGTTTCCTTTGTTTCGGGGTTGTATGCGCCTAATAGATTCTCAAATACTTTACCTAACAATTCTGGGTCAAGGGCTACCTGCTGTTCTTCGGGTGAATTTTCCTCTATTGTAAAGTTGTAGCGGCTGAGGATTGAAATCAGTCCTTTCTCTGAATCGAAGAACAGATTGTTAGGGATAATGGCACGATTGCGATAGCGCCCATCAGCAAAACGTTTGTCGTTGCGACTGAAGCCATCATAATTGTAGGCCTGTTCAACACCGTCAATCGTCTTGGTCTTATCAAGGCATTCAAAGAGTCCACCATTAAGGAAGGGGACTTCTGAGAATAAGGTAACGACATCATTCTCGCTGATGTTAAACATTTCGGCATAGCGATAGAGGGTTTTGATATCTTTCTTTATATTGGTAGCGAACTTGCGTTTGTTTCCTTGTTCATCTTCAATAGCACGGTTAAGTGTTGCAAAGAACAAGTTCTGGAGAATTGCATTGTAATAGTTTCCAACAGTCTGACTATATGGGTCAAACTCTTTTAGGATAGTCTGCAAATAATCAATATCGAATATCCGTTGTGGTACCAAGTCCTTCTGCTTGATGAACCATACGAACATAATACGGGTAATAAGTCGAATTACTTTTGTTTCTAAATCCTCACGGTCATCATCTTCAGTTCCCGTATTATTGGGAAAAGAAACATTGGATGATGGTTCTATAGCCCATTGATACCATTCGAATAAATCCTTGTAGAACTGCTTTGTGAGTGTCTCGACAGAAAATGCATTCGTTATGTCACTGAGTGTCTGTTTGCTATTTTTCAATGTGCCAAACTGTTCTATGGCAGTACGGCATCCACGACCTTCGCCAAGCAAATATGTATAGCGTTTTGTATTAGTTGACATCTTTTCATATTCGCCTTGTTTGTTAAACCCCCAAGTTTCACTTACGTATGAGAATCTAAGAATGCTTTCATCCTTACGATAACAGAACATAAATGCTCCAGCATACCCCATATTACGCCAATCTGTAGTGAGCATATCACGAATGCCACGACGGTTACGCTCAATGTCAACTTTGTCACTCAATTCCACCTCGTATATGGCTATAGATTCTCCATCTACAAGAGATATTTTGCCAAGATTCAATGCTTCTTTAGCTAAGCGGCTACTTACGTGGACCGCAGAAGGAGTGTTCCAAAAACTAATTTTGTTTCGGAATATATCATAAAGCAATTTTTGCCAAGCCTCACGATTATATTTAGATTCGATGACTTCTTTGTAGTTCATATTGCTATTTTTAGAGTTTATTGAATGATTCTGATAAAATAATTTCTGCATTAGTCTCTTGCTCATTAAGCAGAGATTCTTGTGCCGTATAATATGGTGCATACTTTTTTGCCATATCAATGATTTCTGCAAGTGCTTCATCATGTGTCATTCTGGCTTTACCTCCTACGCGACGCAAGTTTTTCTGTATGCGTTGTAAGCGTTTAGCTATGTAGGTGATGACACCTCTTTCCGCTAATGTTTTGAGCTGAACTACTTTTATGTATAGTTCATTATCGTCTATTTCACGAATGAAATTATTTAACAAATTTACAGCGGTACTAACTTGCACTCCAACAGAACCTTGTTCTTCATGGGTAGTTTCTTGAGAACGTGCTTCTTCATCCTGCATCATGCGAAATTTTCGTAAAGCCATATTAATATGCTTATGGTGTTGCTCTATACGCTCTGCGGATTGTTCTTCTTTGGGAGCTTTGAAATATTTTAGAGCATCAAGCACAGAAAGTTCTTCTGCTGTTTCTGAGACCAAAAAGAATACCTTACGGAAATTCGTTTTCAGGAATACAAGAGTGTCATTTGCAAGTGTTACTCCATCTACTTTTTTCATTTCACGACCAGTACGGCTACGCAATGAGAGTTTTGCTATGCGATTATATTCTCTACGGTTGTTTTGATAGAGTGCACGGAGTTCCTCATAATATGGCAATTCTTGATTACATTCTTCCTTTTGTTTCTTCATGCCTTCATCAAAGAGTTTACTTAAGTCGCGGTCAAGAATTTCTTCTTGTGAGTAAATTTGGTTGTCTTCACCGAAGGTGGAATGAAAGGTTTGAATCTTACTTAATGCGATTTGATTTAGATTGATTTCACGGTTTCCTTCACGGGATGGATAGAAAACGTAATTGTATATATGTTTGGATGAAGAACCGATACGATTGACGCGACCAATACGTTGCATCAGTCGGGTGCTATTCCAAGGAGTGTCATAATTTACAATCACATTTGCTCGATGCAAGTTTACACCTTCAGCAAGCACATCTGTGGTGAGGATGATATTGTAGTCATTGAGTTTTGTCTTATAGTTAGCATCAAAATTCTCACGGATAGTTTTGAACTGCTTACTACGATTATCAGCGGAGATTACCAATACGTCTTTACGATTAATACGGCGTGCCAAATACTCTACTGTGTCAACTGATTCTGAAAATACAACCAGTTTCTGTTCAGGATTGCGTTCCGATTTGAACAACTTATGCTTAAGCAGCTCATTGAACTTTGTGAACTTGGAATCATCTTCGTCTTTTATATCTGCCCATTCTGAACATAACATTTCAAGTGTATTCTGATCTCCTCTAAGCATTTCTATAAATTCAGGCTTAAAATCATCAGCAGTGAATACTGCATTTTTGGGATTATCTTCCGCTTTGGCATTTAGTTTCTCCTCAATTTCTTCATCACTCAACCCTGATTCTAATAGCATATTGATATCAAGATCCGGAGCAATGAATACTTTGTTGCGGTCAAACATATCTATCATATTTTGGTTTGCTTGACGGAAATTGTCTAATGAAACTTGGAAAGCATAAAAACTGCTTTCTAGCCGCTTCACCAATCCGTTTTTACGGATTCCAGCTAAGCTGCGGCTTATTAATTCCGCGTTATCATACAGTCCTTGTGCCACTTCAGGCTTCAAGTAGGCTATAGCTTGATAACGAGCGTACGTCAAGTTCTTTTCAAGAGTAAGCATAGCATGTTCAAACAAATCAGCGAGATGCTCATTAAGCTCATATCGACTTTCTATAGGACGCTCTACTTTTGGAAAGCCATTCACATCCTTATTATATCGAGGCACGTTCTCGATGTCAGTACGTGTACGCCGAACCGTCAATGGCTTGATAACGCGGTCTCGAACTCGTTCTGCTAATTTCTTGAATCGACTTATGTCGAAATTTGGCTCTCTTTTTAGCTGTTTAAATTCTTTAATAAGAGGTGAAAAGAATGCCGTTAAATTTGATACACCATCAATCGTACATCGGCGTGGATCTTGGAATAATTGGATTTCTGTGTATATATCTGCAGGTGTATTATTCATAGGTGTTGCTGAAATAAGCATTACCTTTTTCTTAAAGCCGGGAATATTTCCATTTTCTATACGGGGCATTTTGCATATTTCCTGCAATTGCTCAAAGGCAGAGGTTGTATGCGAGCGGAATTTATGTGCTTCATCAACCAAAATAAGGTCAAATTCATCAGCATTCCAGTAGTTATAATTGTCTTCATCGAGAATCTTAGACAAACTGCCATTGGAAATAAAATTAACATACTTGTCAATGCCAAAATCTTTAAATGTTGCTTTCCAGTTGTGTTCTACGGCAGGTGGATAGACGACGAGAATTTTTGTTTTGTCACGCCCATTCTCGATCAAGAATTTCTTAGCTATCATTGTAGCAATTACAGTCTTGCCAAGACCTACAACATCAGCAAGAAAAAAGCCATCGTAACGCAGTAGCTTTTGATAACCTTCTTCCACAGCATCCATTTGGTAATCATATTTCTTATACCCTTCCGGCATATCAAATGGATTGTTATCGTCTGTTGCCATGACTCTATCCGAAAAATACTCCATGAGCATTTTAATATAAAGGTCATAAGGTGAAGCATCACCTTTGAGGTATGTATGATCTATTGATGTTTTTACATCATCAGCCGTAATTTCGCATCCTTCGGCTTCTTTCCATAATAATTCAAATTCTTCTTTGGCAAATTTTACATCATCATATCTATCCATTTTTACATTAAACTCATACTGACGTTCCTCCGTGATGCCTAGTCCGTTTCCAGTAAGATTACTGGAACCAGTTATAGCCATTCCTTGGGTGTATTGATTAAAATCGTTTGGATAAAGTACGTATATTTTGGCATGTATTTTTTTTGAAGGATGCGCTCTTAGTTCCAATTTACCATCAATAAGGTCTTTCACCATTTGGAACATTCCATTTTCGACCTCTTTGCTATAATGCGAATGCTCTATATCTCGGCGAATTTCACGTAGACACTCTTCTTTTACTTCTTCTTCTGCTCCAAAAAAGATCTTTCCTTGCCTTGTTGCTTGTGCAATGTATTTATCTACATTTATTCCTATTAAGACCCTAACCTTATTTATGTTGTCTAGGAAAGGACGTAAAGAAAAATATCCTGATGCTCTGAGAAAACCGACAACTGCATCAAGATTACAAATATGAGGATTATGGTGTAGTATGCCCTCAAATTCTTTTATGAGGGTATTGTTGTCTCTATTTGTGAAAAAGTTAGAATGAGTATATTTTTTAACATTATCCATGTTCTTGATAATTTAGATATTTATTTCTGAGTGTTTTCTTTTTCCCTTCTTTCTTTTACCTTTTCCAATCCCGGCATCTTTTTAGCCAATGCACTTTCTCCTGCTGGAAAATAGAGAGGAAAAACTTTATATAAGAAACCCACAACTTCACTACGACTTTTATCCATATTGTAAAAAGCAGAGCAGACAAAGTACATTAGTTCTTGCTGAC
>ERZ773190.3398-NODE-3398-length-10573-cov-13.936775_pt1 | contig 10573 bp, 10 predicted proteins | sample MGYA00511111_ERZ773190 | MGnify/ENA primary metagenome ERZ773190 (study PRJEB29015, sample SAMEA2737777) | human gut metagenome | biome: human gut; feature: human-associated habitat; material: faeces | place: China | collected 2012 ... | reverse complement strand
GGTGGTTTTCTGGTTCTCTTTTGACATCAAAAGAGAACAATTAGCCTTAATGAAAAAGCGCTCTGCCCCGCGCCGTCGGCGCGCAAAGAAAGTAACTGATTTTACGATAATACAAGAAGTACAAGGAGGCCCACTATGTCCAACATCGTCATCATCGGCTCCGGCCCGGCGGGGGTGTCCGCCGCGCTGTACACTGCCCGTGCGGGGGTGGACACCACCGTCCTCACTCGGGGGCCGGGTGCGCTTGACCGTGCAGAGCTTATCCAGAACTACTACGGCTTTGTCGCCCCCATATCGGGTGCGGAATTGGAGCGTCAGGGCATCGAGGGGGCCAAGGCTGTGGGCGTTAAATTTGTGACCACCGAGGCCGTGGGTCTGACCTATACCGATAAACTCACTGTAGAAACCCTCGATGGAGATTACCCGGCGGACGCTGTTATCCTCGCCACAGGTGCTTCGCGGGCGACGCCTCGCATCCCGGGGCTGGCGGGCCTCGAGGGCCACGGCGTCAGCTATTGCGCCACCTGCGATGCCTTTTTCTATCGCGGCAAAGATGTGGCCGTGGTAGGCAGCGGCGAATACGCCCTGCATGAGGTGCAGGCGCTTCTGCCGGTGGCGGCCAGCGTCACCCTCCTGCTGAATGGTGCGCCGCTGGCGGCAGAGTTTCCGCCGGAGGTGACTGTCCGGCCTGAAAAAATTGACGCGATCCTCGGCGAGCAGAAAGTCACCGGCGTCCAGCTGCCCGGCGGCGATGTGGTGGAGCTGGCGGGTGTGTTTGTGGCTCTGGGCGTTGCGGGCAGTACGGCGCTGACCCGGAAAATCGGTGCCGCTGTGGAGAACGATCGCATCGTGACAGATGAAAAAATGCAGACCACCGTCCCCGGCCTCTACGCCGCTGGAGACTGCACCGGCGGGCTTTTGCAGGTGGCGAAGGCCGTCTATGAGGGCGCTCTGGCAGGCACCGAAGCCGCCAAAGCGCTGCGGAAGGGGTGATTTAAGATGCCGGAAATCCTGCCCATCCCTAAATACGGCGAGCACCGCCAATGTCTCGCCTGTGCCTTCCCCTTCTGGGACAAGCTGACCGCCGAACAGCAGGAGATGCTCTGCCGAACCACCCGTCCGGTGCGCTATCGCAAGGGCGAGCGGGTCCACAGCCCGGTGGAGAACTGCGTGGGCATCCTGCTGCTGCGCACCGGCCAGTTCCGGGCGTATCTTCTCTCCGACGATGGCCGGGACGTGACCCTCTACCGCCTCTTTGGCGGCGAGATCTGCATCCTCTCCGCCTCCTGCGTTATGGACTCGGTGAACTTTGACCTCTACATCGACGCCGAAGAGGACACCGAGGCCTACTGCATCAGCGCAGGCGTTTTCCGCAGTCTCATGCAGCAGAACGTGGAGGTGCGGTGCTTCGCCTACCAGATGACCGCTGAGCGCTTCTCCGACACCATGTGGACGATGCAGCAGATCCTCTTCATGAGCGCCGACCGGCGGCTGGCCATCTTCCTTGCGGATGAGCTTGCCAAGACCGGCGGCGACGATGTCCGCCTGACCCAGGACCAGATGGCAAAGTACATGGGTTCTGCCCGCGAGGTGGTGAGCCGCCTGCTGAAATACTTCGCTGGTGAGGGCATCGTGAAGCTCTACCGCGGCGGGGTAGAGGTATTGGACAAGGAAAGACTGAACCGGATCGCGCGAGGTGAAGCATGATACAGAAAAATGAATTTCCCATTTTGGAATACGATTTCGACTCGACAGAGATATTAAAGCCCAACCACGGGGCGGAGCAGCTAACTCTACCGGAGAAATGCGTCTTTGCTTTTCTGGGGGACACCATCGACTCCTATGCCGCCGAGACGGGCGCGGCAGTTGCAGAGCATTTTGAGACGATCACAAAGACCTACCCGATTTATGTTGTGAAAAATGACGGCGAAGAATTCTGCCTCTGTCAAGCCCCACTGGGAGCGCCCGCTGCGGCGCAGTTTATGGATTGTCTCATTGCTTGCGGGTGCAGGAAAATTATTACGGCAGGCTCGTGCGGCGTGTTGACCGAAATGGCAGAGAACGAATTTCTTATCCCGACCAAAGCGCTGCGGGATGAGGGCACATCCTATCACTATCTTCCTGCCGCCCGGTATGCAGAACCGGCCTCGGAAGCGGTGCAGGCCATAGAAAAGACCTTCCGTGCGTTGGGTCTTTCCTTCCGTGAGTGCATCACATGGACGACAGACGGCTTTTTCCGAGAAACAAGGGATATGGTGGCGTACCGGAAAGCCGAAGGCTGCGCAACGGTAGAAATGGAATGTGCTGCCCTTGCGGCCTGCGCCAAAAAGCGCGGAGCAGCTTTTGGACAAATTCTGTACACAGCGGATTCCCTTGCAAATGCAGAGCAGCATGATGACCGTGACTGGGGAAAGGATTCGCTGCGGAAAGCGTTGGAACTCTGCATAGAAGTTCTGAGAATGTGGTGAACCATATAAAAATCGCAGAGAGTCGTTGAAACTGCTTGACATTTGAAAAACTGGTCGGAGATTTGAACGGCGCATACAGCCGCCGCATCAATTTACAGCACAGACTGGTCTATCAGATCTATGAGGAAGAAAAGACCATCAAAATTCTGAGTCTTTGGACTCACTACGAGCGATAAAAAATGCCATCGTGCCTAAGCGCGATGGCATTTTTGCTATCAAAGGGAATTACCCTTTGCACCCCTGCTCTTCCCAGTCGCCGAAGTCAGAGACGTCGGCGATTTTAGTCGGGTCGAACTTACCGTTTTCGTCCTTGGGGGCGACGGCGGGGCCGGCCTCCACGGGGTTCGGGTTCGGAGCCTCGTGGTCACAGACCGGGCGCTCTTCGCTCAGGTCGGGCAGAGTCACAGGCTCTGCGGCCTCAGCGGGCGCTGCCTCCGTCTCAGGGGCGGCAGGCTCCTCAGCGGGAGCGGTCTCTTCTGCCGGTGCGGTGGCTTCGGCCTCTGCCTTGGCCTCACCCTCGGCGTATGCCTCGGCGGTCTTGGCGGCCTCTGCGTCGTCCTTTTCGGCTTCCTCGGGGAACTCGATGGATTCGATGATGGGTGCGGCCTTCTCGTTCAGGAGCTTGTCCATGATGACGATGGCGGCACCGGTGGCCGCCACAGCGGCGGCAGTACCCAGAATGCGGAAGATTGCTTTCATGCCATGACCTCCTTGGTTATGTTGCAGTTAGGAGAAGGTGACAACATCGTTCAGCGGCTTCTCGGCAGGCTCCACCGACAGTGCGGTGAGCACCGGGCCTTTGCCGCGGTAGATGTTATGGAACTTATAGCCGACCTTTGCGGTCACTTTGACCCATGCCCGCTGCTCGAGGGCCTTGTAGCCGTCGTAGCTGCAGGGGAAGCCCACGAACTGGATGTCCTGCACGCAGCAGGTCATGGCGAACCGGCCCGGCACGAAACTGTTCTTGCCGGCACGGTTGGTCTGGCAGACCTGTGCGAGGAACTTGACGGTCTTGCCCGCGTACTTCTGGGGCTCGTCCTGACAGTCCATATACCAGATGCCGTAATCGTCGTCCGGGATGTCGATGACCGGGGCGTTGATGTCGAAGGGCAGCGGGTCGGGGATGTCGTCGTAAGCCACGCTGCCGTCCTTGAACTCGTAGGCGATGTCGCACTTGCGGGATGCCTGACGCACCAGCTTGTGCAGCTCCTGACGGGCGGCGTCGTTGTTGACGGCCTCGGCGCGGTTGAAGACGATGAGCTCACTGCGGGCGATCTTGTCCAGCATCAGCGCACGCATGGAGTTGTCGCGGGCGTAGGTCAGCGCGGTGGTGCCGTCGGCGGTGGCGATGCACTGGTAGACGATCCAGTTCTCAGGCAGATTGTTTGCCAGGTCCTGCAGCATCCACATACCGTTGTACTCGATGACCACGCGGCCTGCGTCGGCCTCCTTGGCCAGCTTTGCGAGGTTCTGGGGGTTCAGCTCAGCCTTGTCCTCGAGGTTGTAGAGCGTCACGCCGGGGAAGGCGAACTTCTTCTCATTGTACTCTTCTTCGCCCTCCTCGCAGACCAGCAGAAGGGTCTTGTCGCCGGAGTCGAAGTTGGGGTCTTCAAAAGTCTCCTGAATGAACTTGGTCTTGCCGCTCTCGAGGAAGCCCACAAACAGGTAAACTGGGATCTCATTTGCCATAATCTTTTATCCTTTCAGGGTCGATCAGCAGCCGAACAGTGCAGCGATGGCCTTTTCATCCAGCTTGGAGCCGATGACCACCAGCTTGCCGCCGACGTCTGCGCCGCGTGCGCGGACTTCCCACTCGCCGGGAACGTAGTCGAACTCCAGCCAGCCGTCTGCGCCGCCGTCCACGATGCCCTTGGAGCGGAGGATCATGCCGTAATTGCCGGTGTCCAGCTCGGTGAGGGCGTGCTCAATGTCAGCCTTGGAGAACTTCTTGGCCGTCTCGACGCCCCAGCTGGTGAAGACCTCATCGGCGTCGTGGTCATGATGATGGTGATGATGGCCGCAGCAGCAATGCTCGTCGTGGTCATCATGGTCGTGATGGTGATGATGCTCATGCTCGTCTTCATCATCGTCATCGTGGTCATGATGATGGCCGCAGCAGTAATGCTCATCATGGTCATCATCGTGGTCGTGGTGATGATGGTGTTCGTGCTCTTCTTCCTCGTCCTCGTGGGCGTGCTCCTCGTTGGCCTTGGCAGCCATAGCGATAAGCTCAGCCTTGAAGTCGTCCTTGGTGGACATGGCCTTCAGGATCTGCTCGCCGGTCAGGGCGTCCCAGGCGGTGGTGACGATGGTAGCGGTGGGGTTCTTCTCGCGCAGCATGGCCACAGCGGCGGCGATCTTTTCCTCGGTGGCGTTCTGGGTGCGGCTCAGGATGATGCAGCTTGCGTGGCTGATCTGGTCGTCGTAGAACTCACCGAAGTTCTTCATATACATCTTGACCTTGTTCACATCGGCCACGGTGACAAAGCTGTTCAGCTGCACATCCAGGTGCTCGGCCACGCCTTCCACGGCGCGGGTCACGTCGCTCAGCTTGCCCACGCCGGAGGGCTCGATGACGATGCGGTCGGGGTGGTACTGCTCCACCACCTGCTGCAGGGCGGTGCGGAAATCACCCACCAGAGAGCAGCAGATGCAGCCGGCGTTCAGCTCATTGATCTGGATGCCGGACTCCTTCAGGAAGCCGCCGTCGATGCCGATCTCACCGAACTCGTTCTCGATCAGAACGACCTGCTGGCCGGCAAAGGCCTCCTTGATGAGTTTTTTGATCAGAGTGGTCTTGCCGGCGCCCAGGAAGCCGGAAAAAATATCAATTTTGGTCATAGTTTGAATGCCTCTTTCTTTGTTAGCAGACAGAGCCGCAGAGCGCTGGCCCGTAAAATCTTACATCTCTATTATAGCAAGCCTGTCAATGGGAAAACGGCCTTTTTCAAGAAAAAATTGTAACATTTTTTGCAATTTGGTTGCGTTTTCGCGTTTTGGACGACAAATAAGGGGAACCGGCGGCCCCGGCGGGCAGCGATTCGGCAAGGGGCAGGCTCCGGCAGAGAGACGGACGCCCCCGGACGGCAAGACCCCGTCAACGGACGGTCAACGACCGGCAGACGGTCAGCCCCCGCAGGATGCAGGTGACACTGCGGCGGCTGTTGACAGCACGGCAACCGTGTTTGCGTCCGGAACAGCCGACACTCCCGCATTGCATTCTTTGCGCCGGAATGCTACAATATGCAGTAGCAAACCACCGCCGCCGGACGTTCTTCCGGCAAATATGAGAAAGAAGGCTTTTCTTATGAGCATGAATACAGTTCCCGAACGGCTGGCCGCCCTGCGTGCCGCCATGCAGGCAAACGGTGTGGACGTGTACCTGATCCCGGTGGGCGACCCCCACTCCAGCGAGTACCTGCCCGACCACTACACTTCCCTGACCTACTTCTCCGGCTTCCATGGTGAAAACTCCAACTTCGTGGTCACCATGACCGAGAGTGCTGTCTGGGCCGACGGCCGTTACTTTGTGCAGGCCGAGAAGGAGATCGCAGGCACCGAGATCCAGCTGATGAAGATGGGTGAGCCGGGCGTGCCCACCGTGGAGGAATACTGCGCCAAGGTGGTGCCTGAGGGCGGCAAGCTGGGCCTGTGCGGTCTGACCGCCAGCTGCGCGCTGGTGAACAGCGTGAAGAAGGCGCTGGAAACCAAGAACGCCGCCATCCAGACCCTGTTCCTGGAGGATGAGCTGTGGACCGAGGGCCGCCCGGCTCTGCCCGCCACCCCGGCCTGGATCCTGCCCAAGGAATACGCAGGCTTCTCCCCCGCCGAAAAGCTGGGCCAGCTGCGTGCAAAGCTGGCCGAGTTGGGCTGCACCGCCCAGCTGGTGGGCAAGCTGGACAACCTTGCCTGGCTGCTGAACCTGCGCGCCATGGACATCGAGTGCACCCCCTACGCCATGGCCTACTGCTATGTTACCCCGGACCGCGCCGTGCTGTTCATCCACACCGCCCGCGTGACCCCGGAGGCAAAGGCGGAACTGGAAGCCAACGGTGTGACCCTGGCCGAGTACGACAGTGTGCTGGGCTTCATGGCCGCTGAGACCGAGCCCCAGACCGTGCTGGCAGAGAGCGCCACCGTGAACTATGCCGTGTATCAGGTGCTGGAGAACAACGCCGCCCTCACCGTGAAGGACCTGGCCGACCCGCTGCTGCCCATGAAGGGCGTGAAGAACGAAGTGGAGCTGACCCACGACAAGGAAGCCCACCTGCGCGACGCTGTGGCGATGGTGCGGTTCCAGATCGAGCTGGAAAAGCGTCTGGAAGCCGGCGAAGAGCTGACCGAGCTGACCGTGGACGAGATCCTGCACAAGTACCGCTCCGCCACCGACAAGTTTATTGTGGAGAGCTTTGGCACCATTGCGGCCTACGGCGGCAACGCAGCCATGATGCACTACCACGCCACCCCGGAGGACCACGCAAAGCTCCAGCGCAAGGGCTTTTTGCTGGTGGACAGCGGTGCCACTTACATGGACGGCACCACCGACATCACCCGCACCTACCCGCTGGGTGAGCTGACCGAGGACGAGCGCAAGTTCTACACCTGGACCCTGCAGTGCCACATCGACATCGCCAAGGCGGTCTGGCTGGACTACTGCGACTGCCATATGATCGACACCATCGCCCGTGAACCGCTGTGGCAGCACCTGATCAACTACCGCTGCGGCACCGGCCACAGCGTCAGCTTTGTGGGCAACGTCCACGAAGGCCCCCACGCCCTGAACGGCCGCAACACTACCCTGATGCGCCCGGGCATGATCGTGACCGACGAGCCCGGCGTGTACGAGACCGATCTGGTGGGCATCCGCATCGAGAACGAGCTGGTGTGCGTGCACAAGGCCGACAACCAGTACGGCACCTTCCTGGGCTTTGAGCCGATCATGTTCGTGCCCATCGCCACTTCTCCCATCGTGCCCGGTGTGCTGACCAAGGACGAACTGGACTGGCTGAACAACTACCACCGTCAGGTGTTCGAGAAGCTGGCACCCCGCCTGAACGACGAGGAGCGCGAGTGGCTGGCCAAGAAGTGCGCCGCCATCGGCTGCTGAGCACCCGGCCGCTGAACATCGCATAAAAAAGCGGGAAGCCGTGCCGGAGCGTGCAAGCTCCTGCGGCTTCCCGTTTGTTGTTTTTGCTTATTCTTTGGGGTCGCTGTCGTGCCGGGCCTTCCACTCGGCACTGCGTTCCTGCGCCGTTTCCCGCAGCTCCTCCCGCATGCCGTTCCAGCGCTCGCGCGCTTCGGCGGTGCGGGTCTGCACGTCCTCGCGGGCATCCTTCCAGTAGGCCTTGGCCTCGTCGATGACCTCCTTGAAGGGGCCGGAAGGGTAAGTGCTCTCCGCGATATCCACCAGGAATTTGTACAGCTGCGGACGCACCTGCTCGTAGATGCCAAGCCGGGTGTACAGCTCGGTGTAGTAGTGGAACACCTGGATCTTGTTCTGCACCAGAGAGGCGGCGTTGATCTGGGTGTGGCAGATACTCTGGGGGTTCTGGACATAGTAGTACCCTGCCTCCGGGATGGACACCAGCACGTTGGCGTACTCCAGGTACTGCATATTGAACACCAGGTCCTCGGCCCACCGCACCTCGCTGGTAAACTGGATCTGGTGGTCCACCAGCAGGTCCCGGCGGTACAGCTTGTTCCACAGCACCCCGTAAAAATAAGAGGCAGGCTTGTCCATCAGATGCCGGGCAAACTCGTCCTGGGTGTAGACCCCGGCAGGCAGAAAGCCGTACTCCCGTACCTCCGGGGGCCGGGCCACGGTCATGACCCCCAGCTCGTCCTGGAGCTTGTCCAGCACCTGTTCCGGCTTGGTGGCCCCGGCGGGGATCACCATCTTGTAAGGTGCGATGACCAGGTCGGCGTTGTTCTGTTCGGCAGCGGTGACCAGATGCTCGGTGAAGTCCGGGTCGATATAGTCGTCGCTGTCCACGAACTGCACATACTTGCCGCTGGCCAGCTTCAGGCCCAGGTTGCGGGTGTCGGACACGCCGGAGTTGGCCTTGTCCACCAGCACGATGCGCTCGTCCTTTGCGCGGAACGCTTCGCACACGGGCAGGCTCTGATCCTTGGAGCCATCGTTCAGCACGATGACCTCGATGTTCTGCCAGCTCTGGGCGCAGATGCTCTCCAGACAGCGGGCGATGTGGTTCTGGGCGTTGTACACGGGCAGAATGATGCTGACAAGGGGCTTTGACATGGCGGCGTCTCCTTTGTTGTTTTTTGATTACTATACCCCCGCACCGCGCAAAATGCAAGGGCGGGTTTGAAGAGGAGGGATCCTGTGATCTTTCACATTGCGGTGTGCAGCCCGGACGCGGGCCTGCGCAGCGGGCTGGAACGCCAGTGCATGGAATTTTTTGCCCGGCGAGCGGACGCCTGCATCGTGGAACACCTGCCGGACACCGACGCCCTGCTGCGGAAGGACGGGGAGGGCGTGCGGTACGACCTGTATCTGCTGGAGCTTTCCGGCTCGGCTACGCCGGTGGGGCTGGCGGCTGCCGGGGAGCTGCGCCGCCGGGGCCGCCGGGCCCCGCTGGCCTTTGTGGCCCGCACCACGGCCCACGCTTACAGCGCCTACAAGGTGGATGCGCTGCAATATCTGCTGCTGCCGGTGCGCCAGCGGGAGCTTTCGGCCCTGCTGGCCCGCGCCACCGAGCCGGAATACGGCCCGTCCGTCACGGTGAACACCGCCGAGGGCCTGCGGGCGCTGCCCTATGCGGGCATCGAATATCTGGAGTGCACCCACCACATCGTGCACTTCCACCTCACCAGCGGGGAGGACGTGCCCACCCTGTCGCTGCGGGTGCCGTTTTCTGCGGTGGCACAGCCTCTGCTGGCGGATGGGCGCTTTTTGCAGCCCCACCGCTCCTATGTGGTCAATCTGGCCGAGGCGGACCTGCTTTCTGCCGGGGAGCTGCGCATGCGCAGCGGGGCCCGCATCTCCATCCCCCGCGGGCGGGAGGGTGCCGTGCGGGACGCCTTCCAGCAATGGGTGCAGCAGCAGAAATACAGCCTGAAATAACAGCACGCCGGTGCTCCCACAGCGGGAACACCGGCGTGTTTTTTGCGGAAAAATTTCTCAGATCTTTGTCCAGTCCAGTGCGGTCCAGTCCGGCAGGAACTGGTCGCACACCTGCGCCATGGCAGGGGCATCGGCGGCACTGGCGGCGTCCTGCACGCCCAGCACGGTGAACCCGGCCTTGTGGGCAGTGGAAGCGGCGTAAATGGCGTCCTCGCACACGGCGCAGGCGGCGGGGTCGGCCCCGCCCAGCCGGTGCATGCACTCGAAGAACACCTCCGGGCGGCTCTTGTGCAGCACGCCCTGCGCCTCCACGATGAAGGAAAAATAGTCCGCGATGCCCAGCCGGGTGAGCACGGTGCGGCACTGGTCGGCCCAGGTGTTGGAGCACAGGCACAGCCGGGCCCCCTCGGCCTGCAGCTTTGCCAGCAGGGTGCGCACACCGGGCTTCAGGTCCACCGTTTCGTACAGCTGGGCGATCACGTCCCGCATCACGTCGTAATATTCCGCCTCGGTCAGGGGCAGGCCGTATTCTCGGATGAGGTAGCGGGCACCGTCGGCCATGCCCATGGTCAGCAGCACGTCGTTCAGGTCTGCTTTGGGCGTGCGGCCATAGCGCTGCAGCAGCGCCAGCGGGGCACCCCGCCACACCACGGTCATGCTGTCGGTGAGGGTGCCGTCCATATCAAAGATCCATTGCTTGCAGCGCATGGGGCAAAGTTCCTCCTTCAAGATGATTCCTGCCCAGTATACCACGGATCTTAGCCGTATAAAAGCCGTGAGGAACCAAAAAACGGGGAGAAATTTTCCGGAAAATATGGTATAATTTCAGCAAAGACAGACAGGGAGGCAGGCAGTATGGAAAACCAAACCACTCCGTGCAAAGCGCTGGTGCTGGCCGGCGGCGGAGCACGCGGCAGCTATCAGGTGGGCGTGTGGAAGGCTCTGATGGAGCTGGACTGGCACCCACAGATCATCACCGGCACCAGTGTGGGCAGCCTGAACGGTGCCATGTTCGTGCTGG
>ERZ773190.3397-NODE-3397-length-10578-cov-2.890145_pt1 | contig 10578 bp, 5 predicted proteins | sample MGYA00511111_ERZ773190 | MGnify/ENA primary metagenome ERZ773190 (study PRJEB29015, sample SAMEA2737777) | human gut metagenome | biome: human gut; feature: human-associated habitat; material: faeces | place: China | collected 2012 ... | reverse complement strand
AATTCTACATTCAATTTCTGACGGTGCCATACGTGACACAGCAGCTATTGGATAGTATAAAGATAAAGCCATAACGCTGGAGACGGTAAGCGTTGCTGCGGATAACAGTGTAAGCATGATTAAAGTCTTAGAGTTTGAACGCATACGGTATATGAAATTTGGGGAAGTAATTATTTTTGTTTCTGTATAAAACTTCCGTTTGTTGTTTTTGCTTATGTGTACTACAAAAGGAAGAAAGGATGAAATAAAAAGTATTGTTCCCACAACTACGAGTACAAGTGTCAGCATGGCAATGGGGGTATAACCAATCGAAAACCAAACAGATTTATCTCCTCTGAGGATATCCAATGCAAGAACATACCCCAAAATAATGCAGCAAAAGCCAACGATGGCAGGAACAGCATGAAATTTCATTTTTCGTTCAGCACTTTTTTCAAATCTAACTAATCCCATAAGCGATGTCTTGAAAAGAAACCTGCTGTTAGACAGCATCAATACAATCACGATAGCAAAAATAAAGCAAGCTGTTTTTGCAATGGCATTGACATTGAAAAAGGGTATTTTTGAATTATTGATAGATAAATCCAGTAACTTGGTTATGCCAAAAACAATGCCTTTATGAAAAAAACTACCGAGAAGTATTCCTACTATAAACGCTCCAAAACAAACCAGTAAATTCTCTGTTGTCAGCAATGACAACACTGTGGTTTTTCTATATCCTAATAATGCGTAAACACCAAGTTCTTTTGTTCGACGACGTAAAAAGAAACGGTTGGAATATGACATATAAAAAACAACAAAAGCCATTAGGAATACAGAAATTACGTTACACATCATTTCAACCCGCCCGTTACCAGATATCTTTTCAAGCATAATTGTATTCATTGAGAATGAAGTAAATGCAAAAAAGACAGTAATTACAAATGATACAGAAAGCAGGTAAAGGGCGTAAAATGAAAAATTTTTTTTTAGATTTTTAAGTGCCATTGATAAATTATTCATAAATTTTGCCCCCTTATCTTTCCGTATCTAATTTGGCTACTTCCTGTGTAATGGTTTCATAGAATGTTCGTCTATCGGCATCCTGTTTAAGAAGTTCGCGTATAATGCTTCCGTCTTTGAAAATCAGAATACGGTTAGCAAAACTTGCAGCGTATGCATCATGTGTGACCATTAGTATAGTGGTATGCAATTCTTCATTTGCTTCTTTCAAAGTTTTTAATAACTCGGTAGCAGAGTTTGAGTCCAATGCTCCTGTCGGTTCATCAGCAAATAAAATACTTGGCTGTTTTACAATGGCTCTTGCCGCCGATGCTCGTTGTCTCTGCCCGCCAGACAGCTCGTTTGGATATTTGTCTAACTGAGAGGCAATGCCAAAGCGTTCTGCTAAACTCCGCACCATTTTTTCGATTTTTTTATGCGGAAGCTTTTGTAAAGTGAGTGGGACAGAGATGTTTTCTCGGATGGTAAGGCTGTCAAGTAAAAAGTATTCCTGAAATATAAATCCAAGATTATCCCTGCGGAAATCCGCGGAACCTGTGTCGCTCAGTTGTTTTAAATTAACACCATTGATTACAATGCTGCCACTTGTAGGGGTATCAATAGTGGAAAGAACATTAAGCAATGTAGTCTTTCCAGAGCCAGAAGCACCCATAATAGCGATAAATTCACTTTCTGCTACATTGAAAGATACTTTATTTAGGCTTGGACGTTGCCCTTTAGCATAGATTTTTGTTACTTCATTTGCTTCTAATAATGTTGCCATATTTTAATCTCCTTTTCGTTTGATAGTTTCATTGTACTTTTTCTGCTTAAAAAGCGAATGAGTAAATCAGGCAATTTTTTTAATCGTATTGTCTGTTGGTGTGATAAAGGAGATAAAATCTATGATTTATGATGAATGGGTGTTTCACGATGTGGAACATATTTATTTGCAACTTATAAAAAAATAAGGTGTGCGATTTATAGTGGACAACTTTCAGCAGGCAAAAAAATCCCATCTGTTCGAGAAATGGTAAAGAAGCGAGAGGATACTGCAAAGGTACTTTGTTTTTCTTACTTCGATAATATGTTTGCATTAGGATTTTCCAAAGATGAAGCAGAAAATATCCGGGCATACAAATCTGAAATCGGTCAGTCATTGAGCCGTGAATGGGGATTTGAATGTATTGGTATGATTCGTACCGAGGAACAGTTACAGCAATATATGGAAGAAAATCCGAATATGACCATTAAGGGACAAAAACCCGGTTTAGGTATGTTGATATACAAAGATGTCCGTGGTCCTGAGAGTGATGAACCGGATGGTATCATTACGGATGATGACAAAGTTGTTATTATTGAAAATAAAGTGGCTCCAATTACTTATGGTTTCACAATTGGCGGTAAATGGAAAGGATTCATGCTTGATATATTCTTCCAAGGTATGGCCGGTCATAAGAAGTTGATGGATTTCCGTGGTAATGGTATCAATGCCCATACAAGTACATTCAAATATTATAATGACCACTGGACACCGGAGAATACAAATGCTTCAATGCCAGGCGCTACACAGTACAAAAATAATGAAGCTTCTTCCTTCTGGGTACGTAATGCTTCTTTCTTACGTTGCAAAAATATATCCATATCTTATGACTTGCCGAAGACATTCGTTCAGCGGATAGGCATTGATAAGGCAAGGCTTTTCCTGAATGGTACAAACCTCTTCTTATTACAGGATAAAGTAAAATGGATGGATCCCGAAGCAACGAGTATTTCAGACTATCCTGTTATGAGAAACTTCTCATTTGGTTTGAATATAACGATCTAATTATATAAAAAACACTTGAATATTATGAAATCAAAACATATAATAGCTATTACAGCATTGGCATTTGCAAGCTTAACCAGTTGTACTTCCGTATTGGATAAAGACGACTTGACAGCTGTCAGCGAAAAGGCAACATGGAATAGTGAGATTCTGTCTACAGCTTTTTTGGATAAATGCTACAAAGATAATCTGCCGTCATTTAGTGGTGATTATTCTAAATATAGTGATGAGGGTAACGGAGGTGGTGATTTTATTCATGGTCGACTGACGGCAGTAGCTACCGCTGGAGGTCCTCTAGGAGAACACTGGCCTTATGACAAGATATATACTATCAATGTTCTGTTAACCAGTATTGATGGAGGTAGTTTGTCCGAGGACATCCGGAACCGTATAAAGGCACAAGCGCTTTTCTTACGTGCTTATCAGTATTTTGAGATGGTGAAAATTTATGGAGGTGTACCTCTGATTTTAACTCCACAGGACAGACATAGTGACGATTTATATGTTACTCGGAATACAGCAAAAGAATGTATTGACCAGATAGTGAAAGATCTTGATGATGCAGCGGCTTCATTACCCAGTATTTGGGGGGAAAATGATTTTGGACGCATCACCAAAGGAGCAGCTATGGCTTTCAAAGGACGTGTGTTGCTGACTTATGCCAGTAAACAATTTAATCCGAACAATGACCGTACCCGTTGGCAAACAGCATACAATGCCTGCTTAGCGGCCCAAAAGGAACTGTCAGAGAATGGACAACGTGCTTTACATCCTATTTATAAGGAGATATGGACAAAAGAGACTACCTCTGAGACTGTAATTACTACCCGTTTCCTCGATCCGGTACGTACACATAACTTCATGGCAGGGCTGCGTCCGTTGGAATTTTCGGTAGGAGCTACCGGTAACCACCATCCTACATTGGATATGGCACTTGCTTTCCCAATGGCTGATGGTACCACTCCAGGAGTAGACGTAGATGGTGATGGTGTGAAGGAAGCTTTTGATCCTACTGCTACTGACGCTACCGGTATGTTTTGGTTGAATCGTGACCCCCGTTTCTATGATATCATCGTTTACAATGGCGCTGAATATCCATTGAACGGTATGCCGGACTGGTTCCAAGGTTGCATGTACACTTACAAAGGTGGCGAAGATACTCATAGTCCAACTGGCACAGGATTTTATTCATGCAAGTTCTCTATCCCTGAAAAGACAGCTACTGAAGCCAAGGATCACGGTGACATGGACTGGATTGAAATGCGTTATGCAGAAGTATTATTGAATCTTGCTGAATGTGCTGCGGAAGTAGGAAATAAATCTGATGAAGTTTATACTATTCTGAAAGATATTCGTAAACGAGCCGGTATAACGGCCAATGCGGACGGGCTCTATGGTTTAAAAGCAAATATGAGTCAACAAGAATTGATTGATGCCGTTCTTTATGAACGCCGCATTGAATTGGCTTATGAAGGCAAACGTTTCTGGGATTTGCTTCGTCGTAAAATATTTTCTGATATGCAAGGATATTCTCGTTACAGAATTGAAATACAAGTGAAGAATGAATATGCTACTATGGCACGAAGAGATTTTATCACTATGATAAAGAGCGATCCGGAATTGATGACGAAAAATTATTTCAAGTACTTCACCACTCAAACCTGGAGAATTGACGAAACTTACCAATGGGATGTGAAAGACAACTATTACTTCCAGGGATTAGCTCGCAAACACTTTGAGCAAAATCCTAAACTGCAACAGACTATTGGTTGGGAAAGTGGTGATTTCGATCCATTAAAATAGTATACATTTAATAATATAGTGATATGATTTCCTAACGGGACATCTAGTTAATCTTAAATCGGGCAAACTTTTACTTTAGGTAGAAGTTTGCTCTTTTTTTGCAAGCATTTGAGACAATATATATAATGGGAATTCCCTTTTTCCCCTTTCTTTGCTACACTATTAATTAATTCTATTGATAAAACAAATGAAAAACATCTATTATCTACTATGTCTTCTTTTTCCCTTGTCCGTTATGGGACAGGAACCAACAGGTAAAAGCCAGTGGATTTATCCGGACGCTTCTGGGAAATTAGTATATAAAACAACGAAAAAAGGTGATCGCATCATTGATTTTTCCCATGCTGGCTATAAAGGCGGTGGAGTTACATTACCTTATGTTCCAGCCAAGTTGACGGTACATCCTTTAGGGGAGAATGAAGATTGCACGGACTATATCCAAAAAGCTATTGATATGGTCTCTGCACTTCCCAAAGATGAAAATGGATTCCGGGGAGCCGTATTGTTGGCGCCCGGACGTTTTGTGTGCGAACGTACTATCCAGATTACGGCTGACGGTGTAGTTTTGCGTGGTACCGGAAGTGACCCAAGTGGAAGTACCATTGTTATGACTGGTGGGAAACACACAGCTATAGTTGTGAATAACAATCTCCGTCAGAGGGCAGGCAATCGTTTGGGAGAGACTTCTCAGGATGAGAAGAGCATAAAAGTCATTGACAAATATATTCCTGCCGGTTCCTATCATTTTACAGTGGAAGACGCTTCGGGACTTTCAGTTGGAGATAATATCGAAATACGTAAACCTGTGACAGAGAGGTGGATTAAATATATGAAGATGCACGATCTGGTACGCGATGGAAAACCTCAGACTTGGATAAAGGCAGGAAGACTGTTGATTGCAGAACGGACGATTGCAGGTATCGAGAAAAATACAATCACTCTGACAGTTCCGCTAGTAGATTCTTATGATGCCCAGTTTACGGATGATAACACTACGGTGGTGATAGCCAATGATGTCCGGCGTATTCGTCAGTGCGGTGTGGAGAACCTCCGCATTGAATCGCCGGCGCAGGCAGTTAATCATGGAAAAGCTTTATATTACGCATTAAGAATAAATGGAGAAGATTGCTGGGCGAAAGATATCAATGCAATGGAAACCATGGAAAGCGTAGGTGTAGGAGGTCGGCGTATCACCCTGCAACAAATTAATGTGGTAAGAAGGGCTCTACATCAGGGAGCCTCCAAACCAGCAGAATTTGCACCGAATGGGGGACAGATTTTACTGGACCGTTGCTCGGTTGCAGGCGACAATATTTGGTTTGTGGCACTTGGCGGCGGGCAAACAGGCCCTATTGTATTCCTTAATTGCAGCTTCAGAGGGAACGGACGCATAGAAGGACATCAACGCTGGAGCACTGGTTTACTACTTGATAATTGTGTATTGCCGGACGGAGGCATTGATTTCAAGAATCGCGGTTCTATGGGTTCTGGTCACGGTTGGGGCACTGCCTGGTCCGTTGCTTGGAACTGCGTAGCAAAAAGTTATGTGAACCAAATACCACCGGGAACCTGCAATTGGGTAATAGGTAGTAAAGGGGAAAGTACACCACTACGCCGTCCTTTCAATCAATCGGGGCCGACATTGCCCGTTGGTATTTTCGATTCTCATAATACTCAGGTTGCCCCTCAAAGTCTTTATCTTGCACAACTTAAGGAGCGTTTAGGCGAATCTGCATTGCAAGCTATCGGATACGGATCTACTGCCCAGTTACCTCTTCCCACTCCGTCCGACTATGCTTTTCAAGGAGGTATGCAGGCTTCTTCCGAATTGGTTGGAAGAGGTTATAATGCCATACATGAATATATGCGCACTTTAGGATGGGACTACTCTGAACATCCTAATATATCGAAGAATGATCATTATGACGGAGTTCATTGTGAAGTAATATTCGATCCTATTTTGCAACAATACATATTTAAATTCATAAATCATGCCAGTACTGAAGCTTTGGATAGTGACCGCGGCAGGTTATTGAGTGATCGTCAGCGGAACGAAATGAAAAGCCAGACCAACCGTAATTGGCACCATCTGAATGGGAACTGGAATGAATGGCAACGATTAGAATGGAAGTTCCGTATTCCGAAAGGCTTTCAACCCACTACAAAATTTTGCCACCTCCACCAACTAAAAGCGCAAGAGGGAAACAATGGTGCACCACTCATCACCATCAGTACACGTTGTGATGAGAACGGTGATAATAAACGCGTGCAAGTAATCCATACGGGAGATACAAGAACATCGGGTAAAGGAGTTCTGATAGACGATCTTCCCCTTTCTGATTTTGAGGACGAATGGATACAGGTTGAGACTGAAATGCATTATACCCATCATGGCACGTTCCGCATCAAGCTCACCCGAATCAGCGATGGCAAAGTACTTGCCAATCAATCTTTCTCTGATGTAGATTTATGGAGAAAAGGAGCAACGAACATCCGTAATAAATTTGGTATCTATCGCAGTCTGGGGCGGAAGATGCAGAGTGCATCCGATCGCCCGGACAATGGCCTTAAAGATGAAAGTCTACAATTGGCAGATTTTAAAGTCTATGAAGCACATACTAATCCGAATCCACAACCTCATGATTAATTTGTCGCTTTGACATTTTGTATTTTCAATCATTGTACGTTTGTATTCTTTCGCCCTTTCCTGCCATAAGTTTAAAAAGAATGCACGGAAACAGGATTAGATAAATTCAAAAAGAAAGTAGAAAAGGGTAATGCTTACAGGTTTTTCTTGTAAGTATTATCCTTTTCTGTCTTTCGGTTACAATTTGCAAGAAATGATCCTGTGTCTGTTGATAAAATGCTACTGAAAAAGTGAACGGAAAAGAAGAAGAAATAGAAGATCTAAATACACTTTGGGGATTCCTGATGACGTTTATATAGGCTTTGTACATCAGGTATTAACTTCCTGTCTACAGGAAGTTAACTTCTTGCACGCAGGATATTAATGTCTTGCGTCTTGGATATTAATATTCTATCTCCAGATACTTAAGCTTTATTCTCTTTTTTATTCATTTTCTGCATATCTATTATTTTTTATTCGACCTTCTTGCATAAGTATTCCGGGATTGAATCGTAAAAGATACTATAATCTTTATCCTGTGAAAATCATGAGTTATAGAATAGATTAAACAGACTTTCTTTTGAAAGTAAAACAGACAATAATATTGCAAAAAGATATGTGAATTGAATGAGAAAAGATAGAGGTCGGTTCTTCACTTAATACTTTAATCTGATACAAAATTGCAAGAAAATGAGATTTCTCAATAAAGGGGGTAGCTAAAGAAAGGGTTTCTTTGTAAAACAAATAAAAAACTAATAAATATGAAGAAAGCACACCTTATATCCTTATTTATAGGATTCTCTGGATTCTTAGGTTCTAATTTGCTCATGGCACAAGAAAGCTGGCAATCACAACTCGTAACTCAGGATAAGACCGGAAATCTGACTTATCAGAAAGATAAAGATGGTTTTGTCATACCCGATTTTAGTCAGGCAGGGTATAAAAATGGAAAAGATATTCCTGTAATCAACTTGCCGGAACGCACCATCGTTATTAGTCCACTGGAAGATAAAGAAGCTGACAATACGCAACATGTACAAAAAGCGATTAATGAGGTTGGACAATATGAGTTGAATGCTGACGGTATCCGGGGAGTCGTACTATTGAAAGCTGGGCGATATAATATTGATGGAACCTTGAATTTGACGTACGATGGAGTTATCTTGCGCGGTGAAGGTAATTGTTTTTCCGAGAATGATTCTACCGTCCTGTATGGTAGAAATGCTTCCGAGAAGGCAAAGCGACTCATTTTAATGGGAAATTCTTCTGCACACAACTGGGGCAATGGAAAAGGAAACAACCAGGTAAATATTACAACCCGGAAGGTAATGCCGGGAGATTATTCATTTCAGGTAACTGACGCAAGTGCTTATCAGATTGGCGATTTAATCTGTATAAAGTACCCCACTACTACGGAATGGCTGGAAGCAGTCTGGTATGGTGGAAACACAAAACGGAATACAGATGAAAGTATGAAATGGAAGATTAAAGATATTGATATTTCCTATCACCGTTATGTGACCAATGTAGAAGAAAATACAATTGAAGTGGATGCCCCTGTTTTCTATACACTCGATCAGCAATATGCACAAGCTTATATTTATAAGATTGAGAACCCGGGTACTGTTCGTCACAATGTAGGTATTGAAAACCTGCATATCTCTTTGGAAAGAAGCCCGGAAAATTCTACGGCCAATGTCGATCAGAACTGTATCTATATGAGTTCTTTAGAAAATTCATGGGTAAAAGGTGTTTCGATGTCAGGATTCGTTCATGCAGGTATCAAAACAACATCGACTACGCGAAACACAATAGAAGATTGTTATGCAATTGATCCTTCAGGACTTTGCACCGGAGGTACATATTATAACTTTGAGAACTACCATCGTTCACAACTGATCTTACTTAAGAACTGCTATGCCCGTAACGGACGTCATCACTATATCTCTAACGGTTGCGCCACTACCAGCGGTATTGTGGTGTTAAATTTCCGTTCGGAGCTTTCTCTTGCACAGGCAGAGGGACACCGTTTATGGTCACAAGGTATTCTGTTTGACAATTGGAAAGAATTGGGAACCATAAAATCAAATGCCGGTAAAATCGGCATGTACCTACGTGATAACATGGGAAGTGGTCATGGCTGGGGAGGTACTAACAGTGTCTTTTGGAATTGCGATGTACAGGGAGGTGCTATTTATCTGGACAAAGTACCTACAGGGCAGAACTATGCTATCGGTTGTACGGCAAAGACGATACGACGGTATCGCAATACGATGAGTGAATATATGGATGGATATATCGAAGGGCAGAATCGTAAGAATCTGCAACCGGCATCACTTTATGAAGCTCAAAGAGAAGCCAGAGGTATATCTACGGGGTTAATGCCTGAAGTAAACAGAGAAAATACCCCGCACATCATTGTAGAGATAAACCGTGTGAGAGTAAAATCACAAAAAGATGCATTGATATCTATTTATACTACGAACGGAAGTATGGTGCAGACGCTTAAATCTTCTACTAATAACTGGGTGGAAAGTGTGCCATTGAACGATGACTTTTACATAGTTCGTGTGGAAGAGGCCGGCCGGAAAGCTTACAGTCAGAAAGTTCTTATCAGAACCACCGGAAAGTGATTTGATTATGCTCCTGAATATCAAAAATAAATCTACTAATTGTTATGACAAAAAAAACTTTTATCTCGCTCCTGTACGTATTGATGTGTACCGTTTGTTTCGGACAAGAATTTGTGCATCCCGGCATGTTACATACGACCTCTGACCTCGAGTTTATGAAAGCAAAAATCCTTGCAGGTGAAGAGCCTTGGAAGGAAGCATGGAATCAGCTCAAAGATTCAGAAATTGCCTCACTCCGCTATAAGCCAACTCCATTTAAAGTTGTGGATAACGGCCCGTATAATCAGCCCGATAATGGCGGGAAAGAGTTTGTACGTGATGGAGCCGCTGCCTACACCATGGCTTTGCAATGGTATGTGGAAGGAGACAAAGCTTATGCGGAAAAAGCTATTGAAATTTTTAATGCCTGGGCAAATACCCTTGAATCTGTCGTCAATCACAACCGCCAACTGAAAGTGGGTACAGCAGGCATCAAATACCTCAATGCTGCCGAGATCATCAAATATACCTACAAAGGTTGGAGTGACAAAGATCGTAAAGCATTTGAAGATATGGTAATCAATATTTGGTATCCTGTGATAACAGACTGGACACCTCGTTACAATGGCAATTGGGATGCTGCCAACGGACAAACCATAATGTGTATCGGCATCTTCCTTGATCGACGAGATATTTTTGACAAAGCATGCAAACAGTTGACAGACGGT
>ERZ773190.3388-NODE-3388-length-10601-cov-2.621278_pt1 | contig 10601 bp, 9 predicted proteins | sample MGYA00511111_ERZ773190 | MGnify/ENA primary metagenome ERZ773190 (study PRJEB29015, sample SAMEA2737777) | human gut metagenome | biome: human gut; feature: human-associated habitat; material: faeces | place: China | collected 2012 ... | reverse complement strand
TCGTAGTTGAACACACCTTCGTCATCCCAACCGTGTTCGTCATCACCGATCAACAAACGTTTCGGGTCGGTCGATAAAGTGGTTTTACCGGTTCCGGACAGACCGAAGAAAATAGCTGTGTTTTTACCTTCCAGATCGGTGTTTGCCGAGCAGTGCATAGAAGCGATACCACGTAACGGATTCAGGTAATTCATGATAGAGAAAATACCTTTTTTCATTTCTCCGCCGTACCAGGTATTCAGTATCACCTGCTCATTGGTTCTTAGGTTGAATACAGTTGCTGTTTCTGAATTCAGACCCAGTTCTTTGTAGTTGTCTACTTTAGCTTTAGCAGCATTGAAAGAAACGAAATCCGGTTCGCCGTAGTTGGCCAATTCTTCCTCGGTAGGACGGATAAACATATTCTTTACGAAATGAGCCTGCCAAGCAACTTCCATGATGAAACGAACTTTCAAACGAGTACCTGCGTTTGCTCCGCAGAAAGTATCGACAACGTATAATTTTTTACCTGATAATTCTTTAACAGCTTTTGCTTTCAGATCGGCCCAAGCTTCTTCGCTACAAGGTTTGTTGTCGTTTTTGTATTCTTCTGAAGTCCACCAAACAGTTTTTTCACTGGCTTCATTTTTTACAAAGAATTTATCTTTAGGAGAACGACCGGTATAAATACCTGTCATTACGTTTACAGCACCCAATTCGGTTACCTGGCCTTTTTCATACCCGGTTAAAGAGGGATCGGTTTCGGCTTTGAATAATTCCTCGTAAGAAGGATTGTGAAGGATTTCTTTCACATCGGTAATGCCATACTTGCTTAAATCTAATTTTGACATAGTAGTAAATTTATATTAAACGATTTATTAATACTTTTTTTCCGTAATAACTTCACAAAAGTAAGAAAGTTTTCTTATTAAAAATCTCTTACTACTCATTAAATGCCAGCTTTAACATTTATTAAATGTTAAAACGATAGCGTTCGGCTGCTAACTGAACATACTTGTCTTTATAATTCCGGTTGACAACAGTACGAAAGTAATCTTTAGATATTTTGTCACTCTCTTTATTTAAAATGAGGTATCTGGCAAGGGCTGTCATGATTGCCAGCTGCATGAACGGGTTTTCTGAATTGAGCCATTCTTCCGCTAATTCAAGTAAATCCGGGCGTTTATATAAATAAAGCGAACCTAAATAACCGGCAATTTCAAAATGGAGACAGTGAGGTGCTAATTGCGTAATTTTTTCTTTATTTAAATCTTGAGGGAAAAGCAGGCAGGCCACGATCTTCTCTTTGTCCTTGATTCCATAACAAAAGGGCCAATTTTTCATCGGGCGGATAAGCTGCTGACAATTCTTTCAGGGAAACGTAACTGGCACCGATCTGATGATCGGTATTAGCGCCGATGTCTTGCAGGCTATCGATCGTCCCTCCGCTTTGAAGACGACGGATACGTGAAAGTATTTGCTGAAAAACTGCGTTCGTATGTGGGTCTATAATACTGAAATCCATGTTTTACTGTCTTTTTTCACTTATTGGTCATCAAATATCCCAGTCCAGCAAAAAGTATGCCTAAAATGAGGCTCAGTCCGATATTTAATGAAAATAAACCATATGCCTTATTGCTTAGTAATTGCAGATTTTCGAATGAGAAGGTGGAAAAGGTAGTAAAACTACCACAGAATCCTACGGTAAAAAAGAGACGATAGACCGGAGCAGGATGGGAAGTGAAAAAACCACTTAACAAACCGAGTAAGAAACAACCGGCGATATTTACAATAAAAGTTCCCCAAGGGAAGCTTGAGGGAAATAGGTGCCGGCTCCACTCAGAGATAAAATAACGTGAAACCCCTCCGACGATAGAACCCAGGCCTACAAAAATTATGTTTTGCCACATGATTTCTTTTTTTACAAAGTAAAAAAAATTAAAGAAGATTCTGAAATAAAACCGGATAAAATAAAAAATGTTTATATTTATTCGCCTTATAAATTGTAGAATAAGAATGTTTAAAGCTGTGAAAATGAAACGATTGAAGTTCTTGTTGCTGAGTTTTGTTTTGGGATGTGCTATGCTTGCCGGAGCTCAGACACCGGAAGTATTTCCTTTATGGCCCCAGGGAGTAAAAGAGAATAATGGCATTAAAGTGGACCGTACGGTAGATGATCAGGGCGGAATTTCGAACAATAGTACAGCAGAACTGTTGGTTTTTCATCCTGATCCTGCTAAAAATACGGGCAAGGCTGTTTTGATTTGTCCGGGAGGTGGTTATACTTATCTGGCTATGGGATATGAAGGTGAAGAATTTGCACAGTGGCTGGTGAAGCAGGGGATTACAGGTATCGTATTGAAATATCGGATGCCTAACCAACATGATCGTATACCGATGACCGATGCTTTGCGTGCGATGAAGTGGGTAAGGAGCCGTAGTGAGGAATGGGGTATCGATCCGGCGAAAGTTGGAATTGCCGGATTTTCTGCAGGCGGGCATTTGGCCTCTACCGTGTCGACGCATTTCGATAGTGGAAAGAGCGGAACTACCGACCGTTTGGAGCAATATAGTTCCCGGCCTGATTTTCAGATTCTTTTTTATCCAGTGATCTCCATGACTACCGGGTTGACACATAGCGGTTCTCGTGAAGCTCTGTTGGGTAAGAATCCTTCTGCCGAAGCTATTGCACAATACTCGAACGAACAACATGTTACTGCCAAGACCCCACCTGCACTTTTATTTCATAGCGATGACGATACAGTGGTGCCTTCGATGAATAGTGTCGTATTTTATCAGGCTTTGAAAAAGAATAAAGTGCCTGCTGTATTGTATATTTTTGATAAAGGCGGGCATGGCTGGGGAATGCGGAATAATTTCGAATACCATAACCAGTGGACTAATTTGTTGGCCAATTGGCTGAAAAAGATCTGAGCCCTGAAATTTTGAACTGCCGGGTTGGGGGAGAAAGTTCCGTTGGCTTTTATTTCAATCGTTTATTGCGTAACAAAAACTGATTTATTGCGTTATATAGCCATACATAAATAAAGTCTAATTGTTAAAATATTTATTATGGCTGCTAATATTGGTTTAAATGAAGGTATGGTGAGAGCCAGCAAAACAGTATTGAATAATTTGCTGTCCGACCATTTTGTGTTATTGGCAAAGACGTGGAATTACCATTGGAATGTCAAAGGGGTAAGTTTTCATTCTTACCATGTTTTCATGGAAGATTTGTATAATGGGTTGATTGAAGATATTGATGCTATTGCAGAACGTATCCGTTCTTTGGACGAACGTCCCATCGGTTCGTTGGCCGGTTATCTGGAGCACAACCGCATTAAAGAACATTGTGAATCGGAACCTCTGCCTGAAGCTAAACAGATGTTGGCTATCCTGAGTCAGGACAATGATACGTTAATTCGTGAAATCCGTAAGGACATCGAACAACTCGAGAAAGAAGAGGATACCGATGATGCCGGTACGACAAATTTCCTGGAAGATATGATCGAGAAAAAGGAAAAAACGGCTTGGATGATCCGGGCATATCTGGAAAAATAATTGTTTGATTGTATTGTTGTATATAAAAAGGTAGAAGTTACCGTACGGGGGGCTTTTACCTTTTTTGTTTTTAAGGAAGAATTGACAACAGTTCCGGTGAAATTGCCATCTCCCGGATTGACCATGGCTATTGTACAGGCTCCTGGTCCTGACCAATCCTGGCTTTTTTTATTTCATCCCTCCGTTTTATACGTTTGTCAAAGAAGCGGATATTAGTTTTATATCGGCAAGTTTGTACGGGAACTGTTTTCCGGACGGAGACTTGGATACTTCCCTTATCCGCATGCAGGCTTTTGGTCCGATGTTCCTTACGAATTATTGATATTCATAAGCGCACCTACGGTGCCGATGAAAAATCTCAATCAGAACCATAGGTGTGCTAATCAAAAAAGGAACGATTCCGTCGATTAGAAAGCTCTAGGGCTGACACGAATCAGTTTGGGAGAACTCTCTTTTCCTGAGCAGAACGATGTTTTCGACGTGATGAGTGTGTGGAAACATGTCGACCGGTTGAACAGCTATAACCTCGTAGGCAGAATCCATCATTTGCAAGTCTCTGGCCTGGGTTGCTGAGTTACAGCTGACATAGACAATACGTTCGGGAGAGGCTTGAAGGATCGTTTGGACTACATCCGGATGCATGCCTGCGCGGGGAGGATCGGTGATGATAATATCCGGTTGTCCATGTTTACTTATGAATGAAGCATTCAGCACGTCTTTCATGTCTCCGGCATAAAAAATAGTGTTATCTATGTGGTTGATTGCTGAATTGACTTTAGCATCTTCGATTGCTTCGGGAACATATTCTATACCGATCACTTTCCGGGCCTGACGGGCGATAAAATTGGCGATCGTTCCTGTTCCTGTGTAGAGATCGTAGACAGTTTCCTGCCCGGTTAAACCTGCCAATTCGCGTGTTTTGCTGTACAGATTATAGGCTTGTTCGGAATTAGTCTGATAGAAAGATTTCGGACCGATCTTGAATTTCAGACCTTCCATTTCTTCAAAGATATGATCCCGGCCATGAAAACAGAACATATCCTGATCGGTTAGGTTATCGTTCAGTTTTTCGTTGATCACGTACATCAGGGAGGTGATTTGTGGGAATTGCCGGACAAGCGTTTCCAATAATTGTTCGCGTGCTCCAGTATCTTCATGTCCGAAGGCGAGGATAACCATGATTTCCCCTGTCGAGGCAGTTCGGATGATCAGGGTGCGCAGGAAACCTTGCTGGGCCCGGATATCGTAAAACGAAAGACCTTTTTTCAGGGCATAAGTTTTGATGAAATTCCGGATTTCGTTGGAAGACGATCCTTGCAGGCAGCAATGATCGATATCTACCACTTTGTCGAACAGTCCCGGCACATGAAATCCTAAAGCCGGAGTACGCTCTATATCCGCTTCCCTGCTGATTTCTTCCCGGGTGAGAAAGCGCTTATTCGAAAATGTAAACTCTAGCTTGTTGCGGTAATAGAGTTGGCGGGCAGATCCGATGATCGGATAAACATTTTGTAGTTTTATTTTTCCGATGCGTTGCAAATTGTCGTTGATTTCCTGCTGTTTGAATTCCAGTTGTTTTTCGTAAGGGAGATTTTGCCATTTGCATCCTCCGCAAATGCCGAAATGGGTACAAGCCGGGGCTATACGTAAGGCCGAGAACCGATGGGTATGGGTGACTATGCCTTCCATAAAATTTTTACGTTTTCGGGTGACTTGAACATCAACAATATCTCCCGGAAGCGTATTCGGGACAAATAACACTTTTTCGTCGATATAAGCAATGGATTTACCTTCCGCTGCGATTTTTTGTATTTCTACTTTTTCTAACAATGGTTTTTTACCTCTTCCCACTTGTATTCAGCTTTTATAATGGTTTATTTTATTCATGCTTTAACGAGTTTCGGATAGTAAGATATTTTTCAATTCTTGTACTCCTTCGGAAGCTCCTTTTTCAATCAGGTGATAGCCCATCCGGTGTGCTTGTTGAGGAATCTTAGGATCGATAACGAAGACCGGAATACCTTCGGGGGCATAGTGCAACAGACTGGCTGCCGGATAAACGGCCAGTGAAGTACCGATAATGACGAAAATATCTGCCTGACGAACCAGATCGGTTGCCGGTTCGATATTGGGTACTGCTTCTCCGAAGAAAACTACATGAGGACGTAACAGTGAGCCGTCTTCACAACGGGTCCCTGGTTTCAGTTCCCAGCCTTTCAGGTCGTAAATCGAATCGGGATTTTTACTGCTTCTCACTTTCTTCAGTTCTCCATGCAAGTGTAGAACATGTTTGCTACCGGCACGTTCGTGCAAATCGTCGATATTTTGGGTGATGATCCGGACATCGAAATAATTTTCCAACTCGGCTAAGCCCTTATGACCGGCATTGGGTTGGGCTTCGTAGAGCTGTTTCCGGCGCTCATTGTAAAAATGGTTTACTAATTCCGGATTACGTTCTAATGCTTCAGGGGTACAAACATCTTCGATCCGGTAATTTTCCCATAAACCGTCGCTGTCCCGGAAAGTTTTGATGCCGCTTTCCGCACTCATGCCGGCTCCTGTTAATATAACCAGTTTCATTTCTGTCATTTATTTGTGCAAAGGTAGTTTATTTTTGAGAAAATGGTAATAGAGCAAATATCTATTTTAAGAAACGTAGGAATAGCAGGTTAAGAAATGACTTGCTATCCAATGAATTGCGTAGGATTTTGTATGCCCTTCCCATTTGGGTGCGTACGGTATTGATAGAGATGCCCAGATAGTCGGCAGCTTCTTGATATTTCATATCTTGCAGACAGCAGAGAGTGAACACCTGTTTGCATTGTTCCGGTAGTTTATGCAGTGCTTGGTAAAGTTGGTTGTATTCTCGTTCTTTATCTTCTAATTCGGTTGTTAGAGTTGGGGAAGAGTCCTTCTCAATCGTCATGTGCAGAAGCTTTTCTTGTTTTCTCTGTTCATTGCGCAGATGGTTCAGGCATGTATTGTGTAGCGAGCGGTAGAGATAACTTTCTAAGCCATTTTCTATATTGGAAAATTTTTTTTCAAACCATAAGGTGATAAAAAAATCTTGAACGATATCTTCGGCAGCTGCTTGATTTTTTATAAAATGATTTGCATATAGCACCAAGTCGGAAAAATAGGCTGTAAACAAGTCTTTGTATGCTTGTTCACTTCCTTGCTGTAATCCTTTTAGAATAATTTGCTCTTCTTTCATTTTTTTGTGTATACAACGCTGTTACAATGTTCATAAAAAAAATAGATATATGCAAATTATTTATTTCTCTTACTTGTCTTTTAGCTTTAGTCGTAGCTTCCTCGTAGCTCCCGGCTTCTCGTTCGGATGAGCTTCGGGGAAACTTCGGGAGAAGAACGGAGAATGGTGAGAGGGGAGTGAGACCGCAGTGAGATATGGGTGGAAGGTTATAGGGGGGAATAATTTGTTCGGTCTCCGAATAGTGTAAAAAAAATAAATTTTTTGTCACATTATTTTTTGAATTTGGTGTCATTAATAATATAAAAACAAAATTAGTGGGAATGGAAAATAGAATTTGGGAGATTATAGCAGCTTCAATTCATGGCGAGGAGTTATCTCAGGAAGAGATAAGTACATTGCAAGTTTGGCTGGACGAGAATAAGCAGAACCGGGATGAATACGCCAGGTTGCAAATTTTTTATGCAGAGAACAAAGGTGGTCTTAAAGATAATATAAATGTGCAGCGAGCGTGGGAAGATAACTGCGCTAGAAGAAAAGCTGGTAAAATGATAAGGCTTCGCCGGCAAATTGTACGTTGGGGATATGCGGCTGTCGTTACATTGGCTATTGGTGTTGGTGTGTTGTTATTGACTGAAAAAGATGATGAGCAGGCTGTAAAAGTTGAATTTGTAGAATCTCAGATTGTTCCCGGTTCTCCGAAGGCTGTGTTGACCTTGGCTTCCGGCGAAGAGTTGGACTTGCAGGAAGAGGGACAATTTGTAAGCAAGGATAGCAGCAGAATTCGCAATGTGGGGAATGTACTTGAATATGAGGCAGGCGTAAAGAAGCACGGAGAGAAAAAGTTGGAGTATAACACTTTGACGATTCCGCGTGGAGGTGAGTACCAGTTGAAATTGGAAGATGGTACGAATGTTTGGTTAAATGCAGAGACTGAGTTGCGTTTTCCGGTTGCTTTTGGTGACAGTGAACGTAGAATTTTTCTGAAAGGAGAGGCTTATTTCGATGTGGCAAAAGAGGCGGAACGTCCATTTGTTGTTTGTGTGAATGGAGTGGATGTTACGGCATTGGGAACTGAGTTTAATATTGCAGCAGTACAAGGTGGGGATGAGGTGTTGACAACGTTGGTAAATGGTTCTGTGCGGGTAGTGAATGAAGAAGGTGCAGACTGTATTTTGACTCCGGCGGAACAGGCCGTTTGTAAAAAAGGCGTGGTAGGGATTGAAGTGCAGAAAGTGAATACGAATCTTTACACTTCTTGGAAGGACGGATATTATGCTTTTGACAAGCAACCATTGGGAGAAATAATGAGGACTTTGGAACGTTGGTATGATATTCATGTGGTGTTTGCGGATTCTGTAGCGGGAAAATTGCGTTTTTCAGGACGGTTGAAAAGATATGAGGATATTGATAATTTATTAACCATGATAAAACTAACTAATGACGTAGATTTTGAAATTGCAGAACGGGTAATTATTGTAAGAACTAACAAAAACCGGAAATAGGGAGGTATTTCCGGTTGAGAAGTGATGCCTCATATAAGCCGGCAAGCATTTGAGGCAACGTTTAATTTTAATTTAACAAATGTATGAAAAAAAGATTATTAAAGAATGCCATGTCAAGAAAAAGAATATGGCTGCGTAAAATGTTTTTGCGTATGAATTATTTGTTTTGTTTGCTAGTATTAGGGGCACTTTCTGTTTCTGCAGAAGTCTATTCTCAGAATGGATTAGTTAGCTTGAAGATGAAGGATGTGTCTTACTAAGCAAACCGGTTATGATTTTTTGTACAATTATGATTTGGTACAAAATAAGGGGACTGTAGATGTTAATGCAAAAATGGTGGATTTGAAAGACTTTTTGCATGATTTGTTAAAGGGAAAAAATTTAGGGTTTGAATTTCGTGATGGAGCTATTATTGTTCGTGGTGAGTCTGTACGATTGGATGATCAAAAGATTAAATCTAGGACAATAAAAGGTATTGTAAGAGATAAAACGACAGGAGATCCATTGCCTGGAGCGACCATTAAGATTAAAGGAACTTCGTTGGGAACAGCCACTAATATGGAAGGTAAATTTGAGTTGACAGTTGTTGATAATTTTATTGCTTTGGAGATTTCATTTGTTGGTTATGAGACTGTAGAGGTGACTGTGGGCAAGCGGGAATATTTGGATGTTTTGTTGAAAACTGAATCTTCGAATATTGATGAAGTCGTTGTTACTGGTGTATATACTCGAAAAAAAGAAAGTTTTACCGGTTCTTCTCAGACATATAAGGCGGAAGAATTGAAGAGTGTAGGAAATCAGAATTTGATTCAGAGTTTGAAAGTATTGGACCCTGCTTTTGCTGTGTTAGAAAACAATGAGTTTGGGTCAGACCCAAATAAATTACCCGATTTGGAAATTCGTGGAAAGAGTAGCATTGTTGGTTTGAAGGAACAGTTTGGAGAAGATCCTAATCAGCCTCTGTTTATTTTGGATGGTTTCGAAACTAGTTTGCAGACAATTATGGATTTGAGTATGGACAGAATAGCATCTGTTACTATTTTGAAGGATGCTGCATCAACTGCTATTTATGGTGCTAAAGCTGCGAACGGAGTGGTAGTGGTTGAAACAAAAGTTCCTCAAGGGGGTAGGCTACGTTTATCATATAACGGTAATTACGAAATCTCTTTTGCAGATTTAACTGATTATAATTTGATGAATGCTGCTGAAAAATTGGAGTTTGAACGTTTGGCAGGTAACTTTAAATCGAATATTGCAGATTATCAGGAGTTAAAAGAAGTCCGTTATAATAAATTATTAAGCAATGTGTTGAGAGGTGTTGATACCTATTGGCTTTCAGAACCGATTCGGATAGGCTTTAATCAGAGGCATAATCTTTATGTGGAAGGGGGAAGCGAGCAGTTTCGTTATGGATTTGGTGGTAGCTATAATAAAATACAAGGCGTGATGAAATCTTCTATTCGTGATATTTTTAGTGGGAATCTTGATTTATTGTATCGCGTTGGGAAATTAACGTTCTCTAATAAAATAAGTGTGGATGTTACGAAATATACTAATCCTGTTGTACCTTTTTCTGAATATGCTCATGCAAATCCGTATTATCCTAAAAGAACGGTTGATGGTATAGTAGAAAAGTGGTTGGAGTATAAAGATAATGAATTCAGTGCAACGGATGCTTCAGAGATTGTTGGTAATCCATTATGGAATGCCGCATTAAGCAGCTATGATAAAAGCAAAATGTTTGGAGTTCGCAATAATTTTAATTTGGAATACCGTCCATTTGATTTTCTATACATAAGAGGTCGTTTTGGAGTTGCAAAACAAACTTCCGATTCCGAAAGATTTACGTCTCCTGAGGCAACGGAGTTTGACCAAGTGGAATTATTGAAGAAGGGTTCGTATAATGATGTGAGAAGAGATGATTTTTCTTATGATGGGGATTTGACCCTGACATATGGACAGATTTTCAATGATGCTCATCAAATCAATGCTGTATTGGGAATGTCGATAAGCGAAAGGAAGAGTATTTCCAAAGGTTTTTCGGCAGTAGGTTTTCCAGAGGGAAATTATACAACTCCAGGCTTCTCTAATAAATATCCGGATAATGGCAAACCTTCTTATGGTGATTTAAAGAACCGCTCTGCAAATTTCTATTTTAACGGTGGCTATTCCTATAAGAATAAATATTTGTTGGATGCAAATGCTAGAATGGATGGAACTTCTGTGTTTGGTTCTAATAAAAAGTTTACGACGACATGGGCTGTAGGGGTTGCTTGGAATGTTCATAATGAGAATTTTATCAAGGATAATACCGATATTCTTGATGTGTTGAAAATTCGTACTTC
>ERZ773190.3383-NODE-3383-length-10617-cov-2.897936_pt1 | contig 10617 bp, 9 predicted proteins | sample MGYA00511111_ERZ773190 | MGnify/ENA primary metagenome ERZ773190 (study PRJEB29015, sample SAMEA2737777) | human gut metagenome | biome: human gut; feature: human-associated habitat; material: faeces | place: China | collected 2012 ... | reverse complement strand
CTTTGTTAACCTTAAATCTAATACTATGAAAAACACAGTGCAAAGATACGTACTTTCAGGATAACTGCAAATTATCCAAGAAAAAAAGTATGTTTAATAACACTTATTAGTGAAAATCCCCGCTTTCTCTATTTATTTTAAGAAAAGGCAGGGACTATTTTAAGAAAAGTGGTATTAGACTTTTTCTTTCAGCATATCTTCCATTTTCAGTAATTCGTCACGATATTGTGCCGCTTCAATGAAGTCTAGTTTCTTGGCAGCTTCCTGCATAAGCTTTCTGGTACGTTCGATGCTCTTTTCCAATTGCGGGCGAGACATGTATTGTACAATTGGGTCGGCGGCAATATGAGCAGAGCTTTCTTGTTCGATGTAGGGGCGGGGAGTGATCGTCGCTCCTTTTTCGATATAACTGTCTTCTGTTGGAGCATTTGATGCAAATACATTCAGATTCTTCCCTTTCTTGATTTGTTGAGGCGTAATGCCATGTTCTTCATTATATTTCAGCTGCTTTTCGCGGCGACGGTTCGTTTCATCAATCGTCAGTCGCATACTATCGGTGATACGGTCGGCATACATGATGACCATTCCGTTTACATTTCGGGCGGCACGTCCGGCAGTCTGGGTCAGCGAGCGGTGAGAACGTAGGAAACCTTCCTTATCTGCATCAAGAATGGCTACAAGTGACACTTCCGGTAAATCCAGCCCTTCACGCAGCAGGTTGACACCAATAAGGACGTTATAGATGCCTTCACGCAAATCACTCATAATCTTTACGCGCTCCAAGGTATCTACATCGCTGTGGATGTAGTTACACTTCACATTGTTATTCAGTAAGAATTCTGTTAACTCTTCCGCCATTCTCTTAGTAAGCGTTGTTACCAGCGTGCGTTCGTTCTTCTCGATCCGTATCTGGATTTCCTCCATGAGATCATCTATCTGGTTATGGCTGGGACGTACTTCGATTATAGGATCTAACAATCCGGTAGGACGAATCACTTGTTCCACAACTATACCTTCCGACTGGATAAGTTCATAGTCGGCAGGTGTTGCACTCACATAAATCACTTGTTTTGCCATTTCCGCAAATTCTTCGAACTTCAACGGACGATTGTCCATGGCAGCCGGAAGACGGAAACCATATTCCACAAGGTTTATTTTACGTGCGCGGTCACCCCCATACATGGCTCGAATCTGCGGTACACTTACATGGCTTTCATCAATGACAATCAGAAAGTCTTCCGGGAAGAAATCCAATAAACAGTAAGGACGACTGCCAGCCTTACGCCCATCGAAATAGCGCGAATAGTTTTCTATGCCTGAACAGTGCCCTAATTCGCGTATCATTTCCATATCATAGGTAACCCGCTCCTGAAGGCGTTTCGCTTCAAAGGGACGTCCCTCATTTTCAAACCATTGCACTTGCTTGTGCAAGTCGTCTTCAATCTCGTGAATGGCTCGCAGAGTGGCTTCCTTAGTGGTCATGAACAGATTAGCGGGATATATCTTATATGCATCAAAGCGGGCGATGGTAACACCGCTTATCGGATCGACTTCTTCGATGCTGTCTACGTCATCTCCCCAGAAAATGATACGCAGCAGATTATCGGCATACGCCAGATAAATGTCTACCGTATCTCCTTTCACACGGAAGTTACCACGATTCAGGTCAATGTCATTGCGTACATAAAGACTGTCCACCAAACGACGTAGAAAAACGTTCCGGCTGAATGCTTTTCCTTGCTGTACTTCTATCACATTGTTATAGAAGTCGGACGGATTTCCCATACCATAGATGCAGGATACAGAAGACACGACCACTACGTCTTTCCGGCCCGAGAGTAGGGAAGAAGTAGCAGCAAGGCGCAGTTTGTCTATTTCATCATTGATGGCAAGGTCCTTTTCTATATATGTATCAGAAGACGGAAGATAAGCTTCCGGCTGATAATAATCATAATAAGAAACGTAGTATTCTACGGCATTATTGGGGAAGAAAGACTTAAACTCACTGTAAAGTTGTGCGGCCAACGTTTTATTATGGCTTAATATTAACGTTGGTTTATTGATGTTAGCAATAACATTAGCTATGGTGAACGTCTTTCCCGAACCGGTGACACCAAGTAACGTTTGTGCCGGAACTCCCTGAAGTACGCCCTCAGTGAGCTCTGCAATAGCTTCCGGCTGATCACCGGTGGGCTTATAGGCGGATGTTAATTCAAATTTATTCATTTTCTCTCCTTATGGTCGGCAATATTCGGGAAAATACTTGAGATAAACAAAATTTTTTTATTCCTTTGCAGGAAATAAGAATTAATAATAACCATCAATGTAATACAACAAAGACATGATTTGGAATGAAAGCATCGAATGTATGGATCGTGAAAGTCTCCGTAAAATCCAAAGCATTCGCCTCAAAAAGATCGTGGAGCATGTTTATCACAACACTCCTTTCTACCGTAAGAAAATGCAGGAACTGGGGATCACTCCGGACGATATTAATAGTATAGATGATATCGTAAAACTTCCTTTTACTACCAAATATGACTTGCGCGATAATTATCCTTTCGGACTTTGTGCCGTGCCTATGAGCCAGATCGTACGTATTCATGCCTCGTCCGGTACTACAGGTAAGCCCACCGTAGTAGGATACACCCGCAAGGACCTTTCGTCTTGGGCAGAATGTCTTTCGCGTGCTTTTACAGCTTATGGTGCGGATAGTTCCGACTTTTTTCATGTAGCCTACGGGTATGGCTTGTTTACAGGCGGGCTGGGTGCTCATGCAGGCGCTGAAAATATAGGTGCTTCCGTAATTCCGATGTCAAGCGGAAACACGGAAAAGCAAATTACTTTAATGCATGATTTTGGTTCTACGGTACTTTGTTGTACACCTTCTTATGCTCTCTATCTGGCTGATGCCATTAAAGATTCCGGTTTGCCCCGCGAAGAATTCAAACTGAAAATAGGGGCTTTCGGTGCAGAACCCTGGACAGAGAATATGCGTAATGAGATTGAAGAAAAACTGGGCATTAAAGCCTATGACATCTATGGATTGAGTGAGATTGCTGGTCCCGGTGTAGGTTATGAGTGTGAATGTCAGCATGGTACTCACCTTAACGAAGACCATTACTTCCCTGAAATTATCAATCCGAATACCTTGGAACCGGCTGCTCCCGGTGAGACAGGCGAACTTGTATTCACCCATCTGACCAAAGAAGGTATGCCTCTGTTGCGTTACCGTACCAAGGATCTTACTGCCTTGCATTATGACAAATGTACTTGTGGACGTACGCTGGTTCGTATGGATCGTATTCTTGGCCGTAGTGACGATATGCTGATTATCCGTGGTGTCAATGTATTCCCGACTCAGATAGAGTCTGTCATCCTTGAAATGGAGGAATTTGAACCGCATTATCTTTTGATCGTGGATCGTAAGAATAATACCGATACCATGGAATTACAGGTTGAAGTGCGTCCGGAATACTACTCTGATGAAATCAATAAAATGCTGGCATTAAAGAAAAAATTGGCCGGTCGTCTTCAAAGTGTCCTGGGACTGGGTGTGGATGTTCGTTTGGTAGAACCTCGCAGCATCGAACGTAGTGTGGGTAAAGCTAAACGTGTGATTGATAATCGGAAACTTTAATAATTACGAATTACCGATTACTAATTACAGCGATTTTGTAATTCATAATTGGTAATTCGCGATTTGTAATTCATAATTAGTAATTTGTAATTCATTTATTATGGTAGCAAAACAACTTTCTATTTTCCTTGAGAATAAGTCCGGTCGTCTGACAGAAGTGACTGAAGTGCTTGCGAAAGAAGGTGTCAATCTTTCCGCTCTCTGTATTGCCGAAAATGCTGATTTTGGTATTCTTCGTGGCATTGTGTCTGAACCGGATAAGGCATATAAAGCTTTAAAAGATAATCATTTTGCTGTGAATGTGACGGATGTGGTGGGCATTAATTGTCCTAATATTCCGGGATCTCTGTCAAAAGTCCTGCGTTTCTTGTCTGATGAGGGTGTTTTCATTGAATATATGTATTCATTTGCCAATGGTGAAACGGCGAATGTCATTATTCGTCCCAACGATATGGAAAACTGTATTCGTGTACTGACTGAAAAGAAAGTAGATTTGCTTGCGGCGAGCGATTTGTATAAATTATAATGACTGTTTTTTCAGACTGTTCATTATCCCGGTTCGTCGTGAATTGATTGGCGTTTGTCGGTCATTTCCTGGTTTTTGAAAAATTAAGGTTCGTATCATTGGTTTATTCGGTGCGAACCTTTATCTTTGCACATTATTTGAAAAGCTAAGAATGAAGAAGAATATCTTAATAACTTTGCTTGCGGCAGTGTTGCTCTCCTCGTGTGGAGAATACAATAAGCTGTTAAAGAGCACCGACTATGAGTATAAGTATGAGGCGGCAAAGAACTACTTCGCAAAAGGACAGTATAATCGTGCTGCAACATTGCTTAATGAGTTAATTGCTATCCTTAAGGGTACGGACAAGGCAGAGGAATCCCTCTATATGCTGGGTATGAGCTATTATAATCAGAAAGACTATCAGACAGCCGCCCAAACATTCGTTCAATATTTTAATGTATATCCTCGCGGTACGTTTACCGAACTGGCACGTTTCCATGCAGGAAAAGCATTGTATCTGGATACCCCTGAACCCCGTCTTGACCAGTCTGGTACTTATGCCGCTATTCAGCAATTACAAATGTTTATGGAGTACTTCCCGCAAAGTTCAAAGAAGGAAGAAGCTCAGGATATGATATTTAAGTTACAGGATAAATTGGTGATGAAAGAATATCTTTCAGCCAAATTGTACTATAACTTGGGTAATTACCTAGGAAACAATTATCAGTCTTGTGTAATTACTGCGCAAAACGCTTTGAAGGACTATCCTTATACAAACCTTCGCGAAGACCTGTCTATTCTTATTTTGCGTGCCAAATATGAAATGGCCATATATAGTGTGGAAGATAAGAGGGCAGAGCGTTATCGTGAAACGGTGGATGAATATTACGCTTTCAAGAACGAGTTTCCTGAAAGTAAATATATGAAGGAAGCCGATAGAATCTTTAAAGATTCAGAGAAGATATTGAATGAAGATAAACAGAGTTAGGATAATATTAATTTAGATATTTATGGATTACAAGAAAACTAATGCTCCCAGCAGCACGGTTACCCGTGACATGATGGAGTTGTGTGCAGATACCGGTAACGTGTACGAAACCGTATCTATTATAGGTAAGCGTGCAAATCAGATCAGTGTGGAAATCAAAAGTGATCTTTCCAAGAAGCTGTCAGAATTTGCTTCCTATAATGACAACCTGGAAGAGGTATTCGAAAATCGGGAGCAGATTGAAATTTCACGCTATTATGAGAAATTGCCGAAGCCGACATTGATCGCAACGCAAGAGTACGTTGAAGGTAAGATCTACTATCGTAACCCGGCTAAAGAAAAAGAAAAATTACAGTAAATGAAATTACTGCAAAGGTGTGCCCGAGTAAAGTTTACTTAGGCACACCTTTGTTGCTTTAACAAAGAAAAAGAACTATGATACAACGAATTCAATCTGTCTATTTATTAATTGTGACAGGCTTGCTGATAGCAGCTATGTGTTTGCCGGTAGGGCAATTTATAGCTTCGGATGGAGTTACTGCATTTGTTTTTAAGCCATTGGGTGTGACGCTGGCAAGTGATGCCTTTCAATCTACGTGGGGATTATTTGGAATTTTGTTTTTGAGTACTGTTGTGGCATTCTGTACTATTTTCCTGTTTCGTAACCGGATGTTGCAAGTTCGTATGACGGTATTCAACAGTATTTTATTGATTGGATATTATGCGGCATTTTTCGTATTTATGTTTATGTTGAAAGATGATTTGGAGGCAATGTCTTTTCAATTAGGTTGGGCACTGTGTCTCCCCGCAATTTCTATTGTTTTGAATTATTTGTCTTTCCGTGCTATTTATCGTGATGAAGTAATGGTGAAAGCAGCGGATAGTTTCAGATTGAGAAAATAAGAGAAAGCAGATAAAAGAGAAACGTCCCGGGATTTCGTACAGAAGTCTCGGGACGCTTTCTTTTATCTTGTATTGGGGAATTTCTTTTTTCTGTATTGAGTAATTTATTCTTCTGTATTAGGGAATTTATTTTTTGAGATCAAACAGATAGGTTATTTTCGCTACTATAGTGCCGTGTGCTGAACGGGAGAAATAGTCTTTCTTGGTGCTTTTGTAAAAATCGGACAGGGCATAGTAGTATCTGCCCTTTACCGGCTTTGGTACGTAGTTCCAATCCGGCACCACCGGTAATACCATAATCGAATTTGTTTTCTACATTCTTATCGTGTTGCTCAGGAGTAGAGGTATAGTTGTTCCATGCGTCATTCTTCTTCCTGGTATCACTGATAAAAAAGCCTATCTGCGGACCTGCATGGACGAAAAACTGCACTCCACGGTCTCTGCCGAATGCCAGATGTGCCAGAAGCGGTATTTCTACATAATTCATCTTGCGTATATATTCCAGTTCGGGGTGATCTTCATCAAATTCACTCCAACCATGTTGAGAAAAGTTCAGTTCGACTTGTGCGCCACAAATCATGCTGAAGTATTTCTCGGAGATATAGCGTGCTGTCAAGCCTCCATTGATACCCATCAGGCTTTTTTGCCGGACCGTAGGAGAGAAGCTGACGCTATTGATATTGATACCGCCGTTGAAGCCTACTGCAAAGTTCTGGCGTTGTTCGCCAATCTGTGCATGACTGGGCAAAGCCCATGCGGCAAGCAACAAGGCAGCCCCTATACTATTTTTTATCTTCATTGTCTTTGGATTTAAAACTTCTGTAATCAATCATAATCCAGTTTTACCAACTCATAATTCTTGGTGAAATGTACAAAGAATACTTTCTTGTTGATGAATCCACCCCAATTGTTTACACGTTGGAATTTGAATCCGGTCTGGATAGGTACCAGATCCATGCGTTGCATGTTCTTTTCTAATTCAGAACCATAACGCGACAGACCTTTCAGGAAGAAATAGCCGGTATCGAAGCCCAACATTCCGAATTTGGGATAGCGTTCGTCCATTTCCTTACCATACCATCTGCGATAACTCTTTGTGAAATTGATGGCGGCAGGTAACAGGTTGTTGGTATAGAATGATGAATAGAAGTAAGTATCCAGTTCGAAGAATGCTTCCAAGTGATCTTTTGTATAAGTTTGCCATTCCGGATAACCGAACAAATGAATATTGCTTTCCGGATTATCGCGAACCAACAAAGTCAATTGGGGAAGTATCTTTATCAAAGTCATGTTGTTTCCCGAAGTGGGAATGAATATATTTTCCCGGTCGGTACGTAATACAGTTTTCAGAGATTCTACCGTTGCATCCTCTTTCAATGATTTCATAGGAATGGAACGGTTTTTCAGTTCGTCTTTCAGACCTTTGATAAATTCTACTTTATCTTTTGTGCCCGTGCTGGCTTCTATAAAGATTACGTTAGCATTTGGGAACTGACGTACAAAGTGATCGTACACTTCAGAATAAAGGTATGATTGAGGAGTATTAATCTGATAAATGGATGGGTTGCGGAATACGTTGTTGTCTTTGGAGGTAAATGGTACTACCAGGCGGATATCATTCTTCTGTGCAAAATCTGCCAAAGGTTTGACTTGCTGCTGGTGTAACGGACCAAAGATAATATCCATATCTTTCATTTCTTTTTTGGAAAGAATGGAGTTCAGAGACGCATTCTCAGGACCTGAGTTGTAAGTGTATAGATCAATGGAAACTCCACTGCGTTTCAAACTGTCTACAGCCATGAGGAATCCTTCGTAGTACTCTACCATGCGTGCTGCTTCACTTTTGGAAACATCCAGGAAAGGAAGGATAAGAGCGGCTTTGATAGTGCTGAAGCGTTCTGTTTCTTTTTTATTTTCGCTGAATAATTCACTGTTGCTGGGTGCTACCTGTGGTTGCGCGGGTTTCTCTACTTGTGCGGTAGGATAAGGAATACATAAGAAAGTACCTTTTTTAATCTTATCTTCACCTTGCAATTCAGGGTTGGCAGCTATTAATTCTGCCTCTGAGATGCCATATTCACGACTGATGCTGTATACGGTTTCTTTCCGTTTTACCTTGTGCATATCCCGGCAACGTGATTGTACGGGGCCTTGGATAGTGGGGATGGCAGCTTCTGTAACATTTTCAGTGGTGACTACATCGGCTTCGCTGGCAGAAGGTATGCGTATTACCTGTCCGATGCGGAAGTTTTCCGCACTCAGTCCGGGATTGGCATCACAAATGGCTTTGGCAGATACACCGTACTTGACGGTTAGCCGATAGAGCGTTTCACCTTGTGCTATGGTGTGAAAGGTCTCTGTCTGAGTATTGGCAGCTGTCCGTGGAATACGGAGAGTGCGTCCTACGAATATTTTTTCATCACTTCCTGGATTTAACTTTACGATGTCCGACTGTGTGACACCATACATACTGGATATGGAATAAAGGCTTTGGCCTTTTTCAATGGTATGCAGAAAATATGACTGGTTCTCTTGCGCAATTGCACCGAGACTGCATGCGCCGGCAAGCAGCAAGGAGCAGAAAATCCGGTTAATCGTTCTCATTCGATATCGTTGGTTTACGTTTACAATTTCCCAAAGTAGCTGCAAAGGTAAGAATTTTGCCTAAAATTAACGAAAGGAATGCGTTAAGAAATAATATTGTGCATTTTAAAACTGAAAAATCCCATGTATCCGCTGATATTCGCTTGGAAACCGTTATTTTTGCAGGTATTATGCGATGCGGATTGTTTTCATATATCGGTTGTGCAGCAATGTTGCTGCTTGGATATTTACCGGTGTGGGCTGACGGGGGAAAGACAGAACTGTTGGATATGTCTCCCGTGGCAATCTTGCTTTCTGAAAACGGAACAATTCCTGAAGAGAAAGTTACCATTTCGCCAGATGATACATATACCGGTGCTGCTCCTCTTGAATTCCGATTCGTGTGGAGAGACGAAGATTCCGGAGGAGAATCGGACGAAACGGTAAATCTGCGTTATGAGTGGAATTTTTCTCGCGACGCTGCTTTCAACGATATCTTTCTGACACGTTTTGATGCTGAAACTATTTATAGTTTTCAGGAGTCAGGTATGTTTTATGTTCGTCTGATTATAACGGATATTGAGACGGAAGAAACGAATATTTCCGGTACTTTTATGATCCGCATTACTGAATCGGAACTTAAAGTGCCGAATGCTTTTTCGCCTAATGGCGACGGAGTGAATGATGTGTTTCGTGTAAAGCACAAGTCGCTGGTTCGCTTCAATGCGTATATTTTCAATCGTTGGGGACAAGAACTTTACCGCTGGGGATTACAGAATATTGATGCAGGATGGGACGGTACTGCGCATGGAAAGAATGTTCCTGAAGGTGTTTATTTTATAGTGGTAGAAGCGGAGGGAGCAGATGGAGTTAATTACAAGATTAAAAGTGATATTAATATATTAAGATAAATGACAGAAGAAACAGAATACATCAATGTATATGGTGCGCGCGTGCACAATCTAAAAAATATCGATGCAGAAATTCCCCGTAACAGTCTTACCGTTATTACGGGACTGAGCGGAAGCGGTAAGTCGTCCTTGGCATTCGATACGATTTTTGCCGAAGGACAGCGTCGGTATATCGAAACCTTTTCTGCGTATGCCCGTAATTTCCTGGGAAATCTGGAGCGTCCCGATGTCGATAAGATTACAGGATTGAGTCCGGTAATTTCTATTGAACAAAAAACGACGAATAAGAATCCCCGTTCTACAGTCGGCACTACAACGGAAATTTATGATTATTTGCGTTTGCTTTATGCACGTGCCGGTATAGCTTATTCTTATCTTTCGGGTGAGAGAATGGTAAAATATACTGAAGAGCAAATCCTTGATTTGATCCTGAATGATTATAAAGGCAAGAAAATTTATATTCTGGCTCCATTAGTCCGTACTCGTAAGGGACATTATAAAGAACTGTTCGAACAGGTGCGTAAGAAAGGGTATCTCTATGTTCGTGTAGACGGTGAAATCAGGGAGGCATTACCCGGCATGAAGTTGGACCGTTATAAGAATCATGATATAGAAGTGGTTATTGATAAGCTGATTGTGACGGACAAAGATGATGTCCGTTTAAAAAATAGTGTGGCTACCGCGATGCAGCAAGGTGACGGCTTGTTGATGATACTTGATTTACAGTCCGAAAATGTGCGCCATTATAGCAAGCGGTTGATGTGTCCCGTCACCGGACTGTCTTATAAAGAACCCGCCCCTCATAATTTCTCGTTCAACTCTCCGCAGGGAGCTTGCCCCCGTTGTAAGGGGCTGGGGTATGTGAACCTGATTGATGTGGACAAAGTGATTCCCGACAGGGGGCTTTCCATTTACGAAGGAGCCATCGCGCCTTTGGGTAAATATAAAAATGCCATGATCTTCTGGCAGATAGAGGCGTTGCTTGAGAAATATGATTTTACGATCAAGACGCCGGTCAAGGATATGCCGGAGGATGCGATAGACGAAATACTCTATGGCTCGGATGAGCGTATCAAGATAAAGAGCA
>ERZ773190.3382-NODE-3382-length-10625-cov-3.207474_pt1 | contig 10625 bp, 6 predicted proteins | sample MGYA00511111_ERZ773190 | MGnify/ENA primary metagenome ERZ773190 (study PRJEB29015, sample SAMEA2737777) | human gut metagenome | biome: human gut; feature: human-associated habitat; material: faeces | place: China | collected 2012 ... | reverse complement strand
GGCTCTGACCGTATCAATGTAGAGATTCCTGGTGTAACAGATGCAAATGCTATTCTGGAAGAACTTGGCCAGCCAGGTTCCCTTTGCTTTATCACACAGCAGGATGAGGACGGAAACGCAAACTTCCAGACTGATGCTAACAGCGAGACCGGATACTCCCTGGCAAGAAGCCTGGATGAAATCCGTGAGGCAGGCTGTGTGGTACTGGAAGGTACTGACGTGGCAGATGCTACAGGCGGTGCGATCCAGCAGCAGAATTCCAGCAGCAGGGAATATGTAGTTGACCTGACTCTTACAGATGAAGGAAAGACCAAATTTGCAGAAGCTACCCAGAACAATGTAGGCAAACAGATCGCCATCATTTATGATAACGGCGTATTAAGTGCTCCAAGAGTAAATGAAGCCATCACAGGCGGTAAGGCACAGATCAGCGGTATGGAAAGTGTTGAGAGAGCGCAGGAGCTTGCTTCCTATATTCGTATCGGTTCTCTTAGCCTTGAGCTTACAGAGCTGCGTTCCAGTGTTGTAGCAGCACAGCTTGGTGAGGAAGCAATTTCCACCAGCCTTATCGCAGGTATGATCGGTCTGATCATCGTCATTTTGTTCATGATCATTGCTTACCGTGTACCTGGTGCGGTTGCAGGCTTATCCCTGATTTTCTATACAGCAACTATTCTGCTTACCTTAAATGCATTTGACATTACCCTTACGCTTCCGGGTATTGCAGGCATTATCCTTGGCATTGGTATGGCAGTAGATGCGAATGTTATTATTTATGCACGTATCCGTGAGGAAATCGGCGCAGGCTCTACCGTGCGCGCCGCAATCAAAGCCGGATTTTCCAAAGCATTTTCTGCAATCTTTGACGGAAACATCACAACCCTGATCGCATCTCTCGTGCTGATGTGGCTTGGTTCCGGTACTGTTAAGGGCTTTGCTTATACACTGGCTCTTGGTATCGTAGTTTCCATGTTTACAGCTCTGGTTGTATCACGTTTTGTTATGAATGCTCTTTATGCAGTAGGATTCCATGATGAGAAATTCTACGGTCGTGCAAAACAGCGTAAAGTATTCAATGTTGTTGGAAAACGAAAAGTATTTTTCATTATTTCCATCATTCTGATCTTAAGTGGTCCGGTTGCAATGGCAATCCATCACAACGTAGATGGAACAGCTCTGAACTATGCACTTGACTTCTCAGGTGGTACTGCAACAACTGTAACATTCAACGAAGACATGGATATCAAGCAGATTGACTCTGAAGTAACTCCTGTCGTTGAAGAAGTTACAGGTGATAAGAATGTACAGCCGACTAAAGTTGTAGGAACAAATCAGGTAGTTATCAAGACGCGTACGCTTTCTCAGGAAGAACGTGAGAAACTGGATAATGCACTTGTTGAGAAATTTAATGTAGATGATTCTCTGATCACAACAGAAAGTATTTCTGCTACTGTAAGTTCTGAGATGAGAAGAGATGCGATCGTTGCAGTTCTTGTTGCAACACTCTGCATGCTGGTATACATCTGGTTCCGTTTCAAGGATATCCGTTTTGCGAGCAGTGCGGTCCTTGCACTTCTCCATGACGTTCTGGTTGTTCTTGCATTCTATGCGATCTCCAGAATTTCTGTAGGTAATACCTTTATTGCCTGCATGCTGACAATCGTTGGTTATTCTATTAACGCAACGATCGTCATCTTTGACCGAATCCGTGAGAACATGCATGGAAGAAAGAATCCGGATAATCTGGAGCAGATCGTAAACGATAGTATCACACAGACACTGACAAGAAGTATTTATACTTCCTTTACAACCTTCGTAATGGTTGCAGTACTGTACATCCTTGGAGTATCCTCCATCCGTGAGTTTGCAGCTCCTCTGATGGCAGGTGTGATCTGCGGTGCATATTCTTCTGTATGCATTACAGGTGCACTGTGGCTGGTAATGAAGCGCCGCCAGGGCAAAGCCGTGGCACAGGCAGCGCTGGCTGGCAAGACAGCAGGTTCCAGCAAATCTTCTGCAAAACAGCCGACCAATACAGCGCAGAACAATCAGCCTTCCAAGAAGGATAAGAATCAGCCGAAGAAGAAAAACCGCAAGAGAGTTGCAGAACGTCTCGCAGCTCAGGAAGCAGCGGCAAAAGAAGCGGCAGATAACGAAAACAAAACAGAATAATCAATAAATAAACCATATTCCCGGGCAGGATATCTGTTCCGGGAATATGTATTTTATGGAAGAAGACACAGGGAGAAAGAACTATGGAAAAATGGGTAGTCTGCGCGAAACGTGCAGATTTTCAGAAGATCAGCCAGGAATTCGGGATCGATCCGGTGATCGCAAGACTGATCAGGAACAGGGATGTAGAAGGAACAGAAAATATCCGTTCCTATCTTTATGGGACATTAAAGGAACTTCCATCACCGTGGCTTTTGAAAGACATGGACAAAGCAGTGGAGATCCTTCAGGAAAAAATAAAAGAACACAGAAAAATCAGGATTATCGGGGATTATGATATAGACGGCGTTACCTCGACCTGCATTCTGCTCAAAGGATTCCAGAGACTGGGGGCGGATGCGGACACCTATATTCCGGACAGGATCAAAGATGGATATGGAATCCATGAACAGCTTATCCAGAAAGCAGTGGAGGATGGGATTGATACGATCGTCACCTGTGATAATGGAATTGCAGCTTCGGCAGAGATCGCGGATGCAAAGGAACGTGGCCTGACGGTAGTTATCACTGACCACCATGACATTCCATTCCAAGAGACAGAAAATGGAAAAGAATGGATCATACCGCCGGCAGATGCGGTGATCAATCCGAAACAGGCAGACTGTGCGTATCCGAACAAAAACCTCTGCGGGGCAGTCGTTGCATGGAAACTGATCTGGGCATTATATGAAAAAAATGGAATCTCACAAAGTGAAGTTCTGGATTTTACAGAACTGGCAGCTGTTGCGACCGTTGGCGATGTCATGGATCTGCAGGGAGAAAACAGGATCATCGTAAAAGAAGGTCTGAGACAACTTTCGGCGACACATACACCGGGACTTCGGGCACTGATCCGTGCGAATAATCTGGATGGTGCGGAGATCACGGCATATCATGTAGGTTTTGTGCTTGGACCATGCATCAATGCCAGCGGACGTCTTGACACGGCTGCGAGGTCACTGGAACTTCTCTGCGAAACAAACGAAGAAAAGGCGGCAGAGCTGGCGGGAGATCTTCTTGCCCTGAACCAGAGCAGAAAGGCAATGACAGAAAAAGGAAAAGAAGAAGCCATCCGCCTGATCGAAGAGACGGGCTTAAATGAGGATCGTGTGCTGGTGGTCTATCTTCCGGACTGTCACGAAAGTCTTGCAGGTATCATTGCGGGCAGGATCCGTGAAAAGTATCATAAACCGGTCTTTGTTCTCACAAAGGGTGAAAACTCTGTCAAGGGAAGCGGCCGTTCTATAGAAGCGTATTCAATGTACGAAGAAATGGTCAAATGCGGAGATCTTCTGATCCAGTTTGGCGGACATCCGATGGCAGCAGGACTTTCTATCGAAGAAAAAAATGTTGAACTGTTCCGAAAACAGCTGAATGCAAACTGTACTCTGACAGAAGAAGAACTCCGTCCAAAGATCGTGATCGATGTACCAATGCCGGTTTCTTATCTTTCCAGGGAACTTACAGAGCAGTTAAAAATTCTGGAGCCGTTTGGCAAAGGAAACACCAAGCCGATTTTTGCACAAAAGGGGTTACGGGTTTTAAACTTAAGGATTTTTGGGAAGAATCAGAATGTGGCAAAGATGAAACTGGAGGATCAGACCGGCATGCAGATGGATGCGGTATACTTCGGAGAAGCGGAGAAATTTGCGGATTTTGTACGGCAGCAGGAGGAGATTTCCGTGACATATTACCCGGAGATCAATGTATATCAGGGACGTGAAACCCTGCAGGTTGTCATTCGCAACTACTGTTAAAAGTCGAAAATCCCTGTATTTTCACGACTCTTGTCGGGTTAGACATTGATTCCATCAAAAAAAAGTGATATACTGATTACCTAGATTTATACAAAAAGTCGGAGGTACGCATATATGAAAAGAGTAGAGGATTATGTAAGAAGCATTCCGGATTTTCCGGAACCGGGCATTATTTTTCGTGATATAACAAGTGTTCTTCAGGATGCGGATGGTTTACAGCTTGCAATTGATTCCATGCAGGCCTGTCTTAAGGATACAGAGGTAGATGTGATCGCAGGAACAGAATCCAGAGGATTTATCTTTGGCGTGCCGATTGCATACAATCTTCACAAACCATTTGTACCGATCCGTAAGAAGGGCAAACTTCCGTGCGAAACTGTCTCACAGAGCTATGATCTGGAATATGGCAGTGCCACGATCGAGATGCATAAGGATTCCATCAAACCAGGACAGAAGGTTGCAATCGTAGATGACCTGATCGCAACAGGCGGTACTATCGAAGCTGCGATCAAACTGGTAGAGGAACTTGGCGGCGAAGTAGTCAAGGTTGTTTTCCTTATGGAACTTGCCGGACTGAAAGGCAGAGAAAAACTTGCAGGCTATGATGTAGCTTCTGTCATCAAATACGATGGCAAATAATGTAGAAGTAACCCGATAAGAAGCACAGATACAAAATCTAAACGATGGCAGGCAGGTGGGAGAGAATGGCAGAGAAGAAACAAAATGCACAGCCTGAGAAGAATCTGGATCAGGTAGAAAAAGAAAAACTGGAATCTGTAAAACGGGCAGATGCGGCAGTAAAATCCATGAATGATTTTACAAGCCCGGAAGTCTTATACGATGAGCTGATCTCCAGCGTAAAGAAATATCATCCTTCTACGGACCTGTCATTGATTGACAAGGCGTATCAGGTAGCAAAGAAGGCACATGAAGGTCAGATGCGTAAGTCGGGGGAACCTTATATTATACATCCTATTTGTGTTGCAATCATTTTAGCGCAGTTAGAACTTGATAAAGAGACTATTGTTGCAGGACTTTTACACGATGTTGTTGAAGATACTGCGATGACATATGATGATATAGTAAAGGAATTTGGCGAAGAGATAGCACTTCTTGTAGATGGTGTAACGAAGCTTACACAGCTTAATTATTCTGCAGACAAGATAGAACTGCAGGCTGAGAACTTAAGGAAGATGTTCCTTGCGATGGCGAAGGATATCAGAGTAATCCTTGTAAAGCTTGCGGATAGACTTCATAATATGAGGACCTTACAGTATCAGAAGCCTGAGAAGCAGAAGGAGAAGGCGAGGGAGACGATGGATATATATGCTCCTATCGCACAGAGACTTGGTATTTCTAAGATTAAGATAGAGCTTGATGATTTGTCGCTTAAGTATCTCCAGCCTGAGGTGTATAAGCAGCTTGCTGATGAGATAGCTCTGAGCAAGGACGCAAGAGAAGCGTTCGTAAGAGATATCATAGCGGAGGTTAAGGAGCATGTAGAGGCAGCAGGTATCGACTGTGAGATAGACGGACGTGTCAAGCATTTCTTCAGCATATACAGAAAGATGGTCAATCAGGATAAGACTCTTGACCAGATATATGATTTGTTTGCCGTGAGAATACTGGTAGAGACAGTAAAGGACTGTTATGCGGCACTCGGAGTAATCCATGAGATATACAAGCCTATTCCGGGAAGATTTAAGGATTATATCGCAATGCCTAAGCCAAATATGTACCAGTCACTTCATACAACGCTCATTGCACCTAACGGCCAGCCGTTTGAGATTCAGATTAGAACCTATGAGATGCACAGAACAGCGGAGTATGGTATTGCGGCACACTGGAAATATAAGGAGAACATTGACGGAACTAAGAGCGGTGACAACGAGGAAGCTAAGCTTGCATGGCTTAGACAGATACTTGAATGGCAGCGCGATACATCGGACAATAAGGAGTTCTTAAGCCTTATCAAGAACGATATGAACCTGTTTTCGGACAATGTATACTGCTTTACACCGTCAGGAGATGTAAAGAACCTTCCGGCAGGTTCAACGCCTGTTGATTTCGCTTACAGTATTCACAGTGCAGTCGGCAATAAGATGGTTGGAGCAAGAGTCAATGGCAAGCTTGTGACTATTGACTATGTCTTAAAGAACGGAGACAGAGTTGAGATTATAACATCACAGAATTCCAAAGGACCAAGCCGTGACTGGCTTTCAATGGTTAAGTCAACACAGGCCCGTAACAAGATTAACCAGTGGTTTAAGCAGGAGCTTAAAGAAGACAATATTATAAAGGGCAAGGAACTTATATCTAATTACTGTAAGAGTAAGGGAATTGTTCTTTCTGAGATTAATAAGCCTGAGTTTGTTGAGAAAGCACTAAGAAAATATGGTTACAAAGACTGGAATGCTGTTCTTGCGGCAGTAGGACATGGTGCATTAAAAGAAGGTCAGATTGTCAATAAGCTTAATGAGGAATATCAGAAGACCAAGAAGGCTGAGATAACTGACAAGCAGGTACTTGACAGCATTGTGGCAAGTGAGAGCAAGGAGAAAGAGAAGGAGAAGAAGGGCAAAGGCGGTATTGTTGTAAAAGGAATACATGATGTTGCTGTCCGTTTCTCTAAGTGCTGTAATCCAGTGCCGGGTGATGAGATTGTTGGGTTTGTTACAAGAGGAAGAGGAATATCAATTCACAGAACAGATTGTGTTAATATTCTTAATTTCCCAGCTAATGAAAGAGCAAGGCTTATTGAAGCTGAGTGGGAGCAGACAGAGAATAAAGATGAGAAGTACAGTGCAGAGATTAATATATATGCAGGCAATAGAAAAGGACTTATTGTTGATATTTCACGTCTGTTTACGGAAGCCAATATAGATGTAAGATTTATGAACAGCCGTGTTAATAAGAAACAGCTTGCAACAATCAATCTTGGATTTGTTGTATCTGGTAAGGAAGAGCTTAACAGATTAATTGACAATTTAAGAAAGATTGACGGAGTGACAGATATAGAGAGAGCTACAGGCTGATATTTATAACCGCTGTCGTGCGAAGTTAAGATATTTTATATATTGCTTCGTACGACAGCATTTTTGACACAGGGATTGGAGATTATAATGTATAAAATAGATGTAAGAGTATTAGGAATGGTAGCAACGAATTGTTACCTGCTTTGTAATACAGACACTAAAGAATGTGTGCTTATAGACCCTGCGGATAATGCTGGAAAGATAAGTGAGATGATAGAGCAGTCTGGCTGTACGTTAAAGGGAATACTTTTAACACACGGACATTTTGACCATATTATGGCAGCAGATGAAGTGAGGGATAAATATAATGTCAAGGTGTATGCCTCAGCAGAGGAGAAGAATACATTAAGTACACCTCATATTAATCTTGGTGAGGCTTATGGAATGAACCTGTCTGTGAAGGCTGATATATGGCACAATGATGGTGATGTACTTAATCTTGCAGGCTTTGATATTAAGGCAATCCATACACCGGGACATACGGAGGGTGGAACGTGCTATTATATTGAGTCAATCGGCGTGTTATTCTCAGGTGATACACTTTTCTGTGAGTCAGTTGGAAGAACAGATTTCCCTGGTGGAAGTATGAGCGACATTGTGCATTCAATTAAGGACAAGTTAATGGTACTTCCAGATGATACCAAAGTGTATACAGGACACGGCGAGGGAACAAGCATAGGATATGAGAGGGTTCATAACCCGTTTATAGGTGCATAAGAAAGATGGACAATATGATATATATTAAAATTGATAACGATACATTTTATGATGATGCAATAGTTCTTGTGCGTTCATTTTACCCAAGAATGGAGGTAAAGGCATATAAGCAGGATACAGTTGCCACAGAAGCTGATAAAGTGATTGATATAACAGTACCTGATATGACAGGACTTAACAAGAGCGAAATGCACGATAAATTCAAGTCATATTTATATGACAGGCTCAGCCAGATGACAGGAAAGACACTGCCCTGGGGTTATCTTACAGGAGTGCGCCCAAGCAAGATTGCATATGTTATGCTTGAAGATGGCGAAGATGAGCAGACTATAAAGAAGCATTTTATGGATAAGCATAAGGCAAGTGAGAAGAAAGCCAGCCTTGCAATAAATGTAGCAAAGAAAGAAATGGACATTCTTAATAAGATAGATTATAAGAATGGTTACAGTTTATATATTGGAATACCATTTTGTCCAAGTATATGCTTGTACTGCTCATTTTCATCATATGCACTTGATGCGTATAAGAATTATGTGGATGATTACCTTGATGCACTTATTAAGGAGATGACCTTTGTAGCAAGGGCGATGAAAGGCAGAAGACTTGATACAGTGTATTTTGGCGGTGGAACACCAACAACACTTGGTGCGGCACAGCTTGACAGGCTCATAACGGCTTTAAAGGAGCTTTTTGATATTGACGGCTGTCATGAATTTACAGTTGAAGCAGGACGTCCAGACAGCATAACAAGGGATAAGTTAAAGGTGTTAAAGGCACATAATGTTGGAAGAATATCTATTAATCCGCAGACGATGAACCAGCAGACACTTGACCTTATAGGAAGAAAGCACACTGTAGAGCAGATTAAAAATGTGTATTCTATGGCAAGGGAAGAAGGTTTTAATAATATTAATATGGATATTATTCTTGGACTTGTCGGTGAAGATGTTGATGAGGTGGCTCATACATTATCAGAGATTGAGGCGATGAAGCCTGAGAGCCTTACAGTACATTCTCTTGCAATAAAGAGAGCGGCGGCACTTAATATATGGAGAGATAAATATAAGCAGTTATCTACCAATAATACAGATGAGATAATAAGAATGACAGAGGACACAGCCAAAAGACTGTCAATGGAGCCTTATTATATGTATCGTCAGAAGAATATGGCAGGTAATTTTGAGAATGTCGGTTACTCAGTTGAGGGACTTGAATGTATATATAACATTCTTATTATGGAGGAAAAGCAGACAATAATTGCCTGTGGTGCAGGAGCTTCCAGCAAGGTAGTATTTCATAATGAAGCAGATGATAATCATTCAGTCAGAATTGAGAGAATAGAAAATGTAAAAGACGTTCGTAATTATATTCAAAGAATTGATGAAATGATTGATCGAAAGAAGAAATTCTTTGAGGAAAATAATTTCTAGAAATAGTAGTTATTGAAATAACAATTTGAAAGGAATTATTATTTGGTAATAATTTCCTTAGGATAGATAGAATTAAATTATATTTAAAGGAATATAGTGTCCTGAAATCAGGATATACGCTTATTATAAAAAATATAGAAATGAGGATAATATGAAGATAGCAGTTGCTTACGAGAATGGAAATGTTTTTGAGCATTTCGGACATTCAAGACAATTTAAGATTTATGAAACAGATGGACAGAACATTGTTAAAGAAGAAGTTATAGAGAGTGAAGGCTCTGGACATTCAGCTATGGCAGGACTTCTTGCAGGTCTTGATATTAATGCTGTTATATGTGGTGGTATCGGTGGTGGTGCTGCCAATGCATTAGGCGAAGCAGGCATAGAAGTATATTCAGGTGTATCAGGAAATGCAGATGAAGCGCTAGAGGCATACCTTAATGGAGAATTGATATCAGAGGGTGTTAATTGCAGTCATCATTCACACGAAGAAGAACAGAACTGTGGAACAGCTGATACAGAAAATGAAAGCTGCGGCTGTGGCTGTGGTTGTGGAAGTGACACAGATGACGGAAGCTGCGGCTGTGGAAGTAATGAAACATCAGGCTGTGGCGGTTGTTCAGGTTGTGGTGGAGGAGCACCTTTATTTGATGGAGCTAATGTAGGCAAGGTGTGCAGAGTACACTACAAAGGAACATTTAACGATGGAACACAGTTCGATTCATCTTATGACAGAGGAGAACCTCTTGAATTCACCTGTGGTGCAGGTATGATGATACTTGGATTTGATAAGGCTGTAGCTGATATGAATGTAGGAGATATAATAGATATACATTTAATGCCAGAAGAAGCTTATGGAGAGAAAAATCCAGATGCAATTATCACAGTTCCAATCAGCGAGCTTGCAGGTTCAGAAGAACTTAAGGTTGATGATATGGTATATCTTCAGAATGTATATGGACAGCCATTTCCAGCTAAGGTAACAGCATTAACAGAGAATGACATAACATTTGATGCTAACCACGAGATGGCAGGAAAAGAACTTAACTTTAAGATTGAGCTTGTAGAAGTTAAATAAGACTTGAGTAGATTATTAACTTAATAAAATAGATAATAATAGATGTTATGGTAGATTTTAATCATCGAACTGGATAGATTATTAAGAATAAATCTCCCTGTAACCTATATCCGGAAGCAAAGGCTTAGGAAAGATATAAGTTACAGGGAGATTTTATCAGCTTTAAGTATTATTATATATAAATGGTTTATTGTTCTAATCTATACTTGTGAAATGTTTAGAGCGTATTCATTAAAATATATTGACCTATTCTTAATATTAAATATTGAGAATTATTTTAATATGGAATTATTCTTCCTCATCAATTATTCGTCTTGCAACATATACACCACTTGCAGAAGCGTGTGATAATGAATGTGTAACGCCGCTTCCGTCACCGATTATGTAAAGACCTTTG
>ERZ773190.3378-NODE-3378-length-10639-cov-5.832577_pt1 | contig 10639 bp, 9 predicted proteins | sample MGYA00511111_ERZ773190 | MGnify/ENA primary metagenome ERZ773190 (study PRJEB29015, sample SAMEA2737777) | human gut metagenome | biome: human gut; feature: human-associated habitat; material: faeces | place: China | collected 2012 ... | reverse complement strand
CGTCGGCAGCGCCAGAGGTGGACTCGACGAAGGTGGTGATGGAGGAGACGCCCATAAAGCCACCGGCAGCGGCGGCCACGGAGTCAACGACCAAGATGGGGCGGATGTCCTCGACATTGCCGTCCTCGGTCAGGAACTCGCCCTGCTTGGCGACGGCCATGGCGGTGCCCATGGTATCGAAGAAGTCACTCATGAGCAGCGAGAAGGCCACGACGAGCAGCATCGGGTCGGTCAGAACCTTCACGATAGCCATGTTGCCGTCGGCGGTGCTGGCAAACGGAGCGCCAAAGGTCGAGAAATCGAGCGGGGCGATGAGGCCCTCGGGGGCGTGGGTGACGCCCAGCGGGATGCCGGCGATAACGGCGACGATGATGCCGATGAGCAGCGAGCCCGGCACGTTGCGGGAAGCCAGGGCAACCGTCACGACGATGGAGATGATGCCGACGATAAAGGTGGGGGAGGCGATGTCGCCCAGGCCGACGAGCGTACCGGCGCCAGCGGTGATGATGCCGGCGTCGCACAGGCCGATCATGGCGATAAACAGGCCCAGACCCACCGAGATGGCGTGGCGCAGGACCACGGGGATGGCGTCCATGATGGCCTCGCGCAGGCCGCATAGGACGAGCAGCAAGATGACGATACCCTCGAGGAAGATAACGCTCATGGCCACGTGCCAGTCGCCGCCGCACATGGTGGTGGCGATGCCCGCGATCATGGCGTTGATGCCCAGACCCGACGCGCAGGCGAGCGGGCGGTTGGCGAAGATGCCCATGCAGATGGTCATGATGCCGGCGCCCAGGCAGGTGGCGCAGGCGAGCGCTCCCGCATCGATGCCAGCGCCCGAGAGCACTGCGGGGTTGACGGCGATGATGTAGGCCATCGCCAGGAATGTTGTCAGTCCAGCGCGAAGTTCGGTCCCGATTGTGGACTTGCGCTCACTGACGTGAAAAAGTTCGTCCATGCATACCCTTTCCTTGTTCGGCCCCGAGTTTAGGCCGATTGACACGAACTCACTTACTATATCGTCTTTACAACCTTGCTGTTCCTCGCATGTTGATGTTCGGCGCTTTGTAACAGACGGACGGTATTTATCGCATGAAAATGTGTGGGTACCGTATACTTAAGCGGTTACAACGACCCCTATGGAGGAACGTATGATTAAAGAGCTTTGCCACGACGAGGCTATCCTGTCCCAGCGTTGCGAGGTTGCGACCGTCGAGGACGAGTCGGTTGCTCAGGACCTGATCGATACCATCAAGTCGCTCGACGATGCCGGCTGCCTTGCCGCCAACCAGATTGGCGTTACCAAGAAGGTCTGCGTCTACCTGGACGACGCCGGCGAGCCCCACGTGCTCTACAACCCCCGTCTGGTGTTTGGCCTGGGCGCCAGCAAGATGGAGGAGAGCTGCCTGACGCACGAGGAGGTCACCAAGTCCACGCGCTATATCAAGTGCAAGGTTGCCTTTGACGTGATCGTCGACGGCAAGATGCGCGAGCGCAAGCAGGACTTTGTGGGCTTCGAGGCGCAGATGATCCAGCATATGATCGATCACTGTCTTGGCAAGCTTGTCTAGGGCGACCACAGCACCGCACTTCGTCGTTTTTGGTCCGGGCGTGACATTGTTGTCATGTCCGGGCTTTTGTGTTTAGCGCCTTTTTGTTTGGTGACAATGAACTTAGCAAGAACGTAAAGCTAGGAGGCGCTATGTGTACGAGCATTCGATTTACCGATAATTCCGGCAACATGTATCTGGGCCGCAACCTCGACTGGAGCTTTGACTACGGCCAACAGGTTCGCGTGATGCCGCGCGGGTTTCACATTCCGTATTCGTTTATCGACGACACGACAGCGGCACACGCGGTGATCGGTATGTGCATCGATTACAAGAACTACCCTATGTTCTTCGACTGCGGCAACGATGCGGGCCTCGCCGTGGCGGGTCTCAATTTCCCGGGTTATGCCGAGTATGCCGAGGACCCTGTCGACGGCAAGACCAATATCGCGGCCTATGAGTTTCCCCTGTGGGTGGCAGCGACGTTCTCGACGGTCGATGAGGTCGAGGCCGCGCTGCGCGACACGGTGATTGTCGCCAAATCTGCCGGAGAGGGGCTGGGCGTGTCGCTGCTCCATTGGATTATCGGCGACAGCCAGCGCAGCATCGTGGTCGAGATGATGGCTGACGGCCTGCATGTATACGACGATCCGGTCGACACCCTTGCCAATCAGCCCACCTTCCCGTGGCATATGGAAAACCTACGCACCTATATCACCGCCACAAGCGATTTTCCGCAGACGGCGACGTGGCGTGGCGCCGAGCTTAAGCCCTATGGAGCCGGTGCCGGCATGCGCGGCATTCCCGGCGACTGCTATTCGCCGAGCCGTTTTGTAAAGGCAGCGTACCTCAACGCCAATTACCCGCAAAAAGACAGCGAGACCGAAAACGTCGTCCGCATGTTCCGTTCACTCGAGGGCGTGGTGATGATTGAGGGGGCGTCCAGGATGGGCGATGGCAAGTTCGAGAAGACTATCTATACCGGATGCTTTAGCGCGCGCACGGGCAATTATTACTACGCGATGTATGAGGATCCGTCGATTCGCTACGTGAGCCTGATGGATGCCGAGGGCGCGAGCCCCGATAGGCTTGTGGTTCCCGAGCCGCGTCGTTCGTAGCCGAGGGCTTTACTGAAATGCAAAGCGCCCCTGCATCTCCTGTGAGGTGCAGGGGCGCTGTCGTTGATGCGCGACGTCGCTAGAAGTTGGCGTCGTTGAGCTGGGCGCTCTCGAGGCCGTCGAGCAGTTGCTGTTCGGGCGTATCGGCGACGCTCTCGAGCAATTCGGTGGGATCGACGTTCATGTCCCTACCGGCCTCGTTGCCGTTGACCAGGTCGTCCGAGAAGATATCGACTTCCATTTCCTCGGCTTCCTCGATCTGGACCTCGAGCGGCACATGGGTGCGTACGAGTTTGACCGCCGGACGCATGCGGGCAAAGAGAGGCACGTACTCGATGATGATCGCCGAGTTCTCAAGACCGTACCAGCGTGCCGGGCTTCCGCAGGCGCGGCGGACGGCGTACTTGATGGCCATCACGCGGTGGTCGTTGCGGTTGATGTCCGTTTCGGGGGCAAGCATCTTGCGCAGCATGCAAAAACGGAAGTCGCCCACGTTGCCGCGTGTCTCGTAGATGGAGTAGGTGTGATGCTGCGGTGGCAGCTCACCCGATGTCATCAAGTCGCCAACGATCTGACGCAGATAGGCGTTGATGCGCTGGTTGACCTTAAAGCCCAGGTCCAGGCGCACGCGGAACAAAAAGTCCGTGCCAAAGGTCTCGACGGAATACTCGTGCGTATAGGGCTCGTCGGTAACGTGCACGTTGATGAACCAATATGCCTTGGCGCGCTTGGGGTGCTTGTCCAGGATGGAATAGAGCACGTCGCGGTCGAGCGTGAGCGGGTCGGGGCTGTTGGTGAGGAACACCAGATTGTCGGCGAGCACGGGGTAGGTCTCGTCGTTGCGCAGGCGGTTGAGCTGATCGATGTACTTGGAGGCGGGCAGCAGGATCGTCTGCGTGCGCTCGATGGCGGTGCCGCGGCGCCACACGTACATAAGGCCAAACAGCAGCGAGGCCAGGAAGATCATCACATAGCCGCCGTCAAAGAACATGGTGAGGCACGAGGCAAAGAAGCAGAGCTCGATGGCGCCAAAAAGCAGGGCAAAGACGCAGGCGCCCAGCTTGTGCTTGAGGATGCCGGCGATATAGCTCGTCAAAAGCGTCGTGGTCATGAGCATAGTCACGGTGATGGCGAGGCCGTAGGCGCTCTCCATGCGCTCGGAGTTTTGGAACAGCAGCACGATGAAGATACAGCCGACCCACATGATGTTGTTGACGAGCGGAATATAGAGTTGACCCTTGGTGTCGCTGGGGTAGTGGATGCGCAGATGCGGCATAAGGTTGAGACGCGTGGCCTCGGATACCAGCGAGAACGAGCCGGTGATAAGCGCCTGCGAGGCGATGATGGCCGCTACGGCCGATAGCACGATGGCAAAGGGGCGCAGGGGCTCGGGAAGCATCATGTAGAACGGGTTGACGATGTCCATCGCGAGCATCTGGGGGGTGGAGTTGTTGGCGAGCAGCCAAGCGCCCTGACCCAGATAGTTAAGGATGAGGGCCGCCTTTACGAACGGCCAGGATGCGTAAATGTTAGCCTTGCCCACGTGACCCATGTCCGAATAGAGCGCCTCGGCGCCGGTCGTCGACAGGAAGACGAAGCCGAGCACCATGATGCCCGAGTGGTTGATGGGCGAGAACAGGAACATGATGCCGCGGATGGGGTTGAGTGCGCGCAAGATGGACAGGTTGCCGAGCATGTTGAACAGGCCGGCGCCCGCCAGGAACAGGAACCATAGCGTCATGAGCGGGCCGAAGAGCTTGCCGATTGACGAGGTGCCGGCGCGCTGCATGGCAAATAGGCCGCAGATAATGATGATGGTAATAATGATGACGTTGGTCTGGCCGTCGCCCAATAGCGCGTGGCCCCACTCGATGGTGCGCAGACCCTCGATGGCTGTGGTGACCGTGACGGCGGGGGTGAGGATGCCGTCGGCAAGCAGCGCCGCACCGCCGATCATGGCGGGAAGGATCAGCCACGGCGCCACTTTGCGCACGAGACTGAACAGGGCGAAGATACCGCCCTCGTTGTGGTTGTCGGCCCTCATGGCGATTAGCACGTACTTGACCGTGGTTACGAGCGTCATGGTCCAGATGACGAGCGAAAGCGCGCCCAGGATCATGTCCTCGCTGACGGTACCGATGCCGCCGTTGTTGGCGACGATTGATTTCATGGTGTACATAGGGCTCGTGCCGATGTCGCCATAGACGACGCCGAGCGTTACGAGCAACATACCAGCAGAAAGGGGAATGGCTCCATGCCCGCTCTGTCCGTGTTGGTCTTGGAGGTTTGCCTCCAGTTTGTTGTGTGCCACGTGGACTCCCTTAGACATCCGGTTATCTGTCTAGGGCAGATAACCTTTATGTCATCTTTATACATATTAGAGCAGTTTGGCACATCGGGGTGTTTTAGACAATAATCCCCATCTGGGGATTATTCATGTACGCAGGTAGCATTTCAAAACAGGGGCGCACCGGCTGTATGGTCTTGCTGCAATGTGATAACCACGGACGCGCCCCTGCTTTGAAACTGAAGAGGGGCTTTTAGGCGCGTGCTACTTGGGCGATGCTTGCTTTGGTGTCTGCGCGTTTGCCGGCGACTTCGCAAAAGATCGCGCCGCCGATGATCAACGCGGCGCCCATGAGGCGGATGGGCGTCATGGTCTCTCCCAAAAGGGCAACGGAGAACACGACGGCCGAAAGCGGCTCGAGGTAGCCGACGACCGCGACGGTCTGGACGGGCAGCTTGGCGACGGCGCTAAAGTAGAGCAGGCAACCAATGCCGGTGTTGACGACGCCGAGCATAGCGACGGCGCGCCAATCAATGCTGGCGGCGACGCCGGCGGACAGGAACGAGGGAGCGCCCTGCGTGATGAGCGTGAGGGCCAGTGCGGTCACAAAGGCGGCGCTCACTTGGAGTGCGGAGTTCTCGAGGCCCTCGATGTGCGGCGCACCCTTGCTGGCGATGACCATCAATGCATAGCAGAAGGCCGAGGCGATTCCACAGACGATGCCCGCAATGGGCATATTGCCGCCTAGACCTTGCGCCGCAATGAGAAAGGCGCCACAGGCAACGGCGATAAACCCGGCGATTTTGCCGCCGGTCAGCTTTTCGCCAAAAATGAGCGGGGAGAGGGCCATAACGATGATGGGGCCGCAGTAATACAACAGCGAGGAGATGCCAACGCCGATCGTCTGATAGGCGCGGAACAGGAAAATCCAGCTGGCGCCCAGCGCGGCGCCCGAGACGATGAGCGCTGCGGCCTCGCGGGGGCGAGACGGAGCCTGCAGGTTATGGCGCTTGGTTATGAAGAGGATGGCGGCAAGGGTGAGAGCGCCCAAAAACGTGCGCAACAGTACGATATCGGAGCTCGGCAGCGCGATGGCAGCGGCGATGATGCCGTTGGAGCCAAACAATAGCAATGCTGCTAAGTACGTAAACAGTCCGTTGTTCATGTGCTGACATCTCCTCTATATCCGAGCATGTTCACTATGGTTGAGGTGGCTTTAGAAGAAAAGCGAATATAATGCATGGATAACATGACAAAAACTCATGTAAAGGTGGAGGGGTGCCGTGGAAACGAATATTCAAAAGATGCAGGTGCTGCTCGAGACGGTGCGTGCCGGCAGTTTTACGCGCGCCGCCGAGCGGCTGAGCTATTCGCAGTCGGGCGTGAGCCGCATGGTGGGCGACCTTGAGACCGATTGGGGTTTTAAGGTGCTCGACCGCAGCCGCGAGGGTGTGGTGCTTTCTGCCGATGGGCGGCAGATCATGCCGGCGGTTGAGGCGCTCTGCGAGGAGTTTGGCCGCCTGCAGCGACACGTGGACGAGATGCGTGGGCTCATGCGCGGCAAGATCTGCATTGGTACGTTTTCGAGTGTGGCGACCCACGTGCTGCCACCGGTCATTGCGCGTTTTCGCGCCGATCACCCGGACGTCGATTATGAGTTGCTGATGGGCGATTACTCAGAGATTGAACAATGGGTGGCAGAGGGCCACTGCGATCTGGGCTTTATCCCGCATGAGCCCCGAGAAAATGGCATGACGTCGCGGTCTTTGGCGCGCGACGAGTTGATGGCGGTGGTGCCGACAGATTCGTTGCTTGCCACGGCGGAGTTCGTCTCTCTTACTGATTTGGCAAGAGAGCAGTTTATTCTGCTGGAACGGGGTACCGATGATGAGATTACGCCGCTATTCCGTCGGGCGGGGCTGTCAGTGCGCTCAAAACTGTCGACTTGGGATGACTATGCGATTATGGCTATGGTCGAGGATGGCTTGGGCGTGAGCATTCTTCCCGCGCTCATCTTGCGTCGCTGCCAGTTTGATGTTGCTGTGCGTCCGCTCGAAGGGCATCCCCATCGGCAGATCAACGCCATATATCGAACGGCCGATGTTTCGCTTGCCGCCGCTCGTTTCCTCGAATACCTCTAAATGCGTGCACGTCGTTATCGCCTTTGGATAAATCTCGAGGTCTTGCTCATTTTATTTTTGAAATTGAACTTTTCGAAATAGCACGGCGCTATACTGCTGCCTAAATTGAACTCAGGTTCAATTCGTGTTGTATAAATTGAACTTTGCCAGCAAGGAGGTTCTAATGGCCCAAGAGACGTTTAGCGATCGCCTGCGACAGACCATGTCCGATCGCGACGTTCGCCAGTCGGACGTAATCCGCGCATCGGAGATGCTCGGAAAAAAACTCGGCAAGAGTCAGATGAGCCAATATGTGAGCGGCAAGACGATCCCGCGGCGCGATGTGGCAGAGCTGCTCGCTCGTATTTTGGAGGTCGATGTTTCCTGGCTGCTCGCCGGTGACGCCGATCAAGGCGAGGAATCATCGCCTCGCAACGTGCCCAAGCCCGAACCCCATCCCTCAGCTCAAATTCCAAGGAGCACCACCATGCGTACTTTTTCTAAATCCACCAAGCTCGATAACGTCCTGTATGACGTGCGCGGCCCCGTCGTCGACGAGGCCGCCCGTATGGAGGACGAGGGCGAGCGTATTCTCAAGCTCAACATCGGTAATCCGGCGCCCTTTGGTTTCCGCACGCCCGATGAGGTCATCAAGGACATGCGCCAGCAGCTGCCCGACTGCGAAGGCTATTCCAACTCGCGTGGCCTGTTCTCCGCGCGCAAGGCAATCATGCAGTACTCGCAGATCAAGGGCCTGCCCAATGTTCAGATGGAGCACATCTACACGGGCAACGGCGTGTCCGAACTCATTCAGCTTTCGATGAACGCGCTGCTCGACAATGGCGACGAGATTCTGATCCCCAGCCCCGACTATCCGCTCTGGACGGCGTGCGCAACCCTTGCCGGCGGTCATCCCGTTCACTATCTGTGTGATGAGCAAGCGGATTGGTATCCCGACCTGGAGGATATGGAGTCCAAGATCACGAGCGCGACCAAGGCCCTCGTCATCATCAACCCCAACAACCCCACGGGTTCGGTCTATCCGCGCGAGGTGCTCGAGGGCATCGTTGAGATCGCGCGCAGGCACCAGCTCATGATTTTTGCCGATGAGATCTACGACCGCCTGTGCATGGACGGCTACGAGCACGTCTCGATTGCCTCGCTCGCTCCCGACCTGCCCTGCGTCACCTTTAGCGGCCTTTCCAAGTCGCACATGATCGCGGGCTATCGTATTGGCTGGATGGTGCTTTCGGGTAACCAGCGCTGCATGAGCGACTTTATTATGGGCATCAACATGCTCTCGAACATGCGCCTGTGCTCCAACGTGCCGGCTCAGTCAATCGTCCAGACGGCGCTCGGCGGCCATCAGTCTGTTAACAACTACATCCGCCCCGGCGGTCGTGTCTACGAGCAGCGCAACTTCGTGTATGAGGCACTCAACAAGATCGACGGCATCTCGGTGGTCAAGCCGCGTGCGGCGTTCTATATCTTCCCCAAGATGGATGTGAAGAAGTTCAACATCACTGACGACGAGCAGTTCGCCCTTGACCTGCTGCACGAGAAGAAGATCCTGATCACGCGCGGCGGCGGCTTCAACTGGGCTGAGCCCGACCACTTCCGTATCGTGTACCTGCCGCGCATGGAAGTGCTCAAAGAGTCCCTCGAAGACCTCGCCGACTTCTTCGATCATTACCGTCAGAGCTAGTGGGATAGAAGTTCCGCACTATGAAAAGCTCCCTGCAGTTGTTTTGCTGCAGGGAGCTTTCTTGAATCGGCAGAACTATATAACGATCCCGTTGCAGTGGTCGATTTCGTGTTGGATGATCTCGGCGGTGTAGCCCGAGAAGTTTTTGATGCGGTGGACGAAATTCTCGTCCAAATACTCAACCTTAATGCGGCGATAGCGAGTACAGGGGCGCTCGCCGGAAAGCGAGAGACATCCTTCGCTCGTCTGATAGGAATTGACCTGCTCAAGAATTTGAGGGTTGTACATCAGCAGCGCCCTGTTGCCGTCCTTTACGCAGATGATGCGTTTGCGCACGCCAATCATGTTGGCGGCCATGCCCACGCACCGTGAACGGTTGGCCTCCAGCGTGTCTACGAGGTCTTCGATCACCTGCTCGTCGCCGGGCCCGGCCGCTTCGGACGGCGTGCGCAAAAACGACCGCGAAGTCATAATAGGGCGTTGCATGTTGGAATCACGCTTCTTCGTGCCAGTGGGGGTTCTGGCCGAAGGTGTGACCTTCGGGGTTGTCCATTGCGGCGATATCGGCCATGTCCTGATCATCGAGTTCAAAAGCGGTCAGGTCGAGGTTCTGACGCTGGCGCTCCGGGTTCAAGGACTTCGGGATGGCCACGTCGCCGTACTGGAGGTGCCAGCGCAAAATGGCCTGGACCACGGAAATACCGTGCTTGGCGGCGATACGCTTCAGGTCCGGGTCGCGCAGCATCTGGTTGGCGCGGCCCAGCGGGCTCCATGCCTCGGTGATGATGCCGTGCGCGTTGTCGTAGGCCAGCTGTTCGCGCTGCTGGAAGTACGGGTGCAGCTCGACCTGGTTGACGGCCGGCGTCACACCTGTATCGCGAATGAGCAGGTCGATGTGGCCGGGCAGGAAGTTGCTGACGCCAATGTGCTTGACCAGCCCACGTTCACGGGCTTCGACCAGCGCCTCCCATGCCTCAACGAACTGGCCTTGGCTCGGGTTCGGCCAGTGGATCAGATAGAGATCGATGTAGTCGAGGCCCATACGGCACACGCTCTCCTCAATGGTGAGCAGCGCCTCGTCATGGGCGTGGTGGCGGCCGGGCAGCTTGGACGTGACGATGATGTCTTCGCGCGGCACGCCGGATTCGCGGATGGCGCGACCCACCACACCTTCGTTCTCATAGTTGAACGCGGAGTCGATGAGGCGGTAACCCTGATGGATGGCGGACTTGATGGCGTCCACGCCGGCCAGGCCGTTGACCTTGTAGGTGCCGAATCCGGTGGCTGGCAGTTCGAGGCCGTCGTTGGCCTTGCGGATCGGAGTGACCGGTGGTTCAAGCATGATAGTTCTCCTGCTTCTCCTGTGATGGCATATCTGTTCCATCATAAAGCCAACCAATCCGCTGCGGGCGTACTATTTGACTTCTCTCAATTCCGGCGGTCGGCGAGTGGAGAATCGGAACATGAGCGAGGCGAGGATCACGCCGAGCACGGCCATGCCGGCGAACACCATCATGCTGCGTGGGAAGGCGATCATATACGAACCGGCGGCGTCTGCCCCATCGTTCGCGGCGATGGCCACCACCCACACATTGCCGGACAGCGTCACGAACACCGCGTCCATGATTACGGTGCCCGCGAAGCCGATGATGATGAACTTGGGCGGGAAGTGGCTCTTCAGCACGCCGCCGAATACCGGGCCGATGGCCGGTGCAGCGCAGGTGACCAGACTGACGATGCCGAGCATCGAGCCGCGCTGTTCAAGCGGCGCTTTTCCAGAATGATGCTGGTGATGAGCGACAAGGAGATGCCGGTGCCGAGCGACATGACCAGTCGGGCGGCGAGCAGCATCGGGA
>ERZ773190.3376-NODE-3376-length-10643-cov-3.346808_pt1 | contig 10643 bp, 16 predicted proteins | sample MGYA00511111_ERZ773190 | MGnify/ENA primary metagenome ERZ773190 (study PRJEB29015, sample SAMEA2737777) | human gut metagenome | biome: human gut; feature: human-associated habitat; material: faeces | place: China | collected 2012 ... | reverse complement strand
GTATGCTGACAAGGAATAAAAAGCTGAAAGACTACGGTATTCCGGCAGAGGATATTGAAAAACTGAATACGATGTTGAAAGACTTCCCGGCAGAGTACGGATACCTGCTTTCCGGTGCTGCCTTGTCAGCTTGCCCGAAGAACACGGTGATAGCGGATATGGTTATTGAGAATATCCTACACCGGAAAAGTTACAGGAAAATCAGTAAAGAAAGATATATCCCGATGAATCCAAAAGACTTCTACGGATACAGGCGTAAGACCGTCGCTGTACTGTATGAGAGGATGCGGTTGTTGGGAATGTGGGAGGATGAATAAATGAAGTTAATTGATTTAATAGCAGCAATTGGCGGCGATCCTGAAAGTGAAAATAAAATACAGATATGTCACCCGGGTAGAAACTGGGGAGATTACGATACATTCAACTCCGGTTCGAAACTGTTGAAACCATTTTACGACTTAGAAGTAAGTTGTATTTCCGCGATAGAGACGGATGTGATCAGAGTTGATTTGACTTTTGATGAGAAAGAGGGAGAAGTAGATGAGCAGACTGATTGATGCAGACAAGCTGAAGCATGTAGTGCATTGTGCATATTCTGATGATTTAGAGATTCTTAAAAAGATTGACGAACAGCCGACAGTTTTTGATGTAGATAAGGTTGTGGAGCGGTTAAAAGAAGAAAAGAAGAGAGCATTTAAACTATGTTTGGGAACTAATGACAGCACGCAAAGACTGAAATACATTGAAAAAGAACAGACGATAGCTTTAGCAATCGAAATCGTGAAAGGTGGTGGAGTTGAATGAGTAAATCAGTATTAGTGATTGATACACCCAAAAACTGTTATGACTGCCAATTTGGAACTGAGTACTGCGGCGATTCTGAATATGAGGGATGCTGTGAACTAGCTGAGTGCTTAGATAGTGACATGAGACTTATAGTAGAAGAGCATTATGATTACGAAAGTGAATCAAGACCTGATTGGTGTCCGCTGAAACCATTGCCGGAGAAAAAAGGAACTTCAAAAGTTGCAAGTGGTTATGAAAGTGGATATGAAAAAGGCTATGAAAAGGGCTATGAAAAGGGCTGGAGCGATTGTTTTGATGAGATTGCAGGAGGAGTGGATTCTGATGATTAATTTAACAGGGAAAAGCGTATTTGTAAAGACGCAGGAAGAATATTTGAGTGTTCTGAAAATAGCAAAGTTTCAGGGGTTCACATGGGCGAGAGAAAACCATTTAGACCCTATCGAAATTCCATTTCCAAACATATTGAATTTTAATGACAGCAAGATCGTTACTTACAGCTGTGCTGAAAAGACATTGTATGAAGCATCTGAAATCGTCAAAGATGAAGAAAAAATCAAGGATGCAGTAAACCTTGTCAGAACATTCGCTAAATACCCAGACAGAACAGCATTGACGGACTCATTTATTGAGTCCTTGAAGTTACTTGCAAATACTGTAGAAAGTCAAATGGAAGAGGTGAAGTAGATGATTAACTTAACAAATACATGTGTTCTGGTTAGGACAAAAGAAGAAAATGAAATGCTTCTCAAAGAAGCTGAGAAACAGGAATTTCATTGGTATAGAAAAGACCATTGCGAGCCATTACAAACACAATATTTTCCAGACATTTTAAAATTTTATGAATATGATATAACTTATGCGGCAAGTGTCAGATCAGACTTTGCTTTCTATGAGGCATCAGAACTCCTCGGGACAAAAGAAATGACAGTAAGAGAGTTTATTGAGCGGATTGCAGATGTTTGTAGATGCATCGAAACTGGCGGTGGAGAAGTTGAAAGAGGCGAAGTAGATGGAGAGATTAACGCAAAAATCAGATAAGATGATTTGGTTTAAAGATCAGGGTTTAAAAATTGAACCATGCGAAATGAATTCACATCATTGTAGAATGATTTTAGAAAAACTTGCTGATTATGAAGACTTAGAAGAACAGGGCTTGCTTGTGAGATTACCGTGTAAGGTGGGAGATATGCTATGGTATAACATTTTGGGATATACGGAATCATATGAAATAAAAGCATTTTCATATGGATATTGTGACGGTTATATAGAAGCAGGTGAAGAAATAGGAGATGAAATTATATTTTATTGCGAAAACCATACCGGTTCAATAATAGGATCTTTTCCAATGAGTGGAATTGGTAAAATCGTATTCCTCACCCGTGAGGAAGCTGAGAAGAAGTTGGAGGAGATTCAAAATGACAAGACCTGAGATTACAGCAAAACTATCAGCAATGATCGAAAAGAAAATCAATCCTCACAATGATCCACGTATTTATTGGGCTAAGGAAGTGACATTCGATTATTCGACAGATCATGCGGTAAGGGTGGATTATATGCGGTTCGTGCCGGTGAATAATAGCGTGTCCGGGATAGAAAAAGGTGACTGCTATTGTTATGAGGTTAAATCATCAGCTGAAGATTTTCGTTCTGGTCATGGGTTGAATTTTGTTGGCGATTATAACTACCTGGTTATGCCGACAGATGTATACGCTGCGGTATCCCTTGAAATTCCACATTATGTAGGAATATATGTACCGGAAGCAAATGATCTTACATGCATCAAAAAAGCAAAGCGAAGAAATCGGACAAGGCCTGTATCTGAAATACTCTTGATGATGTTCCGGTCTGCGAATAGGGATTATAGAAAAGCAGTAAAACAGTTGAAGGAGATGAAGAATGAATAAATGTTGCGCTAGCCAAGACGGTATATGTAGAAACGCTATCCTATTCGGAACTAAATGTGACGGATACAAAGAAAGATGCACGCTGAGACCAGCTTATAGCACCCTTGAGCGAACAGTGAAAAATTATCAGCATAATTTAAGAAAAATGTTTGGAGCGGAGGAGTGATAACTATGTCAGATAAATTTACGCCAGAAATAACCCCGCAGCTCGCCATATCAGCATTCGCAGTGCTGTATCAATATTGCAGCTCAATCAGTCCGCATGATTGCATCAGATGCACGTTCTATGAACATTGCCCGGGATGCTTCATGGGATGTCCAGGAGATTAGGGCGAGACGATCAGAAAATTACAAGGCGACGGATGAAATTAGAGAGTCGGTATTTACCGGCTCTTTTTAGTGCAAAATTCCTCAAACATGTACCACAACTTTTCTACTGACCTGTGATAAAATATACTTAGAAGCGTTACTATGGGGTTTTATAGCCAGAAATGAGGTGATAATATGGCGAACCTAAAAGCAGTTACAAGAAAACTTCAAAAAGCTATATTATCCACCGGATTAGTCATAAAAATCGGAACATCGCAATTCTACAGTCATGAGCAGGAGCGATTGATAACAGTAACAATTATATCAACACCTACACTTCACCTCACAAAAAGGGGAAAATGGAAGGATTGCGATTATGAAATATTACGAACTGCATCCCAGTATGATGTAGTCATGTGCCTTAAAGAAATATGGGAGGCGGTCAGAAAATGAGGATGGACAGAGGTGATTAGATGGACTTAACGCCTAAGCAGAAAGCGTTCGCAGATGAATATATAAAAAATGGCGGGAATGCATCTGATGCCGCGAGAAAAGCTGGATATGCCGAGAAAAACGCAGAAGTAATAGGAGCACAGAACTTAAGAAAACTTAATATTTCTTCCTATATAGCTGAAAAACAGTCTCTCATCGAAAAGCAAAAAGGCACTGACATCATGTCACTGGCAGAGATTCAGCAACGCCGTTCCATGATCGCAAGAGGCGAGCTGACTGATTCATTTGGATTTGCCCCAGATTTCTCCGATCAGCTGAAATCCATGAACGACCTGGAAAAAACGCTTGCCATAAAAGAAGCCAGGGAAGAGCAGCGGAAAGCAGAAGAAAAAGCCAGATTACAAGGCGAATACCATATTGATCTGAATATTGTCCCTGACGTATTCCATAAAATGATTAGAGATATCCGGAAAAAGAAACATAGCGAATACATTCTCCCTGGCGGACGTGGTTCTATGAAGTCCTCGACTATATCACTAATTATACCGGAGCTGCTGAAGAATAATCCGAACATGCACGCTCTAATTCTGCGAAAAGTCGGAAACACTATTAAAGATTCTGTTTATGCTCAGATGAAATGGGCTATTGATAAATTAGATCTAAATGAGGAATTTACATGCAAGGTATCTCCTATGGAGATTACGTATAAGCCTACTGGACAGAAGATTTACTTCCGTGGTGCTGATGATCCATTGAAGATTAAGTCTATCAAGCCAGAGTTTGGGTATATAGGTATTGTCTGGTTTGAGGAGTTGGATCAGTTTTCTAACCCAGAAGAAATCCGAAACATTCAGCAGTCTGCTATTCGTGGTGGTAATGAAGCATATAAATTCAAGTCATTCAATCCTCCTAGAAGTAAAAACAACTGGGCGAATGAATATACAGCAGAAGCAGAAGAAAAAGATAAAAATGTAATGGTTGTGCATAGTACATACCTTGATTTAGGGATTGAACAGGAGTGGCTTGGCGACGTATTTCTTGCAGATGCCAAACATCTAAAAGAAGTAAATCCAGACGCTTATGACAACGAGTATTTAGGACATGCCAACGGAAATGGTGGAAATATCTTTGAATATATCGAGGAAAGAACTATCACAGACGAAGAAATCAGCCATTTTGATAGAATTTATCAGGGAGTTGACTGGGGCTGGTATCCGGACAAATATGCTTTCTCCAGAATCTATTATGATTCAGCTAGAGAAACAATCTATTTCATTGACGAGATTTACGAAAACAAAAAATCAAATGAATGGACTGCAAATGAAATCAAACGAAGACAGTACGATGATTACGAAATCACTTGTGATTCTGCCGAACCTAAATCAATCAATGATTACAGAGACTTAGGACTCCCAGCAAGAGGAGCAATCAAAGGACCGGGAAGCATTGAGTATTCTATGAAGTGGCTGCAAAGAAGAAAGCTCGTGTTTGATCCAAAAAGAACGCCAAATGCTTGCAAAGAGTTTAAAAAGTATGAATATGAACGTGATAAAGATGGAAATATTTGCAGTGGATATCCAGACAAGGATAATCATTTGATAGATTCTGTCCGGTATGGCTCAGAGTCATTGTGGAGAAGAAGGGGGTACAGTGCATAATGGTGTTATCAGAATATTGTAGAAAAAAAACTTAGTGATTTTTTAAAAGATAAAGTAGATGTAAAAGAGGGATATACTTACGAGGAACAGGCAGTAATTGAAGATTCAATCAGAATGCTGATAAAAGCTGGAATATATCCACTTGATGAACTTCGAAAAGATATCTTAAGAGAGTGCTCGGTGCTTCTTCCCCGGGAATGGATGTTCGACGTAGCAAACAGTTAGCAGGTGACTAAATGGGACTTATAACAACACTAAAAAGGTGGTTTAACATGATATTCAAAAAACAAGCTGAAGAGGATTTCAACATCCAGGCAGCAGAATTTCCAGAAATGGAATCGTTGATTAATAAATGCGCAAACATATATCGAGGTGCTCCATACTGGTTAGATGATAAGAATAATATCAAGACGATTAATTTTGCTAAATCTGTCTGTTCAGAGACAGCACGGCTCGCAACGCTGGCGATCGGCATTCAGATTGATGGTTCCGCAAGGGCTACGTGGCTTCAGGAACAGATTGATAAAGTGTATTTCCAAATTCGGCACTGGGTAGAATATGGTTGCGCCTATGGAACGGTATTCATTAAGCCGAACGGTGAGAGCCTTGACGTATTTACTCCGGCAGATGTGATGATTGTAGATTATGATAATCAGGAAATAAAGGGGATTATATTCAAAGATTCTTATACAGTTGGACGGAAATACTACACACGACTTGAATATCATAGATTTGTTGAGACTACAATGGACGGCGTGACAACCTATCCGTACTACGTTTCTAATAGAGCCTACGTATCAAAATCTCCTCAGAGCATCGGTGATAAGATTGACCTTAAACAGACCAAATGGGCTGACCTAATGGCAGACACTCCACCGATACTCAAGGCAAATGGTGAGAAGCTGGATGGACCTTTGTATGGAGTGCTGCGGACACCACAGGCGAACAATGTGGACATTAGTACACCACTTGGATTACCAATATTTGCAGAAGCTATCGAAGAGCTGAAAGATCTCGACATTGCATACAGCAGGAACGCTGGAGAGATTTTTGATTCGCAGAAGATTGTTCTGGCAGATGATAGACTGCTGATGCCGAGCGGTACACCTGTAGCAGCCATGTCACCACAGGGCATGGAGAACAGACGTAATGAGATGAACTTACCACACTTTGTCAAGAATGTATTCGGACAGGACGAGAAAGAATTCTATCAGGAAATCAATCCGGTTCTCAACACAGATACCCGTATAAGCGGTATAAACGCCATTTTAAGCCAGTTAGGGTACAAGATTGGATTCTCTAACGGATACTTTGTTTTTAACGAATCCAGCGGTATTCAGACGGCTACAGGAGTAGAAGCAGAACAGCAGAGGACAGTGCAGTTTATCAAAGATGTTCGAGACAAACTGGAATCTTGTCTGGATGAAGTAATCTACGCATTGAACGTTTACGCTGACCTGTACGGGCTTGCCCCCGTCGGAGCTTATGAAGTCAATTATGATTTCGGAGACATCCTGTATGTGCGTGAAAATGACCGTGCAAGATGGTGGCAGTATGTGACCACTAGTAAGGTTCCGGCATGGATGTACTTCGTGAAGTTCGAAGGAATGACAGAGGATGAAGCGAAAGCAATGGTCAAAGAAGCTCAACCAGACGAGCCAACACTATTCGGAGAGGAGTAAAAAGATGGCAGATAAACCAGTAACAAGGGAAGAAAAATATCTTGCGTACTTGACAGGTGATTACACGGGTGAACTCCCGAAGCCGATCACGCGAAAAGAGAAGTATTTATATGAATTATGCTTAAAAGGAATTGGCGGGGAAATCTCGCCAGAAGAAATCAAAGTCGCAGTAAATGAGTACCTTGAAAAGAATCCAGTCAAACCCGGAGCCACGACAGAACAGGCACAGCAGATCGAGCAGAACAAGACAGACATTGCTTCACTGAAAACGGAAACTGGTTCGCTAAAGGAAGATTTTGCGAATTTAAAAGAATATGTAAAAGGTACAAAATTGCCTGAAACATGGGAACAGGTCATACTTGCAATCAAATCAAAGCTGCATAGAGAAATGTATGCAGTAGGAGACAAGTTCAGTAACATCTGGAAAGACACAAACAATTCCAATAAGGAATATGACAATCCACTCAGAATCAATCATTTCGAGGACGGATTAGAACTGGAGGATGGAACCACTGTCAATGGAATGTGGCTCCAGACAGTGTATGCGCATCTGAAAGGCGTGCAGTTCTCACATCAACAGGCATTTTATGTTTCTAATGAAGGCATGACAGCAGGCACCTACTGCATTGGATTCGACTATACATGGGGAGATAAAGGATATGTAACTAAAGGAGATTACTGGAACTTTTCATTAACCAAGGACGTACCGGCAGGAGGAAAACTTGCAGGATTCTACGGAGCGCCAGATCAGCCACAGACGAACTGGAGAGTATATGTATATTCGGCAGACGACAAGACAGTCCTTGAAACAGTTTCCACTATAAACAAAGGACAGGAAGGAACTCTGTTGGGAGTCATGACCGCATACGGCGACGAAAATCTGAACGGTATCCAGCAGATGGCATATGGCGATAATCGGTACGCCACAAGTGCAATAAGACAGTACCTGAACAGCGATAAGCCAAAAGGCGAATGGTGGACAGCACAGACCAAATGGGACATTGCACCAGATCAGCTCAGCCAGATTGACGGTTATCTCTGCGGTATGGATCCAGAACTGCTGTCAGTGCTCAAACCAGTAAAAGTTGTAACGTACTGCAATACAGTTACAGCAACCGGGCAGAAACAGGTCAAGGATATCACATACGACAAAGTCACCCTGATATCTCTGGAACAGATGTACATAGAACCACAGGCTGCAGGAGAAGGGGAAGCCCATGAATACTACAAAGAACTCAACGGAACGGCTAAAAAATTCCAATGGTGGCAGACATACGAGATTTTGAAAACATTCGCTGTTGAAAATCCAACAAGCCCTCAGCTTGTCCGTCTGCGTTCGGCGTATCGCAGCACCGCGTGCAACACCTGGTGTGTGTACTCCAGCGGCTACGTCGACGGCGGCTACGCCAGCTACGCGATTCGGCCAGCCCCGCTTATGTTCATCGGCGCAGCCCCATCAGATGCCATCTCCGCACCCACGGATGCGGAGAATACTCAGGAGGATAAAACTCAGGAGGCAGTAGCATAATGGCGGTAAATGTAGGACAGAGAAACGTCCCGGATACGCCACAGAATCAGCAATTGCAGGCGTGCACTAAAGCTAAGGAATTGGCATTGCATACGCTTGCGATATGCAAGAATAAGAATGTTTTCACGGAAGATTATAAAAATATCCTGACAGACGATATTGTTGAGACTGCCAAAGATGTTTTTGTATATGCATTTTCAGCAAATGACATCAGGGTTGCAGGTTCAAAGACCAGGTGGACAGAGAGATGCAGATATCAGGAGACTGCAATTGCAAAATGCAAAAAGCTGAAACCGCTGATAAGCCTTGCAAAGTCTGCATTCCATCTCAGAGAAAAGAAGGTAGATTACTGGATCGGAATGTTATTCGAAACAAAGACACTGCTGGAAAAGTGGCATCAGACAGATGTGAAAAGATACGGTAACTGTTAACGAAGTTTGGGACTAGGCTATACCTCAGAATGTCCGTCTGCGTTCGGCGAATCGCAACAACGCGTACAACACCTGGTATGTGAACTCCAGCGGCAACGTCAACAACAACAACGCCAGCAACGCGAATCGGCCAGCCCCGATTGTTCAAACAAAAGAACAATAAAGTCTGCGCATAACGTAGATTGTTTGAAGAAATGAACAAGGAGCCGAAATCCCTGGCTTTATGCCTAAACAACACTGTTCGTGATGTGTGTGACTTCGAGTTGGAGCCTGTCAGCACTATTACACGGCAGAACAAAAATAAATGACATCAAGAGAATACATAATAGCACACGATCAACTATATGACTCCATGACGAAATGCAGATGTTCAGTCATGTGGAAACCGTCCGTTATGTCATTCGCACTGAATGACATTGAGAATATAAACCGGATGGAAATACAACTGAATAATGGGACCTGGAAAAATGGAAATCCAAGACCTATCAAGATCACATATCCGAAGAAAAGAGACGGATTGAGTATTTCATTCAGAGACCGAGTATATCAGCGTAGTATTAATGACAATGTACTTTATCCGGAAATGACAAGACATTTCATCTATGACAATTGGGCTTGTCAGACAGGAAAAGGACCTGATAAAGCCAGAGACCGGGTAAAGAAAATGCTCAGGAAATACTATGTAAATCACGGAACCTCTGAGGGATGGATATTACAGACAGATGTAAAAGGTTATTATCCGAACATGAGCCATGCAGCTGTAAAGAATAATTTCAAAGAATATCTCCCAAAAGATGTACATGAAATGATATGTGATGTCCTGGATACGCAATACAAAGGCGAGACCGGATACAATCCGGGATCACAAATGGTTCAGATCGCAGGGATTTCCCTGCTGGATAAAACAGATCATTACATAAAAGAAGTCTTGCACCAGAAATATTACCTGAGATACATGGACGATTCCATGATGATCGCACAGACGAAAGAAGAACTGGAGTCAGTTCTTGAAAATCTGGAAAGAAAGATGAAAGAAGTAGAATGTATCCTGAATAAGAAGAAAACCAAAATAGTCCCTCTTTCAAAAGGGTTCACATTTCTGGGATTCAAGTACAGGCTGACGGAAACAGGGAAAGTTGTAATGTTGTTGACACCTGAGAATATAAAACATGAGCGCAGGAAGCTGCGCAAAATGGTAGCGAAAACAAAGCGTGGAGGAATGGAACGGTCAAAAGTTGACGAATGTTACAGATCATGGAAAAACCATGCGTCAAAAGGCAATTCGTACATGCTGTTACGGCGTATGGATAAATATTACAAAGAACTATGGAAAGGAGCGAATAAAAATGTTCTTCATAAAAAGGATCCTGTCTATCAGACAGGAAAAGGAAATGGAAATCCTCAAGGCAAAAGTGGAAAAACAGCGTGAAACAATTGAAAATCAGAAGGTAACAATCCAGTATCTGGCAGCAATGACAGATGTTTATATTCCAGAAGAAACAGAGGAGGATGAAAATGTACAGAATTTTATTGAAAATGAAGAAAATGTATAAACACGAAGATTGGCTGAAAATGGTGGAACAGGCAAATGAACGTGGCAAACTTACAGATAAAGAGTATCAGGAATTAATTAACTAAAGAGGGCTTTAGTTAACCAATAAAAAAACTAAAACATGTACCACGACTTTTATCGAAAGAGGTGATATATTATACTTAGTCCAGAATATTTACGCCGGATAACAGAGGGCAGTGAACAAATAGCAGAAGAACTGCATCAGTATATCATCTCTGAGATTGTGTCGAGAATGATGGCAAGAATCGGCAGGGGTGAGGACTACATTCTGACCAATGCCGATGCGTGGAGAATCAGA
>ERZ773190.3369-NODE-3369-length-10662-cov-8.035543_pt1 | contig 10662 bp, 12 predicted proteins | sample MGYA00511111_ERZ773190 | MGnify/ENA primary metagenome ERZ773190 (study PRJEB29015, sample SAMEA2737777) | human gut metagenome | biome: human gut; feature: human-associated habitat; material: faeces | place: China | collected 2012 ... | reverse complement strand
ATCAACCACTGCATCAAGCACGGGCAGCTTTACGAGGATGCAGAGCATCATAACTGCGTATTTGTGGGCTACGAACATGGGAACCCTGCCTACGGCGCACTGCGCGGGACCCTTTCGGACACCACCTTCGCCGGTGAAGTTCCCGGCAGCGATAAGCGGTTTTCCTTTGCCGTTCCCCTCCACGCCGGTGGCAAAACTCTCTGCGTGTTTGAATCCGCCATTGACGCGCTTTCCTATCTGACCCTGCTGAAGCTGCGGGGGCAGGATTGGCGCGCCGCCAATACGCTGTCCCTCTCCGGCATCTATCAGCCACGGAAGGATGGCTCCATCCGATCCCCCGTAGCGTTGGAGCATACCTGAAGGATAACCCCGGCGTGAAACGGATCGTGCTGTGCCTGGACAACGATGAACCGGGGCGGGCGGCGTCGGCAGCCATCGAAAAGCAGCTCTCGGAGTATGAGGTCATCGACAACCCACCCCGCCGCGGAAAGGACTACAACGACCAGCTCCGGCTTGTGAAAGGGATCAGCGGCAGGGTAAGAACCCGTGGCGGGGACGCACGCTGATTTTCTTTTTCGGCTGGTCAGAAGGACAGCGCGGCCTGCGGCTGCGTTGTCCTTGCAAGCATAGAATTTTGACATCAAAATGCGCTTGTTAAGGGGTAAACCCCTTAATATCCCCACTCCAACAGGAAAGGAAGCTCTATGAAACGCAACAATGTCAAGCAGATCACCATTCGCCTGACCGCTGATGAATATGCCCATGTCAAGCAGCTTTCCAAGGACAGCGGCTTGAAAATGGAGCCTGCGATCCGGCGGCTTATCATGGGCGTGAACCTGCGTCCCCGCCCGCCTGATGAACTGCCGGAGCTGCTGCGTCAGCTTTCCGGCATCGGCACGAATATCAACCAAATCGCTAAAGTCGCCAATGCCTCCGGCTATGTCCGCAAGGAGGATATTCAAAGCATCATGGAAATGCAGGCGGCATTGTGGAGGGCGGTGAAGCGAGGATAGTGGCATACACAAAAGTATTTGCCATCCGCGCAAGGTTGGACAAGCGTGTGCGTTACATCACAGACGGAGAAAAGACCTCGCTGGCGTCCAGCATCACCTATATCTCTAATCCCGAAAAGACGGAGCAATTCTTTTTCACGTCTGTGTTAAATTGCAGCAGCGTGGACACCGCTCTTTCTGAAATGATGGAAACCAAACAGCAGTTTGGCAAAATGGGCGGCGTCCTCGGCTATCACTTTATCCAGTCCTTTCAGCCGGGGGAGGTCACACCAGAGCAGGCACACGCTGTCGGGCTGGAATTTGCCAAGCGATTGTTTGGAAAACGGTATGAGGTCGTTATCAGCACCCATTTGAATAAGCACCACCTGCATAATCATCTGGTGGTCAATTCTGTGTCCTGTATAGACGGGCAGAAATACCATTCCAGCCCGGAGAGTTATTACAACGATGTGCGCGGCACGTCGGACGCGCTATGTCGGGAGAATGATCTATCCGTCATCACCCCGCAGGGCAAGGGCAAGCATTACGCTGAGTGGAAGGCGGAGCAGGGCGGCAAGCCCACCGTGCGCGGCGTCATCCGCAACATCCTGACCATGTTCAAAGTCAGCGTGCCGGAAACGATGTAAAAGTGTGAAAAAATCCCTTGACAAGGCACGGTTTCTATGGTAAACTATTGCCTGTAAAAAAAGCAGCAACCGGCAGTAGGCCGTCGGCTCACCTTGAGGGTTTGCAAAAGCCCCGGGTCATACCATGATTACGCACGACAGGTGCGCAACTTCGTATGTTCGGCGGCTGCTTTCAATGGCAGCCGCTTTTGTCTTTATCATACACTTGTGGGAGGTGTGTTACAATCGCCAGCAACAGCAAATCCAACGAACTGGAGATCAATGAGCAGATCCGCGACAAAGAAATCCGCCTGATCGGGGCAGATGGCGCGCAGATGGGCATTATGAGCCCGCGCGACGCACTGAAGATGGCTATCGACAAGGACCTTGACCTCGTCAAGGTCGCGCCGCAGGCCAAGCCGCCGGTGTGCAAAATTCTTGATTACGGTAAATACCGGTTCGAGATGCAGAAAAAGGAAAAGGAAGCCAAGAAGAACCAGAAAGTGGTTGAGCTCAAGGAGATCCGCCTTTCCCTGAACATCGACACCAACGACTTCAACACCAAGGTGAACCAGGCTGCCAAGTTCCTGCAGCAGGGTCACAAGCTCAAGGTGAGCATCCGGTTCCGCGGCCGTGAGATGGCACATACCAGCCTGGGTCTGGATGTCCACAAGCGTTTTGCCGAGGCGTTGGAGGGCAAGGCCGTCATCGACAAGCAGCCCAAGCTTGAGGGCCGCAGCATGATGATGTTCATGTCCCCCGTTCCCAACAAGTAAGAAAGTAAACTCTCAGGAGGAAACAACAATGGCTAAAATGAAGCTCAAGACCCTTTCCGGCGCCAAGAAGCGCTTCAAGATGACTGCTTCCGGCAAGATCAAGCGCAATGCGTCCAAGCGCCGTCACATCCTGACCAAAAAGACCACCAAGCTCACCCGCGGCCTGCGTATGCCCAAGTACGTCGACAAGACCAACGAGGCTGCCGTCAAGAAAATGATGCCCTACGGTGGCTAATCACCAAGACATTTAAAGGTCAGTTACTACCAGTTACAGACAAAGGAGATATAAAACATGGCTCGTATTAAAGGCGCTACCATGACGCACAAGCGTCGTGCTAAGACTCTCAAGCTCGCAAAGGGTTACTACGGTGCTAAGTCCAAGCACTTCCGCATGGCCAAGCAGGCCGTTATGAAGAGCGGCAACTATGCTTTCGTTGGCCGTAAGCAGAAGAAGCGCCAGTTCCGCAACCTGTGGATCACCCGCATCAACAACGCTGTTCGTGCTCAGGGTATGAACTACTCCACCTTCATGAACGGCCTGAAGAAGGCCGGCGTCGAGCTGAACCGCAAGATGCTGTCTGAGATGGCTATCCACGATCCCGCCAGCTTCAACGCTCTGGTCGAGACCGCCAAGAAGGCTCTGTAATAGCTTGCATAAAAGACTCGCGCACACGCGCGAGTCCTTTTGTGTTTAAAGGGGAAAATGGCAAAAAAGCGGGCAACCAGGGAAAGCTCTCCCCTCATCCGGCCTGCGGGCCACCTTCTCCCCCAAGGGGAGAAGGCTTGAGACCGCCGACGGATGAGGGACGGCCTTCCGGCAGACTGCCGTTTCCCTTTATTCATACAAATCAGTTGATTTTATCCAAAAGGGGCGCTACAATGGAAACGATCACAAGCCGCGAAAACGCTAAGATCAAATACGCCTGCGCGGTGCGCGACTCAGAAAAGCAGCGCGCCGCCGACGGGCTTTTCTTTGCCGAGGGGCCGAAGCTCTGCCTGGAGCTGGCCAAAAGCTGCACGCCGCGTGCGATGTACGCCACGGCGGCGGCGCTGGCAAAAACGCCCGAGCTGGCCCAATTCGACCCCGCCGAGATCGCGCCCCATGTGGCCGAAAAATTAAGCGGCACCAAATCCAATCAGGGCGTGTTTGCCCTGTTTGAAACGCCCGTGCCGCCCGCGGACACGCTGGACACGGCCCGCCGCATTTTGATGCTGGAGGGCGTGCAGGACCCCGGCAACGTGGGTACGCTGCTGCGCAGCGCTGCCGCGTTCGGCTTTGATGCCGTCGTGCTGGGGCCGGGCTGCGCGTCGCCGCTGTCGCCCAAGACGCTGCGGTCCTCAATGGGCGCGGCGGGGCGGCTGCCGACGCTGCACAGCGACGATCTGCCCGCCGTGCTGGCCGCCCTGCGTGCCCGCGGCGTGACGACGCTGGCGACGGCGCTCTACCGTTCGCGTCCGCTGGACGAGGCCGGGAACGATTTTCCGGGCGGGCTGTGCGTCGTCATCGGCAGCGAGGGGCAGGGCCTGACGGACAGGACCGTCGAGGCCTGCGACATGGCCGTCCGCATCCCGATGACAGACCGCGTCGAGAGTTTGAACGCGGCAGTGGCGGGCAGCGTGCTGCTGTGGCATTTCAGGGGTGTGTGAAAACGCAGATACAGGCGTAGGGGGAGGCGTCGGCAACCATGGACAAAACACTTGCCTGGCTCTGGCTGGCGGATGCCGTCGGCTCGGGCTGCCAATATGCGCAGGAGCTGCTGACGCTCTACCCCGACCCGGCGGAGCTGTACGACGCCCTGCGTGCCGGGACCGAGGCCCCGCCCGCCTGCCTGACGCCCCACGCGCTGGCACAGCTGCGGGACACGACGCCCTTTGATTATGAGGAACGGCTCGACCACTGCCTGCTGTCGGGCATCGACGTGCTGACGCCCGACGAGGGCGTATACCCGGACCGTTTGCGGGATCTGCCCGACCTGCCGCTTGTGCTCTACGTGACCGGCGACATCGCCTGCCTGAACGGGCGGCGGTACGCGGGCATGGTGGGCACGCGGCGACCCAGCACCTACGGGCGGCAGGCCGCGTTTGACCTGTCACTGGCGATGGCGCGGGCGGGCGTCGTGCTCGTCAGCGGCCTGGCCGACGGGCTGGACAGCGAGGCACACCGCGCCGCCGTGCAGGCTGATGTGCCGACGGTTGCCTTTCTGGGCACGGCCATCGACAAGACCTACCCGGCCTCCAACGCGAAGCTGCGCACCGCCATTGAGAAGGGCGGCGGCGCGGTCTGCAGCGAGTATCCGCCCGGCTACAGCGGGCGCACGACGGGCACTTTTCTGGCCCGCAACCGGCTCATTGCCGCGCAGAGCGAGGCGCTCTGCGTCGCCGAGGCCCGCACCCGCAGCGGCACGCTGAACACCGTCGGCCACGCCGAGCGGCTGGGCCGTCCCGTGCTGGCCGTGCCGGGCAGCATCTACAGCGCTTTGAGCGAGGGCACAAACGAGCTGCTGCGCACCCATCGCGCCGAGCCGCTCTGCAAAGCTGCGGACGCGCTGGATATACTGGGTATTGGCGCGGAGACCGCCGCCCCGGCGCAGCAGCGGTTTGACCCGGCCACGGTCAGCGCCGATGCGCAGGCCGTCTACGCCGTGTTAAAGCCCACGCCCCAAAGCATCGATGCCCTGTGCGCCGCCGCAAGCCTGCCCGCCGGACGGGTGCTGGCGGCGTGCACCGAGCTGGAGCTGATGGGCGGAGCCCAGGCGCAGCCGGGGAGAAGATATATTGCAGAATAATAGATGAAGGCAGTGGCAAGGTGCCCGGGCGGATATGGAATCCGCCCCTACGGCTGTAGGGGTCGGCGTCCTCGACGACCCGGGGCGTTTGTGGCGGCGATAAGCTGGCGGGCGAACAATGTTCGCCCCCTACAGGCAACGCTCGGAAGTATGCGTGTCATCTAAATTTAAACATTGAGGTAACTTATGCCAAAATTAGTCATCGTGGAATCCCCTGCCAAGGCCAAGACCATTGGCAAGTATCTGGGCCGCGGCTACAAGGTCACGGCCAGTATGGGCCATGTGCGCGACCTGCCCGCCAGTACGCTGGGCATTGATGTCGAAAATGGCTATAAGCCGAAATATATCACGATCAAGGGCAAGCAGAAGCTTGTCAAGGAGCTGAAGGCCGAGGCCAAAAAGTGCGATGGCGTGCTGCTTGCGACCGACCCGGACCGCGAGGGCGAGGCCATCAGCTGGCATCTGGCGAACATTCTGGGGCTGGACCCCAGCGCACCCAACCGCGTGACCTTTGACGAGATCACGAAGAAGGGCGTCAAGGAGGGCATGGCCCACCCGCGCGCCATCAATATCGACCTGTTCAACGCCCAGCAGGCCCGGCGTGAGCTGGACCGTCTGGTCGGCTACAAATTGAGCCCGTTCCTGTGGAAAAAGGTCCGCCGCGGCCTGTCCGCGGGCCGCGTGCAGAGCGTGGCCGTGCGGCTGATCCGGGACCGTGAGCTGGAAATTGAAAACTTCAAGCCCGACGAATACTGGAACATCGACGCGCTGCTGAACCCGCAGGGCGAGAAGGGCGAGTTCACGGCCCGCCTGGCCGCCACCGCCGACGGTAAAAAGCTGACCGTCACCAATAAGCAGCAGGCCGACGGCATCCTGGCCGCGCTGGACGGCAGGGACTATACCATCACGAAGATCGAAAAGGGCAAGCGCCGCCGCCAGCCCTCGCCGCCCTTCATCACGTCCACCTTGCAGCAGGACGCGAGCCGCGCGTTCGGCTTCTCGGCCACCCGCACGATGCGCGCCGCCCAGACGCTGTATGAAGGCATGGACATTGCGGGCCACGGCACGGTGGGTCTTATCACCTATATGCGTACCGACTCGCTGCGCATTGCCGCCGAGGCTCAGGCCGCGGCCAAGACCTTTATTGCGGAGCGCTGGGGCGACAACTACGTCTGCAAGACCGCCCGCAAGTGGAAAAGCCGCTCCGCCACTGCCGCGCAGGACGCCCACGAGGCCATCCGCCCGTCTATGCCCGAGCTGACCCCCGACGAGGTCGAGCAGAGCATCAGCGGCGACACCGCAAAGCTCTACCGCCTGATCTGGAGCCGCTTTATGGCCAGCCAGATGGCCGACTGCATTCAGGACACCGTCTCCGCGTCCATCACGGCAGGGGACTACCTGTTCCGTGCGTCGGGCTTCCGCGTCTCGTTCGACGGCTTCACTGCGCTGTACGAGGAATCCACCGACGACGCCAAAAAGAGGGAGACCGCCCTGCCCCCGCTGGAGGAGGGCCAGACCCTCCAACTCAAAAAGCTGACGGCGGACCAGAAGTTCACCCAGCCGCCGCCGCTTTACACCGAGGCCACGCTGATCCACGCGCTGGAGGAAAACGGCATCGGCCGCCCGTCCACCTATGCGCCCATCATCACGACCATCGTGGACCGCGGCTATGTGGAGAAGGACCAGAAAAAGCTGAAAACCACCCCGCTCGGGCAGGCCGTCAACACGGTCATGATGGAGCAGTTCCCCGACATCGTCAACGTGAAATTCAGCGCTGACATGGAGAAAAAGCTCGACGTTGTCGAAGCCGGCCAGGCGGACTGGGTCAAGACCATCGACGACTTTTACCAGGGCTTTGAAAAGAGCCTGGAGCAGGCCGAGAAGAATATGGAGGGCAAGCGCATCAAGGTCGAGGACATCCCCACGGATGAGATCTGCGAAAAATGCGGGCGGCCCATGGTCATCAAATCTGGCCGCTACGGCAAGTTTGTGGCGTGCTCGGGCTTCCCGGAGTGCCGCAACGCCCACCCGCTGGTCAAGGATACGGGCGGCCTCTGCCCGCTGGACGGCGGCCACATGCTGGTGCGCAAGAGCGCCAAGGGCCGCGTCTACTACGGCTGCAGCAACTACCCCAAGTGCAACTATATGACCTGGGACGAGCCGGTGCCCGAAAAGTGTCCCCAGTGCGGCAGCACCCTCTTTAAAAAGAAGGGCCAGCTGTACTGCGCCAAAGAGGGGTGCGGGTTTGTGAAGGCGATTGAGAAAAAGTAACCGCTTTAAAGCCTCCCCGCAAAGGGGAGCCTGAGAGAGGACAAGTATGCAACTTAACATTATCGGTGCCGGTCTGGCCGGCTGCGAGGCGGCGCTTTGGCTGGCGGATCGCGGCGTACAGGTCGAGCTGTACGAGCAGAAGCCCGCAAAATATTCCCCGGCCCATAAAAGCGCGGGCTTCGCGGAGCTGATCTGCTCGAACTCGCTCAAGGCCGAGCGCCCCGACTCCGCGTCGGGCCTTTTGAAAATTGAGATGAAGATGATGGGCAGCCATCTGTTGGACGCCGCCGAGACCGCCCGCGTGGCGGCGGGCGGTGCACTGGCCGTGGACCGCGATGTGTTTTCCACCGCCGTGACCGAAATGGTGGAAAACCACCCCAACATCACGGTCCGGCGCGAGGAGGTCACGGCGCTGGACGAGAGCGCACCCGTGCTCGTCGCCAGCGGCCCGCTGACCGAGGGCGCACTGGCACAGGCCGTCGCCGCGCTGACCGGCGACCATCGGCTGAGCTTTTATGACGCTGTCGCGCCCATCGTGACCGCCGAGAGCCTTGACTATGACAAGGTTTTTGCCGCGTCCCGCTATGGCCGCGGCGAGGCGGACTACCTGAACTGCCCGTTCAATAAAGAGGAATACGAGGCGTTCCATGCGGCGCTCATTGCCGCCGAGCGCGCGCCGCTCCACGACTTTGACGGCGACCTGACCGTCTACGAGGGCTGTATGCCGATTGAGGTCATGGCCGCCCGCGGCGCGGATACGATCCGGTTCGGCCCCCTGCGCCCCGTCGGTCTGCGCGACCCGCGCACCGGCCACCGCCCCTGGGCCGCCGTCCAGCTGCGCGCCGAGAACACGGCCCGCACGCTCTATAACCTCGTCGGCTTCCAGACCAACCTGAAATGGGGCGAACAGAAACGGGTGTTCAGCATGATCCCCGGTCTGGAGCACGCCGAATTTGTGCGGTATGGCGTCATGCACCGCAATACCTTTTTGGAGAGCCCGAAAGTTTTGACAAAGCAGCAGTTCTTGAAAGAACATCCCAACGTGTTTTTTGCAGGGCAGATCACCGGCTTTGAGGGCTATATGGAGAGCGCGGCGTCCGGCTTGCTGGCGGCGCACCAGATGCTTGCACGGCTCAATGGCCGCGAGCTGCCGCCGCCCCCGGCGGCAACGATGTGCGGCGCGCTGCTGGACTACATCACGACGCCGAACAAGGACTTCCAGCCGATGGGTGCGAACATGGGCATCCTGCCCCGCACCGAGGAGATCAACAGCATCCGCGACAAGCGCGAGCGCTACATGGCGCTTTCGCAGGCCGCGCAGGACGCCATGCAGGCGTGGGTAAAGGAGTACGAAGCATGAAAATTTTAGTGGATGCCATGGGCGGCGACAACGCCCCGCTGTGCGTTTTGCAGGGCGTGAGCCAGGCCGCGGCGGAGTTCGGTGACGGCATGGAGCTGGTGCTGCTGGGTGAGGAAAAAGCCATCCGCGACTGCGCAAAAGAGAATAAAATCGACCTTGCACCGTTTGAGATCCTCAACTGCACCGAGACCATCGACATGCACGATGACCCGGTCAAGGCTGTGCGTCACAAAAAGGATTCCAGCCTTGTGAAGGGTCTGACCATGCTGAAGAACGGCGAGGCCGATGCCTTTGTCAGCGCCGGCTCCACCGGTGCGCTGCATGTCGGCACCAGCCTGATCGTGCGCACCGTCAAGGGCGTCAAGCGCCCGGCGCTGGCCACCCCGATGCCCGGCGCCAAGCAGAATTTCCTGCTGCTGGACTGCGGTGCGAACGTCGAGTGCCGCCCCGAAATGCTGAACGCCTTCGGCACGATGGGCAGCGTCTACGCCGAGAAGGTCATGGGCCGCGAAACGCCGAAGGTCGCGCTTGTCAACAACGGCGCGGAGGACACGAAGGGCACGCCGACCTACCGCGAGGCCCACAAGCTGCTGAAGGCAAACCCCTGCATCCACTTTGCGGGCAATATCGAGCCGCGCTACATCATGGACGGTGACGTGGACGTCGTCGTCTGCGACGGCTTTGTCGGCAACGTCGTGCTGAAATTGACCGAGGGCGTCGCCAAAACGCTGCTGGGGATGCTGAAAAAAATCTTCTTGCAGAACCTGATCACCAAGCTCAGCTATCTGGGCATCAAGGGCGGTCTGGGCGAGCTGAAACGCATGATGGACTCCGAGGAGGTCGGCGGCGCACCGCTGCTGGGCGCCGCGAAGCCGGTCATCAAGGCGCACGGTTCCAGCCACGCCAAGGGCATCAAGAACGCCATCCGTCAGGCCAAGCTCTGCGTTGCCAACGACCTGTGCGGCACGATGGAGAAGGCGCTGGCAGAGGTGGCTGCACAGAAGGAAGAAGCGGACGCTTAAAAGTAAAGCTGCCCTGTAGGGGCCGGACATGTCCGGCCCGCGGCATAAAAAATACCGCCCGTAAAAGGGCAATCGAGATAAGGTTGAGGGCCGGGTATGCCCGGCCCCTACGGACTAGCCGGAAAGGTGAAAGAATATGGCTCACAAACCGGAAGAACTGCAGGAGGTCCTGCACTATACATTCAAAAATCCTGCGCTGCTGCGCATTGCGCTGACCCATACCAGCTATGCCAACGAAAGCAAGGTCGCCACGACCCACAACGAGCGGCTGGAATTTCTGGGCGACAGCGTGCTGTCCGTCGTTGTAGCGGACTACCTGTTCCACCAGTCGGGCCGCCCCGAGGGCGAGCTGACCCGTATGCGCGCCAGCCTCGTCAGCGAGGATGCACTGTTCCAGTTCGCACAGGAAATTCAGCTGGGTGAGTATCTGCGCCTTGGCCACGGCGAGGACCTTGGCGGCGGACGCAGCCGCCCGAGCGTTGTCTCCGATGCGTTCGAGGCGGTCATTGCCGCGCTGTATCTGGACGGCGGCATGGAGGCCGCGCGCAATTTCATCCTGCCCTTCATCACCGAGGGCAAGACTGCCGAGGACGACTACAAGACCCGTCTGCAGGAGGTCGTCCAGCAGGACCCGTCCGCCGTGCTGAAATATGAGGTCACCGGAGAGACCGGCCCCGACCACAACAAGCAGTTTACGGTCTGCGTCTGGCGCAACGGCGAGCTGCTGGCCGAGGGCCGTGGCCGCAGCAAAAAAGCCGCCGAGCAGCACGCAGCAAAGGTGGCGCTGGAAAAATTGCAATGAAATTGTAGGGCGGCATGCCCCCATGCC
>ERZ773190.3365-NODE-3365-length-10674-cov-5.015444_pt1 | contig 10674 bp, 6 predicted proteins | sample MGYA00511111_ERZ773190 | MGnify/ENA primary metagenome ERZ773190 (study PRJEB29015, sample SAMEA2737777) | human gut metagenome | biome: human gut; feature: human-associated habitat; material: faeces | place: China | collected 2012 ... | reverse complement strand
AGCAAGCAGTATCGCCCATGATGCAGCAGTATTTTGAAATCAAAAAACAGCATCCAAACGAGATCCTGTTTTACCGCGTCGGAGACTTCTATGAGATGTTCTATGATGACGCGCTGACAGCCTCGCGCGAATTGGAGCTGACACTGACCGGCAAAAACTGCGGCAAGGAGGAGCGCGCCCCCATGTGCGGCGTGCCGTTCCACTCCTATGAAACTTATATGGCGCGCCTGATCGCCAAGGGCTACAAGGTCGCCATCTGTGAGCAGATGGAGGATCCGGCGCTGGCGAAGGGGCTTGTCAAACGGGACATCATCCGCGTTGTCACCCCCGGCACCGTCATCGAGAGCAGCATGCTCTCGGAGGATAAAAACAACTATCTGGCAAGCATTTACTGCCGCCGCACCCGTGGACGCTGGCGCGCGGGCGTCTGCTTTGCCGATATATCGACAGGTGAGGCCTACGCCACGGAGCTGAACGCCGAGAAGATCGGCGGCGCGATCATCACCGAGCTTTGCCGGTACATGCCCAGCGAGATCCTGATCTGCCCGCCGATGCTCGACTTCAAGGATGTGACGACCTACATCAAGCAGCACACCCACGCGCTGGTAGAGCTGCGCGAGGACGCCTGCTTCAAGGACGCTGTCATGGAGTCCACGATGGCGGATCAGTTCGGTACGGACTGGCGCGAGACGCTGGGCTATGAGAAAGACGCCCTCGTGCCTTACGCCGTGGCCGCCTTGCTCAACTACCTGCACGAGACCCAGAAGCACGGCGTTGAGCGCATTAAGACCGTGCAGAACTATGCCGATGCCCAGTATATGCGGCTGTCCCCTGTGACCCGCGCCAATCTGGAGCTGACCGAGACGATGCGCGGCCGCGAAAAGCGCGGCACGCTGCTCTGGGTGCTGGATAAGACCGAAACCTCGATGGGCAAGCGGCTGCTGCGCTCCTGGATCGAGCAGCCGCTGGTGGATGCCGAGGCCATCAATGCGCGGCTTTGCGCCGTGCAGGCACTCTACACCGCCAACATGACCCGCGCCGATTTAAAGGAGGCACTCGGCCATGTGTTTGACATTGAGCGCCTGACCACCCGCATTTTGTACGGCTCTGCCACCCCGCGCGAGGTCAAGGCACTGGGGGACACCTGCGCCATGCTGCCGCAGGTCAAGGCGCAGGCGGCCGCCTGCGGCGCGCCGCTGCTTGTGCAGCTGGCTGATCAGATCGATCTGCTGGAGGATGTGCTGCAAAACATCCGCACGGCCCTTGTCGATGATCCCCCCGCGAATATGAAGGACGGCGGTGCCATCCGCGCGGGCTTCAACAGCGAGGTCGATGAGCTGCGCGACATCATGCACGGCGGCAAGGGATACCTCTCCAATCTCGAGGCCCGCTACCGCGAGGAGACCGGCATCCCCAAGCTGAAGATCGGCTTCAACAAGGTGTTCGGCTATTATATCGAGGTCAGCCGCTCCTACACTGATTCTGTGCCGGACAGCTTTACCCGCAAGCAGACCCTGACAACGGGGGAGCGCTACATCACGCCGGAACTCAAGGAGCTGGAGAATAAGATCCTGGGTGCGAACGAGCGGCTGCTGGTGCTGGAGCATCAGCTTTTTGCCGATCTGCTGTCGGCAATCTCGGCTGAGGTCATCCGCATCCAGCGCACGGCATCGGCTGTGGCGCAGCTGGATGTGCTGGCAGGCTTTGCTGAGGCTGCCCTGCAGAACAACTATGTCATGCCCACCGTTGATGAGAGCGGCGTCATGGAGATCAGGGAGGGCCGCCACCCCGTCATTGAGCAGATGCTCAAGGGCAGCCTGTTTGTGCCCAACGATACGCTGCTCGATGAGGAAGAAAACCGGATGCTGCTCATCACCGGCCCCAATATGGCTGGTAAATCCACCTACATGCGCCAGAATGCCCTCATCGCGCTGATGGCGCAGATCGGCAGCTTCGTGCCCGCGGCCAGCGCCCGCATCGGTGTTGTCGATGCTATTTTTACCCGTGTGGGTGCGTCGGATGATCTGGCTGCCGGGCAGTCGACCTTCATGGTCGAGATGACCGAGGTGGCCGAGATTCTGAAAAATGCCACGAAGGAGAGCCTTGTCATTCTTGATGAGATCGGACGCGGCACTTCGACCTTTGACGGCATGAGCATCGCCCGCAGTGTGGTAGAATTTATCTGTGAGAACATCGGCTGCAAGACGCTGTTCGCTACCCATTACCATGAGCTGACCAGCATGGAGCAGGACATTCCCGGCGTAAAGAACTATAACATTGCCGTCAAAAAGCGGGGCGAGGACATCACCTTCCTGCGGCGCATCGTGGCAGGGCCTGCTGATGACAGCTACGGCATCGAGGTTGCAAAACTGGCCGGTCTGCCAGGCAGCGTGACCCGGCGCGCCCATGCAGTGCTGCGCCAGCTGGAGGCCAGTGCCCCCGGCCACAGCAGCACGATGCAGCTGGATTTTGAGACGGTGGAGGCCTACAATAACCCGAGCGTTCCCAGCGAGGTCGTCGATAAGCTCCACAAGGTGGACATCGAGACGCTGACCCCGCTGGAGGCGCTGAACTTCCTGTATGAATTGAAAAATACCCTTGACAAAGACTAAAGGCAGGTGAAAGCAATGGCGGAGATCCGCGTATTGGACAAGCATACGGCAGAGCTGATCGCAGCGGGCGAGGTCGTGGAACGGCCGGCCTCTGTGGCGAAGGAGCTGCTGGAAAATGCCATTGATGCGGGCGCGACCCAGATCACGCTGTCCGCTGTCCGCGGCGGCATCCAGCAGCTGCAGATCGTGGACAACGGCTCAGGCATTGAGGCAGAATATATCGACAAGGCGTTTATCCGCCATGCCACCAGCAAGATCGCCACGGCGGAGGATCTCGGGCATATCCACACACTGGGCTTCCGCGGCGAGGCACTGGCCTCGATCGCCAGCGTGGCCCGGGTCGAGGTGCTGACCAGAACCGAGGCCGATGAGTACGCCTGCTGCTACCGCATTGAGGGCGGTGAGCCGCTGGGCATCGAGCCGGGCGCGCGGCCAGTAGGCACGACCATCACGGTCAACGACCTGTTCTACAACACGCCCGCCCGGATGAAATTCCTCAAAAAGGACGCCAGCGAGGCGACCTTTGTGGCAGATACAGTGCTGCACACGGCGCTGTCCCACCCCGAGATCAGCTTCCGCTTCCTGCGGGATGGCAAGCAGCAGTATGTGACCCCCGGTGACGGGGATCTGCGCAGCGCTGTCTATGCTGTGCTGGGCCGTGAGTTTGCCCGCGACCTGCTGGCCGTGGACGGCGGGAGCGAATTGTACCATGTCACCGGTCTGGTCACGCCGCCGCGTGCCTGCCGCGCCAGCCGCGGGGCACAGCATTTCTTTGTGAATGGCCGCTATGTCAAGAACCGCACGATCATGGCCGCGCTGGAAAATGCCTACAAGGGCACAATGATGCAGGGGAAGTTCCCCGGTGCCGTCCTCATGCTGGAAATGCCGCCCGACATGGTGGATGTCAATGTTCACCCGGCCAAGACGGAGATCCGCTTTGCACGGGAGAGCGATGTCTTTGACGCAGTATACCGCGCCGTGCGCGCCGCGCTTGCGACCCCCGGCAGCGGGGAGTGCCGCTTTGCGATGGGCCACACGGCCCCCGAGCCTGAGGAGAAAAAGCCTGCGGAGGCTCCGCAGCCGTCGGCACGGCCAACCGCTGCCCCGCAGAAGAAAGGCGGCTTCACCACGCTTTCTGCAGCGGAGTATCGCGCAATGGCCGGCCTGACGGCCCCCGTGCCCGTCAGACCTCTGCCGGATGTTCTGGAGGCACAGTCTCCGCGACCGACCTATGAGGCCGGCCCTGCGCAGAAGCCGTTGGCACCTGCCGCGCCGGTGACGCCTGTGACCGCCGATACATCCATCCCCGTGCCGCAGCCGATGCCCTACACCGCCTTGACTGATGACACGGTGCTGGATGTGCTGCCCGACATGCCGGACGAAACGCCTGCCGAAGCAGCAGCCATTCCAGCGGTGGCCCCGGCACAGCCGTCCGAGCTTGACGATGCAGAAAACGCAGAAAACGAACCCCGCGCCCTGAGTGCCCTGCCGGATGCCGCTGTCCCTGAGCAGACAACACTGGTGCCGCCGCCCCAAAGCGAGCCGCTGCGTCTTGTCGGCGAGGTGTTCAAGACCTACATCATTACGGAACGCGGCGGCGAGCTTTGCCTGATCGACAAGCACGCCGCGCATGAGCGTATTTTGTTTGAGCAGCTTGCCAGGGACTACGGCAATGTGCCGTCCCAGATGTTGCTTGTGCCGGTGCAGGTCAACCTGACCGCTGCAGAAAAGCAGGCTGTGCTGCAGAATCTCGATCTGCTGACCGATGCGGGCATTGAGGCTGAGGACTTTGGCGGTTCGACCGTGGTTGTCCGTGCCGTGCCCGCCGATGTGGCGGTGGACGATGTCGAGGATATGCTTGTGGAGTTGGCAGCAAAGCTGGCGGACGGCGGCCGTGATGCCCTGCGGGAAAAGACCGAGTGGGTGCTGCATTCCATCGCCTGCCGTGCCGCCATCAAGGCGGGGGACCGCACCAATGCTGCCGAGATGCTGGCGCTGGCCCAGCACATCATGGACGGAACGGTCCCGCCGTTCTGCCCCCATGGGCGGCCCTGTGTGCTGAAAATCACCCGGAAGGAGCTGGAAAAGCAGTTTGGCCGACTTGTCTGAACCCCGCGTTGTCGCTATCGGCGGGCCGACAGCCAGCGGCAAGACCGCGCTGAGCGTGGCGCTGGCAAAGACCTTTGACGGCGAGATCGTCAACGCCGATTCGATGCAGCTCTACAAAGGGCTGGACATAGGCACGGCAAAGCCGAGCCCGGAGGAGCAGCAGGGGATACCGCATCATCTGCTGGACTTCCTGCCGCCTGAAACAGCCTACAGTGTGGCGGATTTCACCGCTGCGGCGGACCCGCTGATCCGTGAGATATCGGGCCGCGGAAGGCTGCCCCTTGTGGTGGGCGGCACAGGGCTGTACATTACCAGCCTGCTGAACGGTATGAGCTTTGCCCCTGAAAAGACCGACCCCGCCATCCGTGCCCGGCTGCAGGCACAGGCCGATGCGGGAGACGGTGCGGCGCTGTATGCAAGGCTGCAGCAGATCGACCCCGATTATGCAGCGCTTGTCCACCCGAACAACCTGCCCCGGGTCATCCGGGCGCTTGAGCTGTATGAGTCCACCGGCCGCAGGATGAGCGCCGAGCGGGTGAATGCCCGCGCAGCCCGGCCGCCGTACCGCTCGATCTGTCTCTGTCTGACCTGCCGCGACCGCGCTGTGCTGTATGACCGCATCGGCCGGCGGGTCGATGCGATGATCGAAAACGGTGTGCTGGACGAGGCCCGCCGGGTGTATGAACACCGCGAGGCCTACCGCACAGCGGCACAGGCCATCGGCTACAAGGAGTTTTTTCCGTATTTTGCGGGGGAGCAGAGCCTTGCGGACTGCACCGAAAAGCTCAAGCAGGCCACCCGCAATTATGCCAAACGGCAGCTGACCTGGTTCCGCCGCCAGAATGAGGCTGTCTGGCTGTATCTCGACGAAGAGGATGTCACCGCACGCGCCTGCGCGCTGGTGCGTGAATTTTTGCAACAGTAACCGAAAGGAGCGTGTACAGTGAGAGAACGGCAGGACCGCCCGGCGGCCAAGAAATTTTTTCAGGCTGTCGGCCTGCTGGCGCTGGCGCTTGTCTCGGTTTATATCATTGTGCAGTGCTTTGTCATCTTCCGCCAGTCCTACAAGACCGAGACGGCCATCCGGTACACGATGGCCGAGAGCGTGCGCCTGAGCGGCGTTGTCGCGTTTGACTCAGTGGATGTGGCAGGCAGCGGCAATCTGGGGTATCTGGTGCAGGACGGTGAGCGCGTGACGAACGGCACCGTGGTCGCAGAGTGCTATACCAACGATGAGCAGGGCATTCAGCGCGAACGGCTTGACCGGCTGGCGCGCACCATCACGCTGCTGACCAAGTCCCAGAACTCAACCGGCAGCGAGCTTTCCGTGCTGACCAACCAGACAAGGCAGTCCCTGTACAACCTGCTTGACAAGCTGGACACGGCCCAGTACAGCGGTATTTCCGAGGCAGAGGATAACTTTCTGCTCGCCCAGAACCGGCTGCAGATCAGCACCGGGCAGACGGCGGGCTTTTCCCAGACCATCGCGGCTCTGCAGGAGGAGTATGACGGCCTGAAAAGCCAGCTTGACACCCTGCAGACGATCACGGCGGCAACGAACGGCTATTTCAGCAGTACGGCGGCCTCGCCATCGATCCGGGCCGACCGGCAGGCGCTGGATGACGCTGACCCCGCCGCACTGCAGACCATGCTGCAGGAGGGCTTCCCGGCTGCTGACGCCGACCGCGCCGGGCAGATCACAACGGGCTTCAGCTGGAAATTCTACGCCGTCTGCGACCTTGACACTGCCGCCCGCTTTGAAAATGTCGGTACAGTGAAGATCAGTGTGCCCGGCAAGCAGAACACCCCGCTTTCTGCCACAGTTGAGGAGGTGCAGACTGACAAGGACGGCGGCATTGCCAAAATCGTGCTGCAATGCCAGACCATCAACGCCGATATTCTGGGCTTCGGTCTGGAAACCGTGCAGATCGACCTCAAGACCTACGAGGGCATCCGCATTGACAAGCAGGCGCTCCACATCGTGGACGGCCAGCGCGGCGTCTATGTCAAGTACGGCAACCTGCAGCGCTTTCTGCGGATTACGACCCTGTATGAGAACGACAGCTATATCCTGATCCCCGATAACGGCAAGATCGGCACCGATAACGAGGTACGGCTGTATGATGAGATCATCGTGCAGGGCACAAACCTGCAGGATGGCAAACTATTATAACGAAAATACGGGCTTTTGTATTGACAAGAGTACCAAAAAAGAAGATAATATTTAATGTATATCGCTGTAGCAGTGTACTAACCGTGAACAGTGCATAGTTTTTAAAGGAGTTTTACGACCATGTCCATGTTTGACAGTTTGAAAAGTAAACTCGGTATCGATTCCGAAGCAGAATCCTATGTGGACGATACCGAAGACGAAATCTTCCCCGGCGGGCAGGGCGGCGCTGCGGCGCAGGGCTACACCCAGCAGGAGGTCAAGCAGCACAGCAATAAGGTCGTGAATATCAATGCAACGACCCAGCTGCAGGTCGTTCTGGTCAAGCCGGAACGCTTTGAGGATGCCTCCGCCATTGCGGATCAGCTCAACGCCAAGCATACGGTGGTGCTGAATCTCGAGTCCACCGGCAAGGAGATCTCCCGCCGCCTGATCGACTTTTTGTCCGGTGTGGCCTACGCCAACAACGGCCAGATCAAGCGTGTGGCGACCAGCACCTTCATCATCACGCCGTACAATGTCGATATTATGGGTGACCTGATCGGCGAGTTGGAGAATAACGGTGTATTCTTCTGATACAGCCGACACAGCCCCGGCAGTCCGCGGCTTTGTGCCGCCCCAGAACGATGATGAACGCCGTCTGATGCGCCGCGTTGAGGAGCTGTGCCGTATCTGCGAAAACCGCGGTATCCCGCGCTATACGGGCTTTCTCTCCGACCGGGAGCAGAGTCTGGCGCAGGCCGCCTGCAACAGGGCCGGGTGCAGCTGCATCCGCTTTTGGGGCGGGTTTGACGGCGCGGAGCGAAAGGTCCTCTGCATAGAGCCGCCCGAGGCCTGGCAGGAGGAGCCGCTCGCGTATCTGCAGTTTACCGCCTGCGGCGATAAGCTGCCGACACACCGCGATTATCTCGGCTCGATCCTTGGTCTGGGGCTGGAGCGCGCCTGTGTGGGAGACCTTTTGGCAGACACGGAAAAGCCTGATACCTTTTACGCTGTTGTTCTGGCAGATAAGCAGGAATTTATCTGTACCGAGCTGACGAGCGCGGGACATTGCACCGTACACACCGAATGTGCCGACGCGCTGCCCGCCCATCTTTTGGAAAACCGTGAGCGTGCCCTGCAGCAGGCCACTGTGCCGTCCCTGCGAGCCGATGCAGTGCTGGCCGTGATGCTGCATACCTCCCGCACCCGCGCGGCAGAATATATTGCTGCGGGCCGTGTGGAGATCAACCATCTGCCGCTGAAGGCTGCCCACGAGACCGCCTATGCCGAGGATATCTTTACGGTGCGGGGTTTGGGCCGCTTCAGGCTGGCGGCCATCGGCGGCAAAAGCCGCAAGGACCGCCTGTTTATATCCTTTTATCAATACTGAGCGCATGATCTGCCCGCGGAATGCCGCGGGCCGGGAATAACGGGGCGTAAAGCCCCGCATACAGGAGGAAAGTCATGATCTCATCTGAGGATGTCCGCCGCGTAACGTTTGAAAAAGCGTTTCAGGGCTATCGCCGCGACGATGTGGACGATTATCTCAAGCAGGTGGCCCAGAGCATGGATGAGCTGGCCGCCCAGAACGATGATCTCCAGAAAAAGCTGGTTGTGCTGGCCCAGCGCATCGACCAGTACCGTGCCGAGGAGGATACGCTGCGCACCACGATGATCAATGCCCAGCGTCTGGGTGAAAATGTCATCCGTGAGGCTAAGCAGAAGGCGGCCGAGATCATACGCACCGCCAATATCAAGGCTGAGGACCGCGAGCAGCGCTCCCGCGATGATGTCGAGCTGGCCAAGCAGGAGATCGTCACGCTGAAAAGCGAGGCTGACAGCTTCAAACGCTCGCTGATCGAGATGTACCGCAAGCATATCAACCTTATCAATAAACTGCCTGATTACACCCCGCAGCCCGAGGATGCGCCGGCCCGCCCGGCCCAGCCTGCGGCCGAGCCTGTGCAGGCCCCGGTTCAGACGGCAGCCCCGGTTGAGCAGCCTGTCATGGCGGCGGAGCCTGCTTATACACCGCCCGCCCCCCAGCCTGCGGCCGAGCCTGCCCCGGCCCCGGTGCAGGAGACGGCATACTATGAGGAGCCTGCCTCGCAGCCTGCAGCCGAGCCGCTGCGCCCTGCGGCGGAAAAGGTGGATACAGTGGAGTTTGCCATCGCGCCCCACCCCGAGGAGCCGGAGGAACCGGCCCCGGTGCCCGAAATGGAAGCCCCGGCCATAGATGAGACGCGCTTTCAGGATGTCTCCGGCCTGTATGATGAGCCGGAGGCCAAGCCGGTGCGCCGTACCCGCAAGACGGGCACTGCCGCCAAACGCACCACCCGCAAAAAAGTAAGTGCCGAACCGCAGGAGGAGCTGAACTCCCCGGCGTTCGATAACTTTGAAGGCGTTGACTTTGACAGCTGACGCTGAAAGAATCCATAGAGGGCAGCCCCGCGCAATGTCGGCCCGGCGGGCGTTAAGCAGCGCTTCACCAGCGCTTGACAGCAGGCGGGATTGCCATCAATCCAAAAAATAGAGGAGAGTAGGAAACCTTGGCGCAGAACTACAACGACACGATCCATAAGATGCAGACCCCGTTTGAAATGCGGGCCGGCCTGCCGAAGAAAGAGCCCAAGATGCTCGAGGACTGGGAGAACAACCATGTCTATGAGCAGATGATCAAAAACAACGAGGGCAAGCCGCAGTACATCCTGCATGACGGCCCTCCGTATGCCAACGGCAACATCCACATGGGCACCGCGCTCAACAAGATCATCAAGGACATCATCATCCGCTATAAGAATATGACCGGCTTTGAGGCACCCTATGTGCCCGGCTACGATACCCACGGTCTGCCTATCGAGCTGAAGGCGCTGAGTTCTCTCGGCGATAAGAAGGCGGGTGTCTCCAAGCTTGAGCTGCGCAAGATCTGCAAGGAGTTCGCCACCGAGCATATTGATGTGATGAACTCTCAGTTCAAGCGTCTGGGCGTGCAGGGCGACTTTGAGAACCCCTACCTGACCCTGCGCCCTGAGTTTGAGGCCCGTCAGGTCGAGATCTTCGGCGAGATGGCCAAGAAGGGCTACATCTACAAGGGTATGAAGGCTGTCTACTGGTGCCCCGAGGATCGCACCGCGCTGGCCGAGGCTGAGATCGAGTATGCTGAGGACGAGTGCGATTCCATCTATGTCCGCTTTAAGCTGACCGATGACCCCAACGGTGTGCTGGCTAAGCACAACATCCCGCTGGACAAGGCATGGATCGTCATCTGGACCACGACCACCTGGACCCTGCCCGCCAACGTGGCTACCTGCCTGAACCCCAACCTTGAGTATGCCTTCGTCAAGATCGGCGATGCTTACCACATCATGGCCGCCGGTCTGGTCGAGTCCACGATGAAGGGCTGCCATATCGACGAGTATGAGGTTCTGCCGGAGACTGTGCTCGGCAGCGAGCTGGAGCTGATGCAGTACCAGCATCCTTTCCTTGACCGCAAGGGCCTTGTCATTCTGGGCGACCATGTCACGCTGGAGGGCGGCACCGGCTGTGTCCATACCGCACCCGGCCATGGTGTCGAGGACTTTGAGGTCTGCGTCAACCACTATCCGCAGGTGCCTGTGGTTGTCCCTGTGGACGATGCCGGCCGCCTGACCGCCGAGGCAGGCGAGAAGTTCGCAGGCCTCAAGGTCTGGGATGCCAACAAGGTCATTCTGGAGCATATCAAGGAGAGCGGCCACCTGATGGGCGTACAGCACATCACCCACCAGTACCCGCATTGCTGGCGCTGCCATCATCCCATCATCT
>ERZ773190.3362-NODE-3362-length-10677-cov-29.003672_pt1 | contig 10677 bp, 11 predicted proteins | sample MGYA00511111_ERZ773190 | MGnify/ENA primary metagenome ERZ773190 (study PRJEB29015, sample SAMEA2737777) | human gut metagenome | biome: human gut; feature: human-associated habitat; material: faeces | place: China | collected 2012 ... | reverse complement strand
TGCCGCACCTCGCTCGCCGTATCGGCACTTAGAATTATGCGGTATTGCCCAAAGAAACAGGGGATATTATGCAATACAAAGTTCTGGCACTGGATCTGGATGGCACACTGACCAACAATGCCAAAGTCATTACCCCACGCACCAAAGCTGCCCTGCAGGCAGCGGCGGACCGCGGCGTGCGCATTGTGCTGGCCAGCGGCCGCCCCACCGTGGGCATTGAGCCGCTTGCCAAAGAGCTGGAGCTGGACCGCCGCGGCGGCTGCATCCTGAGCTATAACGGCGGTAAGATCATTGACTGCAAAACCGGCGAAACGCTGGTGCAGCATGAGTTCCCGCCGGAGCTGATTGACCCGGTGTGCACCTTTGCCCGCTACTGGAACGTGATGCCGCTGACCTATGATGCCAAAGGCATTGTGACCGAGGATGCCGCCAACCCCTATGTTGGCGAGGAAGCCCGCATCAACAAAATCCCGGCCCGCCAGGTGGAAAACCTGCCCGCCGAGATCCAGTGGCCCATCAACAAGCTGCTGCTGGTTGGCGACCCTGTGGATATGCCCCATGTGGAAGAGCTGATGCAGCAAAAGTTTGCGGGCAAACTTTCCATCTACCGCTCGGCGCCGTTCTTTATTGAAACGATGCCCCTGGGGGTGGAAAAATCCGCCTCGCTGGCGCTGCTGCTGAAAAACATGGGCCTTGGCCCCGAAAACCTGATGGCCTGCGGCGATGGCTGGAACGACCTGCCCATGATCCGCTATGCGGGCATGGGCGTTGCCATGGGCAATGCTGTGCCGGAAGTAAAACAGGCAGCCAAATACGTCACCGCAGATAATGAGCATGACGGGGTAGGGCTGGCCGTTGAAAAATTCATCTTGGAGGACCCGCAGTGAACCTGATCGTTTTTGACTTGGAATGGAACATGGGCAATGCGCCCAAAACCTTTAATTATCATGGGGCGGAGCTGACCCTGCGGGGTGAGATCATCCAGATCGGTGCAGTGCGGGTGGACGAGAATGGCGATGTACTGGATACCTTTGAGATGACCCTGCGCCCCCGCATTTTCCGCAAGCTGCATTGGCGCATTGCGGAGGTGACTGGCCTGAGCCAGGGCGATCTGGAAGCCGGGGTGCCCATTGCCGAAGGCCTGCGGCGGTTCCAGGAATGGGCCGGCCCCGACGCCGAATTTGCCGAGTGGGGTCTGGACGATGTGCCGGTGCTGAAGCAGAACCTGTTCCTTTATAATATGGACGAAAGCTGGCCCACCCGCTGGTATGACCTGCAGCAGATCTTTTTGAAAAATTTCCCCCGCGGGGAAGGCGAGGGCCTGACGCTGGAAAGCGTGGTGGACCGCCTTGGCATTGAGCATGACGGCGATTTCCACAATGCGCTGGACGATGCCCTGTACACCACAAAAATCTGCCGCCGCCTGCCGCTGGCCCAGGGCATTGCCGAATACCCGGACCCCGCCGCCCAGCTGACAGCCGCCCTGCTGAACAATACCGATACCGAAACGTACGATATCCAAACCTACTTTGACCGCCTGGACCACGATGCCTACAAAAATGACCCTGCGCTGTATCAGGTGGGCTGCCCGTTCTGCGGCAAGCCGCTGGTGCTGAACGATATCTGGCTCAAGCGCGGCAACACCGGTTATTATACCGAAGCCACCTGCCCGGACCACGGCCCGTGGTTCCTGCGCTTTAAACTGAACCGCCGCGACGGCCTGCATTGGAACTTTGCCCGCTGCATTGAGACCGTGCGCCCCGAAAGCTATTCCCGCTACAAAAAGTTGGAAAAATCCCAGCGCGAGCGCATCCGCATGAAAGCGGAACGCGCCGAAAAGAAAACCCAGGAATAAAAATAAAACGCTCCCCGCCCTGTGCATAAGAGAACTGCATGGAGAGGGGAGCATTTTGTAATGAATAAAGAATAAATAATAAAGAAGAATGGTGGTGGGCGCTGCGCGCCTTTTTTGGATATTAGGCGCGATGCAGGATAAAGAGTGCGCTCCGGGTGGGCACTGTTTATTTACTTCATTTTGCCGATGTAGACGAGGTAGGAGTAGAGGTAGATCCAGGCGGAGCCGCCAAAGACAACGGCCAGCAGCAGGATCATGGTGGCGGCATCGCCCAAAATGGTGGCCAGCAGTGAAATTACAATCAAAGCAGCACCCATAACAACAAACACAATGCCGCCCATGCGCTGGGTGCGGTTCCAGTTGTGTTCGTTGTTCAGCGCCCAGGGCGTTTTGCAGCCGAACATATAGTTCTGCTTGATGCGCGGCATATAGTTGCCCAAAAAGATGAACAGCACCCCGCAGCCGCCGCAGACCAGAATACCGACCAGGCTGCTGCCCTCCGGAATCAAGCCGAACACGCTCAGCTCCGAAAACCAGCTCATAGCTGACATAAATATTGTAAGGGCAGTGAGGGAGGCGTTCCAGACGCCCTTGAACTTTTCATAATTCTGGTGCTTGGGGTCAATGCGGGGCAGTGCTGCCATCAAAATCAGCATCAGGGCGGGCAGGGCTGCCATAATCAGCACAGTGGATTTTGGCCCCCAGCCATTGGCCTGGCCGTTCGCGCCCCAGTGGGTGGGCACAACATCCGGCAGGGAGCCATAAAAGCAGAGGTGCGCCGCAAAGTTGATGGCGCAAAAAATCAGCAGCCCCCAAAACAGTTTATTTCGTTTCATCATCAGGTCCACCTTTCACAAAGCCAAAATCGAAAAACCACTTAACAGCTTCCTGGAACACGGTCAGATTCAGGCAGTACACAATGTTCTGGCCGCGGCGCTCATCCGTTACCAGCCCGGCATTTTTCAAAATGTTCAGGTGGTGGCTTACGGATGGCTTTGCCATATCAAAGTGCGCAGCAATATCACCGGCACTCATCTCGCCTTCGCTCAACAGTTCCAGAATGCGCCGCCGGGTGGGGTCCCCCAAAGCCTTAAACGCATCGCCTACCATAGGTCAGCTTTCCTCCTTATCGGATAACGTCTGCTGTTCCGGTTCTTGCAATGCACAATACTGCTTTTTGGCGTAAGCCGCGCAGCCCAGGCAGAGCACCAGCAGCAGTGCTTCCACCAGCCAGGTATTGTGCAGCACGCCGCACTGGAATAAAGCGGCGGGAACATCGAACAGCGCATGCAGCGCTACCGCCAATCCCAGATACCCGGCCTTGCGCTGCCGGACAGCCCGGAATACAACCACCGAGAGGGAAATGTGCAGCGTCATGGCAATCGCGCGTTCAGCCAGCCCCAGCAGCAGGTTGGCGGCCCCAAAGCTGGCAACGGCGGCGATCTGTGCCTGTACCTGGTCCAGCTGCGCGCCGGTCAGCCCATTGGTTATGGTTTCAATGCTGCCGCTGTTGACAAGCTGCGCAATCGCAATATTATTGATGGCGGTGAGCCCCAGAACCAGGATTGCCTCGATCCCGCCGTGGCCGATGCCATAGGTTACGGCGTCCCGCCGGTTGGTATAGCGCTTGAGCAGAAAGCGAAACGCAAGATAGCGCCCGACTTCCTCAAACACGCCCGCCAGCAGACAGCCGATCAGGGTGTAAGCCCACGCATGGGTCAGCACATACTGCGAAACGCCGGTGCCGCCGCCAAAGAAAATGGCCTTGGGCACACCTTCCAGTACCTGGGCGAAAACGACGAAGGTCACCGCGCCGACAACAGCAGGAAACAGCTTTGCACCCCGGCAGAATTTGAACTTCCATACCAAAAAAACCAGAACCGGCAGCCCGATACCGGCTGCGGCGGCCAAGGCGCTCCACAAAATGGTCTGCAAAGAAATTATCGTGCTCATAACATATACCCTTTCAGAAAACCACAAGAATTATATATTTAGATAAACGTCTAAACATTATGGTCCTAATATACCACCCACACACGGCTTTGTCAAGCGGGCGCGGGTGGTACGGTTAAAACTTAATGGTCAGGGGGCAGCCAAACAGCTTGGGCAGCTTAGGCAACGTTGTCGATCTGGTTCTGCATCACAATGTCATGCAGAATGTTGGTTTTCACGTAGTTTTCGCCGTAAGCGTTCACATAGCTGGTCATATCGGTGGAGCCAAAGTAGCGGGAGAACTCAGCGTTCAGAATGTCGGTATCGCATACAATGTTGTTCTTCTCCGCCAAAGCCTGCATGATCAGGATCTGCTTGATCATGCTCTGCTTGGAGCTTTCGCTGTTTTCCAGGTATTCATCCACACTGCTGTAACCGGCCTGGCTCAGCATGGTCTCCAGCGAAACGCCGCGCATCTGGGCGTACAGGTACGGCTGGTACAGCACGGTATTGGTGAAATACTGCTGCACATCTTCGGGCAGGGTATCGGTATTGACTTCGGCAGCATCGTACAGCTGGCCGTACAGCTCATTGGCTTCCTGATTGAACAGCAGGCTGTTGCTGACAAAAGTTTTCAGCTCAGCCACATTGTTCATGCCCATGGACTCGGCCAGGTTGCTGCTGACCCAATCATCAGTCAGGTCGGGGGTAACATCCTCGTTGATGTAGTTCAGCGTGGTGGCGAACACTGCGTCCTTGCCGGCCAGGTTGGTGGCCTGGTAGTCATCCGGGAAGGTGACATTCACATCAAAGGTTTCGCCGGGCATGTGGCCAACGATCTGATCCTCGAAGCCGTCAATAAAGGTGCCGCTGCCCAGGGTCAGATCATAATCGCTGCCGGTGCCGCCGTCAAAGGCAACGCCGTCAATGGAACCGGCAAAGTCAATGTTCACAGTGTCGCCGTTTTCGGCGGCGCGGTTGGTGATCTCGTTGGTGGTCTTATAGTTGGAAAGAATGTTGTTGGAAATGTAATTGTCAATATCACTGTCGCTCACGGTGGTGGCATCGTCCGAAAGGGTAAAGCTCTCAGTATCCGGCAGCGTGACGTAATCCAGCGCGGTGATGCCTTTCAGGTAGCCGTTCTCGTCATAGGCATCACTGAAAGAAAAATCAGCCAGATAAGAATAATCATCGGCGGCGCTTTCTGCGGTAGCGTCGTCAGAAACAGTGCTTTCACTGGCAGCTTCGCTGGAAGCTGCGCTCTCGGCGGTTGCTTCGCTGGAGGATGCGCTGGAACTGCAGGCAGTCAGGCCAAAAACCATGCCGCATGCCAGCAGGCTGGCAGCAGCGCGGGTCAGGTTGGTGTTTTTCATGGGTTGTCTCCTGTCTTTTTTGAAAAAATACATCGCGTACCGCAGCAGGGGAAAATACCCCCGTCAAAAGCGGATACTTTTCTATTATACAGCTTTTTTGCAAAAAGTACAGCCCTGCATTCACAAAAGGGAAGCGGGTGTGTTATAATACCCGTGGCAGAGCACCCAATGCTCTGCCATGGGCGGCAGACCTGCTGCCCGGATATCCTTATATAAGGAAAGGAACAGAACCCTATGGAAAAAGAAAAAATCGCGCGCATCAATGCGCTGGCTCATAAAGCAAAAACTTCTGGCCTGACGGAAGCCGAACTGGCGGAGCGTGACGCCCTGCGGCAGGAATACCTGGCCGATATCCGCGCATCCATGATTGACCAGCTGGAGCACACCACGGTGATTGAGCCGGACGGCACCCGCCGCAAGCTGCAGGTGCGCCACTGATCCCCTGTTCAAAGTGGCGGCCCGGCTGGCGCGGGGCTGTGTGGTTTGCACAAAATTGTGCCGGGGTATTGGAATTTGCAAGCAGGTTTGCTATAATATAGCTGGCGGCGAATCCCGGCTACAAGAAATCAGTCAGCCACCCGGCAGACTGAACGGAAAAGGCTGTACATTTTGCCAAAGCGAGGTTATTTTTCATGCTTACTGCAATTACCGGTATCAACTGGGGCGACGAGGGCAAGGGCCGTATGGTGGACCTGCTCTGCCGCGATTATGACATCGTTGCCCGTTACCAGGGCGGCGACAACGCCGGCCACACCGTCAAAAACGAGTGCGGCAAGTTCGTACTGAACCTGGTGCCCTCCGGCATCCTGCACCCCAACATTGTCTGTGTTATGGGCGGCGGTATGGTCATTGACCCGGAACATCTCGAAAAAGAGATCGCTGCCCTGCGCGAACAGGGTGTTAAGATTACCCCGGACAACCTGAAAATTTCTGACCGTGCTACCATCACCATGCCGTTCCATGTGGAGCAGGATGGCCTGGAGGAGGCCCGCCTTGCCAAAACGGGCGCACAGTTTGGTTCCACCAAGCGCGGCATTGCTTACACCTATGGTGATAAGTACATGAAGAAAACCCTGCGCATGGGCGATTTGGTCCACATGGATGCCAGTGTGCGCAAGCGCCTGGAAACCCTGGTGGAATCCAAGAACCTGACCATGGTCAACATTTATAACCAGAAGCCTGTCAGCGTGGACGATATGTGGAACTGGTGCAAGCACTTCCAGGAAGTGTTCAGCGCTTACATCTGCGATGTCGGCCAGTACCTGGCAGATGCTGACGATGCCGGCAAGAAGATCATGTTTGAGGCCCAGCTGGGAGCCCTGCGTGATATCGACTACGGCATTTATCCCTACACCACTTCCTCCAACACCATCGGCGCTTATGCACCCATCGGCGCTGGCATCCCCGGCCGCAAGCTGAACAAGTCCATCGGTATCATGAAGGCTTATTCTTCCTGCGTGGGTGACGGCCCCTTTACCACCGAGCTGGCTATGACCGAGGAAGAAAAGCACCTGCTGCGTGAAGCCGGCCATGAATACGGCGCTGCCACCGGCCGCCCGCGCCGCGTTGGCCCGTTTGATGTGGTTGCTTCCCGTTACGGCGTTCAGTGCCAGGGCTGTGACGAGCTGGCCCTGACCCTGTTTGACGTTCTGGATTATATGGAAGAAGTTCCCGTTGTTGCCCAGTACAAGCTGGCTGACGGCACTGTGACCGACCGCTTCCCGACCGGCAAGACTTTGGACGATGCACAGCCGGTTGTCGTCAAGCTGCCGGGCTGGCACTGCGATATCACCTCCGTGCGCAAGTACGAGGACCTGCCGGAAGCTGCCCGCGGCTATGTGGAATATCTGGAAAAGGCCGTTGGCTGCAAGATCAAGTATATCTCCGTTGGCCCGGAGCGCGATGCCTGCATCATTCGTGACTGATCTGCATAAGATGGTCAGCAGGAACGCTGCTTGAACCTGAAATGATAAATGGCGGACCCCCATCGGTCCGCCATTTTTGTAAATTATCTGTCTGTGGGTTTTGTCGGATACAACGCCCCAGCAGGAAACTTCAATTCCGAATATCCATATCTGTAGGGGAAGGGAAGAGCAATTCTTGACAAAACTTCTGATCAGACTTTTTATCCGTGATCCGGCCAATATCCAGGACCGCACCGTGCGCACTGCTTACGGCAACCTGGCCTGCATGGTGGGGATTGTGTGCAATGTGCTGCTGTTTGCGGGCAAGTTTACGGTGGGCACCCTGTTTGGCAGTATGGCCATTGCGGCGGACGCATTGAACAACCTGTCCGATGCAAGCTCCAACGTGGTCAGCCTGGTGGGCTTCCGCCTGGGGTCAAAACCTGCCGATGATGAGCACCCTTACGGCCATGCACGGTACGAATACCTGGCGGGGCTGGCGGTTTCGGTCATGATACTGGTTATCGGCATTGAGCTGCTGAAAGAAAGCTTCCTCAAGGTGCTGCACCCCACGCCGGTCACCCTTAGCGCGCTGACCATAGCGGTGCTGGTGGTGTCCATCCTGGTCAAACTGTGGATGAGCAGCTTCAACCGCAGCGTTGGCAGCCGCATCAAGTCCGAAACGCTCATGGCCACTGCGGCGGATGCCCGCAACGATGTGGTTACCACTGCCGCGGTTCTGGCCGCTACCATTCTGGCTCACCTGACTGGCATTGACCGCATTGATGGCCTGATGGGTGTTGGCGTGGCGCTGTTTATCCTGTGGAGCGGCGTCGGCCTGGTGCGGGATACCATCAGCCCGCTGCTGGGCGCGGCCCCTGACCCGGAACTGATCGATTACATTGAGAAAAAAGCCCTGAGTTACCCCGGTGTGCTGGGCATCCATGATTTGATGGTGCATGATTACGGGCCCGGCAGCAAGCTGGTCAGCTTCCATATTGAGCTTTCCGCCGACAGTGATGTGATGAAAAGCCATGACCTGATCGACTCTATCGAGCGGGATTTTCAGGTGCATGACCATCTGCTGGTCACGATCCACTTTGACCCTGTTGTGACGGATGACCCGCATATCAACGAACTGCGGAAATTCTTGAAAGAACAGCTGGCCGAGATTGCGCCGGAAGCGGATATCCATGACCTGCGCATTGTGCCCGGCCCCACCCATACCAATGTGATTTTTGATTGTGCCGTTCCCGCAGACTGGCTGGCCGCCAAGGACCACCGCGCCAACAAAATCCCGGCTGCTTTGCGCAAAGCGGTATCGGACCGCTGGCCGGACCATTTCTGCGTGATCCAGCTGGAACCGATTTATGCAAAACTGAAATAAAAACAAAATCAATACAGGAATACGAACAAAGGAGCAACTACCATGGATTACAATGCCGCCGCACTTGAAATGCACGCAAAATATCCCGGAAAGCTGACGGTCAACAGCCTGTTTGAAGTCAAGGACCGTGACGCCTTGTCCACTGCCTACACCCCCGGCGTTGCGGAGCCCTGCCGCCAGATCAAGGCGAACCCGGACGATGTGTATAAATACACCTTCAAGGGCCGCACCGTGGCAGTTGTCACAAACGGTACTGCTGTGCTGGGCCTGGGCAACATCGGCCCCGAAGCTGGTCTGCCGGTCATGGAAGGCAAGTGCGTTCTGTTTAAGGAGTTCGGCGGTGTCGATGCGTTCCCCATCTGCCTGAATGCTTCCACCCGCGAGGAAGTTATTGCCGCTGTCAAGGCCATTGCTCCGACTTTTGGCGGCATCAACCTGGAGGATATCCGCAGCCCCGAATGCTTTGATATTGAAGCGGAGTTGGAGCGCGACCTGGATATCCCTGTATTCCATGACGACCAGCACGGCACCGCGATTATCGTGCTGGCCGGCGTGCTCAACGCCCTCAAGGTTGTTGGCAAGCGGCTGGAAGATGTCAAGATCGTGCAGAACGGCCCCGGCGCTGCCGGTACGGCCATCATCAAGATGCTGCAGGTTGCCGGTGCCAAAAACATTGTTGCTGTGGATGAACACGGTATCCTGTACCCCGGCCGCCCGGCGGGCCTTGCCGACCATAAGGAATGGCTGGCAACCGTGACCAACCCCGAACACCTGACCGGCACCCTGGCCGATGCCGTGCGCGGTGCAGATGTCTTTATCGGCACCTCCGTTGCCGGTGCGCTGACCACCGAGATGGCCGCCACCATGGCACCGGATGCCATTGTGTTCGCCATGGCCAACCCCAACCCGGAGATCATGCCCGATGCCGCCAAGGCAGCCGGTGTGCGGGTCATCGGCACCGGCCGCAGCGATTTCCCCAACCAGGTCAACAATGTTCTGGCGTTCCCCGGCATCTTCAAGGGCGCACTTTCCGTCCGCGCACGGGACATCAACCCCCAGATGAAGATGGCCGCCGCGAAGGCCATCGCCGGCCTGATCCCGGAGGACGAGCTGAACGAGGAAAACATTCTGCCCAAGGCCTTTGACCCGCGTGTGGCACCGGCTGTGGCTGACGCTGTGGCGCAAGCTGCACGGGAAAGCGGCGTGGCGCGGGTATGAGCATCCGGGAAGTAAACGCTGTCGCCATTACCGATGCGGTGGAAGAACTGTGCATCCGCGCCAACACCCAGCTGCCGCCGGATGTGAAGCAGGCGCTGGATAACGCCCATGCCGCCGAACCCTGGCCACTGGCTCGCCAGACGCTGGAACTGCTGCAGCAGAACCTTTGTGTTGCTGCAGAAAAAGACCTGCCGATCTGCCAGGATACCGGCATGGCCTGTGTGTTCATCGAGCTGGGCCAGGATGTGCATATCAACGGCAATCTGGACGAAGCTGTGAACGAGGGCGTGCGCCGCGGGTATGAGAAAGCCTACCTGCGCAAGTCCATCACCGCGGACCCCTTGCAGCGCGTGAACACGGGGGATAACACCCCGGCGTTTTTAACGGTACATCTTGTGCCGGGGGATGTCTGCAAAATTACCGTAGCCCCCAAGGGCGCAGGCAGCGAGAATATGAGCCGCCTGACCATGCTCAAACCTGCCGATGGCGTGCAGGGCGTAAAAGACTTTATGATGGAAACCGTCAAGCAGGCGGGGGCCAACCCCTGCCCGCCCATTGTGCTGGGCATTGGCATTGGCGGCAGCTTTGATAAATGCGCAGCTCTGGCCAAAAAGGCACTGCTGCGCCCGCTGGACCAGCCCAACGCGGACCCCTATTATGCCGCGCTGGAAAAAGAGCTGTTGGATGCCATCAATGCAACCGGCTTTGGCCCGCAGGGCTTTGGCGGTGCAACCACCTGCCTGGGCGTCTGCATTGAACAGCTGCCCACCCATGTGGCCTGCCTGCCGGTGGCAGTCAACGTAAGTTGCCACGTTACCCGCCGCGCCAGCGCTGAGGTGTAAGGACTTTTTACGGGCATTGTTGTCCCTTCTTTGAAAAGAAGGAAGCAGAAACTTTGAACAATATAGGGCAATACCGCATAATTCTAAGTGCCGATACGGCGAGCAAGGTGTGGCAGCTGCTAAGCCAAAAGCGCAGATAATACTGGATGCTGCAAAGGTGAGCGCC
>ERZ773190.3359-NODE-3359-length-10687-cov-11.265895_pt1 | contig 10687 bp, 7 predicted proteins | sample MGYA00511111_ERZ773190 | MGnify/ENA primary metagenome ERZ773190 (study PRJEB29015, sample SAMEA2737777) | human gut metagenome | biome: human gut; feature: human-associated habitat; material: faeces | place: China | collected 2012 ... | reverse complement strand
TCTCCAGTTCCTTCGACTTTCCAGCGGTAGCGATAATGAATGCACCTCCAAACAATAATCCATAGTGTTGCAATATTTGGCATAGAAAACGCGGCCGCCCATTTGCAGGACAGCCGCGCGAAATTTCACACAAAAGCGCAGTTCGTTCAAAGAATCGAACCGTGTTTGGGTATAGCCCGGGGATTCCGACCCCACAAGGCGAGCGCGGCACAGGCCGTAGCTGCTTTCTTTACCAAAACAGTTTACCACACCCACAAAGCCCTGTCAAGCACTTTTACGCGATTTTGCAATAAAATATTCGTACAGAGCATTACTTGACCTCGATCAGCTTCCCCAGTTCCAGCGAGTAGATGCCCTTATAGGTCACCGGTTTCGGGGCAAAGCGCTTGCTGATGGCAAGGGCATAGAGGTCAAGCTGGGCGCGATAGGCGGCAAGGAAGTCCACTTCGGATTTTCGGCGGTCCGTCTTGTAATCCAGCAGCTCCAGGTGGTCCGGGAACACCAGCACCAGGTCAGCGATGCCCTGCACCAGCACCCTTGCCTGTGCCACGGCAGCGCTGTCGGCGGGGGCAGTGCCCTGAGCGGCCAGCACCTCGGCGGCAGGCAGGGCCGTGATGAAGTCCAGCTCCCGCAGCACCTCATCTGCGGCACAGATGCGCGCAAAGGCTTCGCTCTCCACAAAGCGGCGGATGCGCTTTGCATCCAGCTTCTCCGCAATTTCGGGCGCGGTGAGCTTTGCTTCCACCTGCCGGTCACGCTCGGCGGGGATCGCCGTTTCCAGCGTGCCTGCCTGTTTTGCCGCTGCAAGAGCCGCAAAATCGGCGTGCTCCAGGAAGGCGTGGAGGGCCGTGCCCATCTCGGCGGCGGTCAGGCCGTCCTTTGCCAGAAAGCCCGGGCGCTCCAGCGTGGTCTGCTCTGCCTTGTGGACGATGCCGGTCACGCTGACCTTGGCGGGCACTCTGGCCAGCTCTGCCGCCGGGTACTGCCAGGCAAAGCCCTGCCGCAGTGCCTCGGTCAGAGCCGGGTCTGCCTGGGCCAGCGGCCTTTCCTCCAGTTCCGGGTCGGGCGGCTCCACGCCCTCGGGCAGCGCCTGCTGCACCGTCAGGGTGATGGTGCTCCCGGTATCCGCAAAGGGCAGTTCCAGATCCTCGGTCAGTCGGCGCAGAGGGCCGCCGTTGGGGTGGACGAGCAGGGCCGCGCGGAGCCAGTCGGCAAAGCTGTTTGCCTGTCGGCAGAGCGTCTGCCCCGCCCCGGCTTCAAGGAAGGCCGCCGCTCTGGTAAAGGGGTTGGAGGTCTTTCCGATGCCCAGCGGCACGGTCAGGATGAGCTTATCCTGTGCGCGGGTCAGCGCCACATAGAGCAGACGCATCTGCTCACTGCGCATCTCGGCGGCGTGGACATTGGAGAGCGCCGTGTAAGCCGCCGTCTTGTACGCGCCCTCGCCCTCCTCGGGGCGCAGGCGCAGGCCCGCCCCATACATCCGATGCAGGAGCACCGGCTGGCGGGTATCGGCGGCATTGAAGCGACGGGCCGTGTCGGCCACGAACACCACCGGGAACTGCAGGCCCTTGGAGCGGTGGATGGTCATCACGGTCACACAGCCGGGCCTTGCCCCGCCGGGGGTGGTGTCCTGTCCGGTGGAACCGGCCAGCGCCGCCGCGTCGATGGCGCGCACCAGTGCCGAGATGCCGCCCGCACCGGACGCCGCGCAGAAAGAGGCGAACCGCCGGGCATCCTCCCGGCGGCGGGCACCGTTCTCGGTCACCCCCAGTGCGGCAAGGTAGCCGGTGGTGGCAAAAATTTCTTCCAGCAGCTGCTCTGCAGGCACGCTGCGGGCCATCTGCCGCAGAGCCGTGAGCTTGTCGTAAAAATCGTTCACCTTTTGGGTGAAGGGGTCCTCCGCCGGGCCTTGCCGCGCCAGCAGCAGCGCACCGTACAGGCTCATGCGGGCGGGCTTTCCGGCATTTCCGGCGTTCTGTTCCTTCTGCAGCGCGGCGCTCTGTGCCCGCAGCCGCACCAGGTCGTCATCCGTAAAGCCGAACACCGGCCCCAGCATGGCCGCAGCCAGATAGATGTCCTGCGCCGGGTTGTCGATGACCTTCAGCAGCGAGATGAGCGGCCGGATGTGGGGTGCTTCCATCAGGTTTTCCCGGGCGTCGGCATACACCGGGATGCCCCGGGCCGTGAGAGCTTCCACATAGGCTGGGAAGTCCCCGCGGGCCGAAAGCAGGATGCAGCAGTCCTCGTACTGCACCGGGCGGGTCGTGCTGCCCTCCCGCACCGGCTCCCCGGCGGCCACCAATTCTTCGATGCGCCGGGCGATCCATGCTGCGTCCGTTTCCGCTTCATCGTCCGGCAGAAACTGTGCTTCCACGCTGCCGGAGTAATCTCCCGGTGCGCCGCACACCAGCCGCTGCCCGTCGCCGTAAGCCGTATCGCCCAGCTGCGGAGTCATGAGCTGTTCAAAAATGAAGTTGATGCCCTCCACCACCTGCGGAGCAGAGCGGAAGTTCGCGTCCAGCGCCAGCAGGGCGTTTTGCCCGGCAGTACCCTCCGGCGGGCGCGGGCGGGCCGCCCCGCCGGGCAGGGCCGGCCAGCGGTCCAGCTTTTCCCGGAAGATGCTGGGGTCGGCCTGCCGGAAGCGGTAGATGCTCTGCTTCAGGTCGCCCACCAGAAAGAGGTCATCCCCCGCCGGGGAGGCAAGGCAGCGGTACAGGGCATCCTGCAAAGCATTGGTATCCTGATATTCGTCCACCATCACGGCAGCATAGTTCTGCCGGATGCTCCCGCACAGCGGGGTGGGGGTGCCGTCCGGGCTGCGCAGCAGCCGCAGGGCAAAGTGTTCAAAGTCGCTGAATTCCAGCAGCTTGCGCTCCCGCTTTTTGGCCGAGAACCGGGCGTCGAAATCCCGTACCGCCGCAAACAGGGCCTGCAGCCGGGGCAGTGCCGCCTGCCGGTCGGCTTCCGCCTCTTCCTCACTGCAGGAGACAAGCTCCGTGATCTGAGCAAACAGGTCGGCGGCCTCGTCGGCACGGGTCTTGATGGCCGTCTTGTGGTCGCCCTTCAGCCGTTTTTTCATGCCCTTCAGGCCGGGCTGCTCTTCCATGCCCAGCACAAAAGGGGTGAGCCGGTCATACAGGGGCGTCCACTCCCCTGCCTGTGCCAGCCGCTCCACCTCGCCCAGCAGGGCGGCAGAGCGTTCCAGACGGCCCTGCGCGTCGGCGTATTTTTCGGTCACCGCTGCTTCCGCTTTCCGGATGGCCGCCGGGGTCTTTTTTTCTCCGGCCTCCGCCATTTCCTGGGCATAGTCCTCCCGGCAGTCCTGCTGGGCGGCGCACAGCAGCTCGCGGGCCGCCTTTGCATCGCGGGCTGCCTGCGCCAGCAGCAAGTCATGCCAGCAGGTGGCGTCAAAGCCGTTTTCCTGCTGCCATGGAGCCAGAAATTCGTCCAGCTTGCGGTCGTAGTCCGGCAGCGCCCGCAGGAAATCATACACCTGCAGGATGGTGTCCCCCGCCGGTTTGTCGGTGCGGCCCTTGCCGTACAGGTCGGCAAAGGCGCAGAAATCCGGGTCCGCGTAGGCGTGCTCCAGCGTTTCGGCCAGTGCCGCCGTGCGCAGCAGCTCCACGCTGCCGGGGTCTGCCGGGGCAAAATCCGGCGGGATATCCAGCGCCTGAAAATGCTTGTGCAGCAGGTCCAGACAGAACGCGTCCATCGTGCAGATGGGTGCACGCTGCAGCAGCATGCGCTGGCGGCGCAGGGCGGTGTTTCCCGGCTCCTGCTGGCAGCGGCGCAGCAGTGCCTGCCCGATGCGGGCCCGCAGCTCCGCCGCCGCCGCATTCGTAAAGGTGACGATGAGCAGCCGGTCTGCGTCCACCGGGTGCTCCGGGTCGGTGATGAGGCGCACAGCGCGCTCGGTCAGCACCGCCGTCTTGCCGCTGCCGGCCGCCGCACTCACCAGCAGCGCCCCGCCCCGGTCGTCGATGGCGGCACGCTGGGCAGGCGTCCATCTGGGTTCGCTCATGTCGGTTCCTCCTCATCCTCTGCCGCTTCCGGCTCAAAGGGCTTTGCCGGGGCTTCCAGGCCCCGTTCCCCGATGCCGGTCTCATGGCAGCAGATAAAATCATAATCGCACCAGGCACAGGGGCTGCGGTTGGTGCTGACCACCAGCGGCTCGGCAGCGATCTGCCCGCCGTACAGCTGCTCCCCCATCCGGGTGACGAGGTCATCCAGATGCAGCCGGATGCGGTTGAGCTTGGCGATGTCAGCACGCTTGTCCTTCTGGTAAGGGCTGGGCGCGCCGTTGCGGTAGCCGAAGGGCAGATACCGGCCCGTCTCATCCGCGTCCATGGCATCGAACACCTTCTGTTCGTCCCGCACCAGACCGTCCAGCTGATATTCCACGCTGCGGGCGGCCTTTTCGCGGGTGGTGGTCTCCGGGGCGGGGTCGGCCAGCAAATACAGCACGCCCGCCGGTTCTGCCCCGGTAAAGCGTCCGCTGGGGTCGCGGGTCAGGCTGAACAGGTACAGCAGCATCTGGCAGTCCAGCCCGCAGTACACTTCTTTCAGGTCCAGTTTCTTGGTGCCGGTCTTGTAGTCCACCACCCGCACCCAGCGGGTGCCGTCCTCTTCCACCCACTCGTCGGCGCGGTCCACCGTACCGATGAGCTGCACGGTGCGCCCGTCCGACAGGTGATACAGCTGCCCGGGCACGGCGTCGGCCCCGCTGCCGATCTTCAGCTCACAGGCCACCGGACGGAACCGGGACTGGTTCTGTTCGTCCCGCAGGTAGCACAGCAGGCCGGTCATGCTCTTTTTCAGCCGGGAGAGCAGGTAGGCAAAGCGGGCCGTGTCCTCCGGCAGAAAGCGCTTTGCATACTCGTCCACCAGCAGCCCGGCCAGCCCGGCCATGGCTTCGTCATCCAGTTCCAGATAGGGCTGCAGGGCCGCACAGGGGTTGTCCGGCCCCGGGTGGGGGTCCAGTGCCATCTGTAGCACCCAGTGCATCAGGGTGCCGCTCTGGTCGGCGGAAAGCTCCGCCCGTTTGCGGGGCTTCAGCCCCAGCACATATTGCAGAAAATAGCCGTACCGGCAGGTATAGTATTTTTCCAGCTGGCTGGGCGAGACGCGGAGCCTCCGGCCCAGCAGCGTTTCCAGCGCGGGCAGGTCGTACACCTGCCGGGGCGGGTTCTCTTCCATGCGGTGCAGCAGGGCAAGGCCCTTCGGCTGCCCGGCACCGGGGGTGTGCAGGGCCTCGGTCAGGCTGGCGCGCTCCACATCGGTGAGCAGCCAGCCGCCGCCCAGCGTGTCCAGACCGTCCGCCGGGGTGGCGGCAAGGTCGGTCAGCTCCAGTTCCGGGGCAGCCGGGTGCAGTGCATCCACAAGGGGCTCCACCGCCGCGCACAGGGTCTGGCCCTGTCCCTTGGGCCAGCTGAGCCACAGCCCCTTTGCCGGGGCAGTGAGCGCTTTATAAAAGCACACCTGCTCCCGGATGACCCGGTTCTCAAAGCAGTCCGGCAGTTCCACCTGCTGGGCCATCAGTGCGTCACGGTCGGCGTGGGTCAGCAGGCCGCTCTCCGCCGGTGCACAGGGAAACTCCCCTTCTGCCAGCCCCAGCACGAACACATAATCCGGCGCGTCCAGACGCATCTTGCCCGCGCTGGCCAGCACCACGGCGTCCAGTGTCTGGGGGATATGCCCCAGGTCGGACGAACGCAGCAGCAGGCCGAACAGGTCCTCGTACTCGGCCACGGTCACGCTCTGCTGCCCCAGCAGGCTGGCCATCTCGTCCAGCAGCTGCATCACCACGTTCCACTCGCGGGCGGCTTCCTCCGCCGCCGGGATGCCCCGTGCCGCGCGGATATCCTCCACCAGCCCGGCCTGCTGTTCCTCGGCCCCCAGCTCCTTCAGGCAGAAATAAACAGCCCGGCTGATCTGCTCCGCGTTGCCGCCCTTCACCTTTCCGCGCAGGGTGTCCACGGCGTCCACCAGCTTCCGGCGGGCGTCCTCGGCCCAGGCAAGATTCTGCCGATCCTCGTCGGTCAGCTCGTTTTCACCAAAGCCCTTTGGGTTTTTGGTGAATTCGGCCCGCCAGGCCGCCGCATTGGGCGACCAGGTGTAGGCATAGTTTTCCAGCGCACACACCTGCTCTTCCGACAGCGCACACAGCCCGGTCTTGGCCAGCACGGTAAGCTGCTCGGTCATGTCCGCACCCCGCAGCAGGGCCAGCAAGGCCCGCACCGCCGTAGCCGGGGCACTGAACTCCGGGGTCGTGGGCTCGTCGCAGTACAGCGGGATGTCCGCCATGCGGAACTCATACCGCACGGCCGCCCGGTATTTTGCAATGTCGCGGCAGACCACGGCGATCTTGCCGCACCGCACGCCCTGCCGCATCAGGCGGCGGATGGCGGCCGCTGCGCACCGTGCTTCCTCTTCGCGGCTGGTTGCCGGGAACAGCCGCACCTCCGGTGCCCGCGTTTCTTCCGCGCTGCCGCCTTCCAGCAGCCGGGTCACCGCGGCAAGGCCCGGTGCATCCTTGTGGCGCAGGTCCCGGCGCAGCAGCTCCGGGGCATGGACCTCCGTGCCGCTTTTGCGGGCCAGCTGCCGCAGCTGGGCGGCCATCTGCTTGGCTCCGGCAAACAGCCCGGTGTCCCCCGGCACCAGTGGGGCGCCGTCATCGCACAGGGCCACCGTCACCTGCGGCAGTGCCGTGAGCAGTGCCGCCAGCAGCCGCTTTTTGGGGGCGTTGAAGGTATCGAATTCGTCAATGAACACGGCCCGGTCCTGCAAAAACTCCGGCAGACTGCCCCGGGCAAGGGCCGCTTCCAGCCGGTCCGCCGCCAGTTCCAGCCGGTCGGAGGGGTCCATACCGGTGCTGGCCAGCAGCGTTTCATAGCCCTGCAGGATCAGTGCCAGCTCGGTGAGCTTGCCGCTGCCGGAACCGCATCCCTGGGCCAGCCGGTACAGCTGCTGCCCCGAAAGCCCGGCGCTTTTCAGCTCGTCGATGGTCTCAGCGGCCATCTGGCAGAACGCCGCACTGCGCCGGTGGCGGTAATAATACTGTACCGTGTCCTGCAGCTCTTCCAGCGTGCGGCGCACCAGCACAGCACGGCCCGCATCCGAGAGGGTCTGCACCGCTGCACCGCCCTCGGCCGAAAGGATGTGCTCCGCCAGGCTGGTGAAGGAATAGCTGTCCACCATGCCGGAGAGCGCGTCCCCCAGTTCCCGGTAGATGCGGCCCTCGGTGCTGGAAGTGAACTGTTCCGGCACCAACAGGATGCTGCGCTGCCCGGCCTCGGCCCGCGCCTTGATGCGGGCATACAGCAGAGTAGTCTTGCCGCTGCCGGAGCCGCCCAGAACCAGTTTGAGCATGCTGTTTCCTCCTTTGTCGTTTGGGATGTCCTGCCGTTATTGTAACACGAAACCGCCTGCAAAACTACGGTTTTCTTTGCAATGGGGCGGCAGCTGTGGTACACTGAGAAAAAAGACTGCACAGAAAGGACGTTTGCATGAAGATCCTAGCCGTTGATTACGGAGACAGCCGCACCGGCCTTGCCACCTGTGACCGCACCGAATTCCTGACCACGCCCATCACCCCGCAGATCACCCTCAAGGCCCGCAACAAGGTGGCCGCGCGGGTGTGCGAGGCGGCCAAAGAGATCGGGGCCGAGCTCATCGTCATCGGCCTGCCGCTGAACATGGACGGCACCGAGGGCGAGCGCGCCCGCAAGAGCCGCAAGCTGGCCAAAACCGTTGAGATCTGGAGCGGCCTGCCCGTCCGGATGTGGGATGAGCGCCAGACCACCTGCGCCGCTGCTGACCTCCTCGACGAGAGCGGCACCTTCGGCGCAAAGCGGAAAAGCATCCTCGACTCGGTGAGCGCGACGGTCATTCTGGACGACTACATCCAGTGGCGGAAGGAGCACCCGGGGGAGGTCTGAACGCCCCCGCCGCCCCTGTGGCAAAGTTTCTTTGCAAAGTCCGGACAGTTTGTTGCAAAGTCCGCAGAAAATCGTCGTTTTCCGGTTTGTTTTCACAATTTTCTTGGGTCGAATTTGTATAGTTTTCCGGCTTGACAGCACCGACTCTTCTCCGATAAAATGAGGGTAGAAGAACCCCTGCCCAGATGGCCGGGGATGATGCTTCTTCACGAGAAAAACGACTAGACTCACCAAAACAAAAACGATTGGAGGCGACCCACATGACAAAACTGAGAAAGCTGACTGCCCTGCTTCTGGCCGGTGCACTGACCCTTCTGTTCCTGACCGCCTGCAGCGGTGGCGGCTCTTCCGACCCGAAGGCCCAAGCCGAAGCCGAGGTGATGGGGGCCATCCGAAGCAATCGTTCCACCGCAAGTCTGACATATGACGATGAGATGCGGGACATTGCCAAAGCCAATTTGGACGCCGAGCTGAAAGGCAACATTGGAGGATACGGGGTCTACCACAAAGTAAATATTGATCGAGATAAATCCACTCTGACCCTTATCGCCCAATACGATTATCAGAACACCAAGCTGGAAGACCTCATCAAATACATCACTGACGACAGTGATGCTTCCCGCCTGAACTTTAATCAAGCTGGTCGTTGGACCAAGGTAGGCGTAGCAGCCGAGACCTATAACGGGAAGACCTACATCGCCATCACTCTGCAGGTAAAGAAGACCTGACCTGTCTCTTTTCCCCCATAAACGCAGATCACCCGCCAGTTGGCGGGTGATTTTTTGCAGCTGTCCCACCGCCCGGAGGGCGGAAAACAGCCTCTTATTCGTATTTCGTGATGGTCACACTGTTGATGGTGATGGGTTCGATGGGGCGCTGGGCCTCGTCCACGCCGGTCTGGGCGATGGTGTCTACTACTTCCATCCCTTCGTACACCTGCCCGAAAACAGTGTCGGTGTAGTCGAGGTAGGGTGCGCCGCCCGCCGTCTGGTAGGCGCTCACCACGTCGGCCCGCCAGCCGGCGGCGTTCATCTGGTCGATGAGCTCCTGCGTCACCGAGCTGCTGCCCGGCAGGGTCTCCATGACATAGAAGACGCTGGCGCAGTCGCCGGAGGCGTCCGCTGCGGCACAGAGTGCGCCGGAATAGTGATGGAGCTTATCGGTGGTCTCGGCGGAGAAACGGTTCCCGTTCCAGATGGTGGTGCCTCTGCCGTCCGCACCCTGCCCGGCCTCCACCACGAAGTCCTTCTCCACCCGGGTGACGGTCAGTCCGTTGTAAAAGCCCTGCTGGGCCAATGTCGTGAAGTTCTGCACGGCCTGCGGGGCCTCGGTGGGAAAAAGCACTGCTTTGAACACGCCTGCTGAGGTATCGAACACCGCGATGGTGTCCCCCGCCGCCGGGTGGGTGAACTGCAGCTCTGCCGACTCCACGGCCGGGCGGCTGACCGTCTGCACCGTGCCGGCCTTCCCGCCCTGGATGCTGGAGAGGATATTGTCCGCACTGCACCCGGTCAGAACTGCCGTCAGGGCCAGTGCCGCCATTATTTTTTTCAAGGCTCTCATAAGCGGGCCTCCCTGTCCATATATTATAGCAAAGATGGCTTTTCAAAAGCTATCGCTATAGTATATCACATTCCGGCCCGGGAAGCGAGAGGGAAAAGCGTGAAAATTTGTTATTGGATTTCTATGCGAAAAACATCTTGACGAGCGGGCAAAAAAACGCTACACTATAGGCGTACCCGGAACCCACAGCTCAGAGGGAGCAGAGCGGGCAGGGTGTGACAGTTATCCCATTTTTTAAATATTTGACAGGAGAACGTGACTTATGGCAGAAGATATGAACAAGTCCGCCGCTGAGACCGAAGAGGAATATCAGCCTGACCTGATGACCCTCGAGGACGAGGACGGCAATGAGGTCACGTTTGAAGTGATCGACGCTCTGGACCATAAGGGCGTGCATTACCTGGCCGTTGTCGAATACGCCGAGAATGAGGAAGACCTGGACGAGGACGCCCAGCTGGTCATCCTGAGCGTCGGCGAGGACGACGAGGGCGAGTATCTCGATGTGGTCGAGGACGATGAAACCCTGCTGGAAGTCAGCAAGCTGTTCGAGAAGCGTCTGAGCGACCAGTTCGAGATCGAGTGATCTTTCAGCAAAGACTTCCTGCCCGGCGCGATTTGTTGCGGTTTATATGATCCTACTAATCATTCAACGGGAGCTTGGAGTTCGTCGGTGGATTGCAGACCTCCCCGTCATGGGTCGACCATGAAGGCTCGATGAGGAAGCGCGAAACCGGAGACAGAGCACCCACCTGTCCGCAAGGGTAGGTTTGATTGCCGCAGACGTCCGGGCGGGATTCTTTATAGGTATCAAAAAGGCTCTCGTGCCGTATTTCCTGCCGGCATGAGAGCCTTTTTCTTTTGTCTCTACTCCCCGGTCTCGTCTGTAAAAAGGCCCGGGATACCGCAGATAGCGGCCACGCCTACCAGCGTGAACACGATGCGTGACCAGATGGACGCGCTGCCGCCCAGCAGCCAGCCGACGAAGTCGAACTGGAACAGGCCCACAAGGCCCCAGTTGATGCCGCCGACGATCATGAGGATGAGACAGATTTTATAAAAGGTCTGCACAAAAAGACCCTCCTTCCTTTGGGCAGTATGCCCGACGGGAAGGAGGGTTATGCATTTTATAGGAACAACCTCTCCGTCATTGCTTCGCAATGCCACCTCCCCTATCGAGGGGAGGCCTT
>ERZ773190.3354-NODE-3354-length-10719-cov-4.508252_pt1 | contig 10719 bp, 10 predicted proteins | sample MGYA00511111_ERZ773190 | MGnify/ENA primary metagenome ERZ773190 (study PRJEB29015, sample SAMEA2737777) | human gut metagenome | biome: human gut; feature: human-associated habitat; material: faeces | place: China | collected 2012 ... | reverse complement strand
GGCGGCGAAAAGCTCCTGCCAATCGCCGTTTTTCTCAAATGTTATGCAAAGATAGATAAACTCGCTCACATACGGATGGATTTCGCAGGAATAATGCAAACTATTGGAATAAAAGGGAGATATGTAGGTTTTACCTATATTCGTCCATTATATGGTTTTGCCCCGTTTTGGAGGAGTTAGGAAAATAAATTGCTACTTATCCGTTGCCTGTTCAAGGTCGAAAACAATATTGGAAAAAGGTCTTTGTATTATCCTCTGACATCACCGTAAAGAACGCTGTTTCACTCATATTTTGCGAGTACAAAGTTAATACTTTTTTCGCTAAAGGGAGAAAATATAGGTTCTGGATGTTACGCATGGAGCTTCTTTCCATATTCCGCTATATTCGTCATGCCGTTCATTTGCTCGATATCCGGTAATTTTGCAAACAAAGTAAAAGGTTATGGAACAAGCGAATGTAAAGGTGTCGTTCTACCTCAAAAAGAGCGAGGCGGATGCCGATGGTATGTGTCCTGTAATGGCAAGGCTGAACATCGGCAAGTATTCTGAAGCGGCTTTCAGCGTGAAACTCCGTGTGCCGCAGGCAATATGGAGTTCGGGGCGTACTTCAGGCAAAAGTGTGAAGGCGAAGGAAATCAACAACCGGCTGGATGAAATCCGTGCGATGGCATTGGGAATCTATGCTGAACTGTCAGCTGTTCGTGACAGTGTGACTGCGGATGATGTCAAAAGTCTGCTGCTGGGTATGGCCGGTGAACAGACAACGTTATTGAGCTACTTCCGCACGTTTATTGAGAACTTCGCGAAGCGCGTGGGTGTAAACCGGACCGAAGGCAGTTTGAGAAGCTATCGGAACGCCTACAACCATGTGGAAAGGTTCATGCGGGAAAAGTACAACTTGTCGGATATCCCGTTTTCGGCATTGACCCTCTCCTTCATACTGGATTACGATTCGCACCTTCGGACGGATTGTCGCCTCTCTCCGGGAACGATTATCAACCTGACCGTGCAGTTGAAAATCATCGTTGGTGAAGCCGTAGCGGACGGCATCATCACCACCTACCCGTTTACCGGCTATGAACCCGTACGCCCGAAACAGAAACGGAGGTATCTCACATCCGAGGAACTGCAACGGCTTATGACCATGCCTCTTCACAGACCGAACCTTTATCTCACACGGGATTTGTTCCTCTTCTCATGCTACACCGGCATCCCGTACAGTGATATGCGGCTTCTGTCGAAAGAGCATCTGTCACTTGCCGATGACGGCACATGGTGGATCAGAAGCTCGCGCCGGAAAACCGGAGTCGAGTTTGAAATCCCCCTGCTAGACCTGCCGTTACATATCATGGAGAAATACAGGGACACAGCGCCGGACGGGAAACTGCTACCCATGTATTCCAACAGCACGATGAACCTTAACTTAAAACGTATCGCAAAACTCTGTGACATAGACTGTCCGCTGGTTTTTCATGCCGGTCGCCATACCTATGCGACCGAAATCACGCTCGGACATGGGGTTCCACTTGAAACGGTCAGCAAGATGTTGGGACACGCCCGGATTGAGACGACCCAAATCTACGCCAAAGTGACTGATGACAAGATAAATGCCGACACCCGTGTGCTGAATGAGAGGATAGCGGAACATTTCTCCGTGGTTATTTGACAAACGATAAAAAGCCAACGACATGAAAAAGAAATCAGAACATACAGACAATACCATCAAGCATCGCAGCACGTTCGCGATATTGTTTTATATCAACCGTACCAAAATGCGCAAGGACGGAACGTGCCAGTTATTGTGCAAGGTGAGCATTGATGCCGAATGGGAACAGATTGGCACGAAGGTATCCGTCAATCCCGACATCTGGAATCCGGAAAAAGGCCGTGCCAACGGACGCAGTGCGAATGCCGTGACGGTGAACCGTGCCATAGATGAATTGACGGAAGAGATTACCGGACATTACAACACAATCAAACATAATCTCGGCTTCATTACAGCAGAACTGGTAAAGAACGCTGTCATGGGTGTCGGCCAGAAACCGCTTACCTTGCTGGCCCTGTTCAGGGAACATAACGAGGATTTCAGCAAGCGGGTCGGATTGGACCGCATCAAGGAAACGCTTGATTCTTACTTGAGATCGTACAAGCACCTTTCCGCTTTCATCAAGGATAAGAAAGGCGTGGAAGATGTCACGCTGCGTAGCCTCGACAAGAATTTCTATGATGATTTTGAACTGTTCCTTTGCAAGAACTGCCATATGATGCCCAAGACCGTGCATGAGCATCTGTACCGCCTGAAAAAGATGACCAAACTGGCAGTCAGCCAGGGAACGCTCCGCCGTGACCCGTACTGCCGTCTCCACCCTGCGTTGCCACGACGGAAGAGCCGCCACATGAAGCTGGAAGACCTCAAGAAACTTATGGAGACTCCCGTGGAGAAACCTCAACTGCAATTCGTGAGGGACATGTTCCTGTTTTCGACCTTTACCGGACTGGCTTACGCGGACTTGAAAAGGTTGAAGACAAGTGACATCACACAGTCCGAAGACGGCGCATGGTGGATTCACATACGCCGTCAAAAGACAGACACGCTTTCATCCGTCCGCCTGTTGGATATTCCCTTACGAATCATTGAAAAATACCGGAACCAGCGACAAGGGGATAATGTGTTCAATGTTTACCGCCGCGGCTATTTTATCCTGCTGACGCGGGAACTGGGAAAGGTGTACGGTTTCGATTTGACCTTCCACCAGGCCCGGCATAATTTCGGAACCCATGTCACACTCTCACTCGGAGTCCCGATAGAGACGGTTAGCCGCATGATGGGACACATGTCGATTTCTACAACGCAACTTTACGCGCAGGTGACGGACAAGAAAGTGGACGAGGACATGAAGGCTTTGAAAGCAAGCGGTTTCAGCGGCACGACTGAACTTTGCGAGGAGGATTTCATCGCTCGGAAAGGCAGAAAAAGGACACCCCGCGCTATCTGAAAATCAAGAACGGAGAAACGCATGTCCCTATGAACGGGCCGTTTCTCCGTTTTGTCATGTCACACCCACCGCATATCTTCCTTGCACCGCTTGTAGGAATCTTCCAATATTTTAAGGATGTCCGATTCCTTGTAGAGAGCCTTGCCCTGTACCAGATAGTAAGGGACAACACCAAGTGTGCGGTAATCCTGCAATGTCCGTCTGCTGACCCTCAGAATTTTGGATAGTTCCTCGTCCGTCAGGAAACGTTCGCCGTGGAATACGGATTTAGGGGTGTCCTCCATCGCTGCGATTAACCGCTCCATATTGTCAAGTCCCTGAAACAGGACATCGACACGCGGGTCTTTCCGTTCTAAAAAATGATAGCTCATAGTTCTCGTTTTAAGTGGTAGTAATTCGATTCCAATAGTTTGTGTACGTCTTCGGTTTTGAAGAAAATCTTGTGCTTGATGCGTGAGTAAGGCAGGATACCCTTGTCACGGTACACCTGAAGCGTCTTTTTGGATATGCGCAATATCTCGCACACCTCCTGGTTGTCAAGCCACTTTTTTAAGCCGAGGTCTTCCACCGGACGGCACATACCCATTACCTTTTCCTCCAGTTTGCCGAAACGTACCCGAAGTTCATCGAACGTCTGTTTGTCGATACATACTATTTCCATACCAGTCATTTTTTGAGTTGAACATCCATCCGGTTTTTCAGTTTCGGGGGCAACACCTTCCCTTTTTGGTTGAGGAACGCTTCCACTTCGGAGGCCTTGTAGTAAGTCCGTCCGTCAATCATGTAATAGGTGACATACTTCTTCTGGCGGTAACGTGCCAGCGTGCGTTTGGTGATGCCGAGCAATTGGCAAAGGTCATAGTTATCCAGAAGTGTGTCGCCTTCCAGACACTCTTTCAACTTGTTCATCCGCTCCAGGGTACGGTCGATCCTATCAAACCGTTCCATGATTTGCATGAGCATTATTTGGACACTTTCGCTGTTTATCTGTAGCATAATGCATTCTGTCTTTAGTGTAAATAATAGTTTTGCTTACACCTTGTCGCGCAACAGGTTATACTACATATAGGGCTAATGGCGTACCAATGACCATGTATTTCACTGAATGACATTGGCATTCCATTGAAATACAGCGGAATAAAATTTTTTAGTATAAAAGTGGAGATGAAAATGTTCTTGCAAAATGCAAGTTTTTTCGCAAAATGCAAGTTACATCTTGCAAGATTTGCGGTAGATCAGACGGCAGATGCCGTTGGAAAAAGAAGTGGTTTTATGCAGTTCCCAATGTTGTGGTCGGAATGTATTCAACACGGAAATCCCTTGTCCGGCAGAAAACGGCAGCTGGTAAACCACAAGTTCATCAACAAGATCATAGAGGAAAAGCCCGCGAAGCAGCTCCACCGATTCCTGTTCTATGATTTCAGCAAGGTAAGTGAATGAATCGTCCCTGTTGTCTTTCTCGCAAAGCAAATCAAGGATGGAATGGGGCAATATAAGGGCCGAGCAGCGTTCACGCCAAAAGGGGAAACCCCGCCTGTCGTTTCTTACCCAGGACACAAGTGCTCCGGCCGGTTCCGGAAGGAAACCGTCCAATGTTATTGCCGTCACAACTTGAATCCTTGCCATAGCTTCCATTGTTTTTTCAACCGGAAGACGTAAAAAAGAAGCGTGCAATACACGCTATCTCTAATGGAGGCTCTGGAATGCCCTTGAAAGGAATAGGTGAATGCACGCTATGCCAAGGCATAGCATAAGCAATCACGCAATAGTTCCTTCCAATGTTAATTTACCAGATTCCCATTAGGACGCTTGCGGTCTTATGTCTATATATAAACAGCGACTGCCCGTTAGACAGTACGCCGCATTTTTTGCTATTTAAGTGCAAAAGTACACATATTCAGTGACATTTGCACTATTTTTAGTCGTTAAATTCATTTCAGCCCGTATTTCTTCATCTTCCTGTACAGTGTTGCCGGGTTGATGTTCAGCATTCCAGCCGCTTGTTCCCGGTGACCGTTGCAGGCTTTGAGAGCCCTGATAATGCTTTCTTTCTCAAATGCTTCACCTTTCAGAGGCAGGATTGCAAGTGTGTCTGTTTCCTCATTTCTACATACACAAACAATTGTTTCCAATCCGTCCACGTCAAGCATCGGAGACTCAGAGACCAGTACGGCACGCTTGACACGGTTTCGGAGTTCACGCACGTTGCCCGGCCACCGGTAGGCAAGCATCCTCTGTTTGGTCTCTTCGGTAAATCCTTGCGTAGTCCTTTTCAGTTCTTTCGAGAAACGTTCACGGAAAAACTCCGCCAACGGAATGATATCTTCCGGGCATTCCTCCAGGGAGGGCTGCCGGATCTCAAACTCGTTCAGACGATGGTAAAGGTCTTCCCTGAACCGTCCCTCCTTGATGGCCTGTTCCATATTCTCGTTTGTCGCGGAAATGACCCTGACATCCGAAATCCGTTCCCTGCCGCTTCCTATCGGGGTATATACATTCTCCTGCAATACTCGTAACAGCATGGATTGGATTTCATGCGGCATCGTGCCTATCTCGTCAAGGAACAGCGTACCGCCTTTCGCCAGGTCAAAATATCCGGTCTTTGCCGTGTCCGCCCCGGTGAACGCGCCTTTCTCATGCCCGAAGAACAGCGAGACTGCCAGCTCGCGTGGCAATGCGCCGCAGTTTACGGCGACAAAAGGCTTGCCATACCGTTCGCTGTTGTCATGGATGGTCTGCGCCACCGACTCCTTGCCGGTCCCGTTGGCCCCGAGTATCATCACGGACATATCGGACGGGGCGACCAGTCTGGCGAATTTCTCCACTTTCAGGATCATGGGACTTATACGGCGGAACAACTGCCGTTCCTGCTTTCTCACGGTGGCTACCGGGTGGAACACATCTTCCGCCAGTTCCAACAGATGTTCCCGGTGTACCGGTTTGGGCAGGTAGTCCCTGGCTCCCAGTTTGATGGTACGCACAACGTCCGGGACGGAAACGAATTCGGTCGTTATGATGAACGGGATGTCTTTCTTCTCCTTGCGCAACCATTCCAACAGGGAAATGCCGTCGCCTTCCGGCAAACGCACGTCCGACAATATAAGGTCGAACTGCGTTTTGCGTAGTATGCTCGGCATGAGTATTAGCTAACGGGTGCAAGTCCCCAATGAGCCCTAATAGCGGGAATCATACAGCCAATAGCAAGGGTGTCCATCGTGAGGTGGAATCTGAAAGAAGCTGGCGGCAAACATCTGGTCTGACGAACAGAAACTTCATATAAGGCATAAAAACCGTGGGTAAGGTTGCTACCCAAACCAAAGCCCTATAGCTATTCGGAACGGTTAATGTAGATGAAGCAGACATAAGATTGAAAGTTAATACCCTTATCCGAGGAGGTCTCACGGACGCATGAAAATAGAAAAAAAATCGAAATCAGCGGAGTAAAGCTTGCCGTGAGAAGTCAGCAGAAGTCATAGTAGCAAACGAGCCGATAGGTTTGCGAAGGACTGAACCTAATAATTAAACGATAGTAATTGAAAGATACCTAATGAAAGAACGAATGCAGAAAACATTATCCGAAGTTAATGACTGCCCTCAAAGAGATAGGTCGGAAACCGAATGGTATGAGGGAGTGCAGACTTTCATGTGGATATGTGAAGACAACATCGTGGAAGTACCATTCGACAAGGAACACCTTTTCGAGCAAATCCTGAGTCCTGCGAACCTAAACCGAGCCTATAAGGCAGTGATTGGAAACAAGGGCTGTGGCGGTATCGACAATATGTCATGTGAACAATTGTTTTTATGGCTATTAGCCAACAAAGATGCGCTCATCCGTTCCTTGATGGACGGTTCTTACCGTCCGAACCCCGTCAAAAGGGTAGAAATCCCCAAGGACAATGGCAAGATGCGTCTATTAGGAATCCCCACTGTGGTAGACCGTTTGGTGCAACAAGCCATTAACCAAGTTCTGAGTCCTATATATGAGAAACAATTCTCCAGGAGAAGTTATGGCTTCCGTCCGAGAAGAGGTTGTCATGACGCGGTGAGAGGAGCCCAAGAGATAATCAATACAGGCTACACGTACGTTGTAGACCTTGACCTTGAACGCTTCTTCGATACCGTGAACCATAGCAAACTCATAGAAATTCTCAGCCGTACTATTAAAGACGGCAGAGTTGTCAGTCTGATACACAAATATCTCCGAAGCGGTGTAATGAACAAAGGTCTGTTCGAAGTGAGCGAGGAAGGAACTCCCCAAGGAGGACCACTAAGTCCATTGTTAAGTAATATTATGCTCAATGAGCTGGACAAGGAACTCGAACGCAGAGGACTTCCTTTTGTGCGGTATGCCGATGACTCGATGATATTCTGTAAGTCCAAAAGGGCAGCAAGAAGAGTCAAAGAGTCCATAACCCGATTTATAGAGGGAACTCTATATCTTAAAGTCAACAAGGAAAAGACTGTAGTATCGTATGTTCGAGGAGTGAAGTATCTCGGTTATTCCTTTTATGTAATGAAAGGCAAATATCGCCTTACAGTACACCCTAAATCCAAAGCAAAGATGAAATTGAGTCTCAAAGAGCTGACTAATCGTAGCAATGGATGGGGATACGTCAAGAGGAAACAGAAGCTGAAAGATTACATACGTGGGTGGATTGGATACTATCACCTTGCCGATATGAAACGCTTTCTTCTTGACACAGATGAGTGGTTAAGACGTAGAATACGTATGTGTATATGGAAAGCTTGGAAGAAACCCAAGACCAAGGTGGGGAACCTCATTAAATGCGGTATAGAAAAATATAAGGCATGTGAATGGGGTAACACTCGCAAAGGTTATTGGCGTATCGCTGACAGTCCTATATTGAAAGTGGCGATAAATAATGATAGCCTGCGAAAAGCAGGATATCCTACCTTAATGGGCTCGTATCTCGAATGGTACCCAAAATAGGAACCGCCGTATGCCGAACGGCACGTACGGTGGTGTGAGAGGTCGGTGAACATGAAAATAGGAGATAAACACCTATGATTAATGTTTACCTCCTACTCGATTCAACGAGCGGGCTATCGGCTCGCTCATGGCTGTCACAGCGTCATAACCGGCCCGGGAAAGCCAGTCTTTCTGTATTTGCGACAGCCCCACGTTGTCTTCAACTATCAGTATCTTCCGTTTCATTTGTCAGTCTTTTTATCTCGGCTTCCGCCGCCTTGATGAGCATGGCGGTGCTGTCTATTATCTGCCGGGTATATTCTTTTAACTCTTTATCGCTTGTTTTACTGTCTTTCAACAAAGCACGGTAAGCCAGCAGGGGCTCTTCCATCCGTAGGAACTCCCACATCGGTTGCATACGGTGGGTGATTTCACGCAACTTATGCCTGTCGCCGTTTTTCATGGCGGCATCAAGTTCTTCTCGGTCTTTCTCTGATTGGGATATAAGAGAAAGCAGTGCCTTGTGCTTGTCATTGACCTCTGAAAGGACCAAACTGAAATCACCCTCCGGTTTTTTCTCCCGCCTGTCTGTCTTCATCCTCGAAAGCAGGCCGAGCAGTTCCGAGGATGAAAACGGTTTATAGATGTAGTCCGTAAATCCGGCATGGAGAAAAGCTTCCTTGTCCCTGTCTCCGCGTGCGGTCATGGCTACAATAGGGATGGTACGGGAGTTTCCGATGTTCGAGTTGCGCAATAGGGTTAATAAATCAATACCGTTGGTACCCGGCATTTGAATGTCGGAAAGCAGCAGGTCATAATCCTTGCCCCGCATCGCCTTGACCACGTCCTTGGAGGTTACGCAGGTAGTACAATTCATCCCGTTACGCTCCAGCATTTCCTTTATCACATTCAACAGCATCGTGTCGTCATCAATGACAAGTACATTCCGAGGCAAATGTGCCGGATGTGGAATTATCAAGTTCTCGCTCTCTACCGTTTCATCCGTGGTTTTCAATGGAAGTGTAACACGGAACGTGCTACCCTGGTCAATGCCGCTCGTCACGTCTATTGTCCCGCCAAGCAGGTTGACAAGACCTTTTGTTATCGGCAGGCCCAATCCGAAACCCTCCGCGTTTCTGACGGAACCCAATCGTTCAAACGGGCGGAAGATACGTAAAAGCGCATCTTCACTCATGCCTATGCCGGTATCCTTGATTTCCAACACCAACTCCCCTTTGTTATAACGAGCATTCAAGCTGATTGTGCCGGTTTCTGTAAATTTGACGGCATTGCTAAGCAGGTTGTCCAGAATCTGTTCGATACGGTCCACGTCACCGCAAAGCTTGACATCGGTACCGGTAAAATCGTGATTGAATAGGATGCCTTTGTTATTGATTACGTGGGAGAAGCCGAAGGCAATGCGTTCCAACAGGGCATTCAGGTTGAACGGCACATCGTTGCGGGTTTCCTTGGCCTCGTTCAGGCGGTACACGTCCAGCAGGTTGTTAAGCAGGTGTACAACGTGCCGGCACACGATCCTGATGTTGTTCAGGTGCGTGTTCCTGCGTTTCTTTTCACGGGTATCCACGGCAAGTTCCGCACTGCCGCTGATTACGTTCAGAGGGGCGCGGATGTCATGAGAGATTGTCAGGATGATATTCTTCCGCATTTCTAACAGCGCGATGTTCTGCTCTATCGTTTCTTCCAGATGCTTCCTGTTTTTTGCCTTGACCTTAATATCCCGTTGTATGACAAGATACGAAATGAACAACAGGATGATTGAGAATATAATCAAGCCGGTAATGACCAAAGTCGAATGTTCGTAGGAAGCTTTCAGACGCTCTTCCTTGCTCCTGAAGGCGTTCCATGTCTGCTCATCCAGACTTGTAATAAGTAAACGCAATTTCCGGTTGAGTTCCCTATTGCACAACCGCAGGCTGTCCGTATAAGTTTCTATGTCCCGTTTCCGTTTATTCAACAACGAGATCAGTTCCTTATCCGGTGCGGTTTGCCTGGTTGTAACAACCGGCATCTGTACGGTTTCCTTGCCACCGAAGAATCCGGCGATACCTTTCTTCTTTCGGGTAACGGTCCGGGTGGTTGTCTGTGTCGTTACAGTCGGTTTTTGATGAAATAGAAGGCTATCCGTTTTCTTTTGTTCTCGGGTCGCTTCCATTATTTGAAACAGATGGTCTTCTTTAGCTGCTAACAATGTACGAAGAGAATCTATCTGTTCGGGTTGTATGAAATCCTTACATTGTGTACGTAATGTTTGCAGCATGGAATCAGTCCGTACACGTCGTTCCCGGTAAGCCCCAGAATCCTCATCATTCCATACCATGACGGATTCACCATAAGTTACTAACGTGGTCACATAGCGGTGTGTGGTATTGATATTGTGCTGGGTTTGAAAAATAGCGATTGATTCATTCTCTATTTTCTGTACACGACTACGCTCGTGCAGAACAATAGCGACCATGCTGCCAATGATCGCCATTAAAAGAAAGTATCCTATAAATATTTTATGCTGCAAAAGTATTTTCATTGGCTTGATATTTTACAATCCAAATATTGCTTTCGTACAATATCTACATGCGGCAGAATCACGAAAAATATCCGAGATGAATAACACTAATAATAATTTCAAATTTTTCTATTTATTGCAGTTACATTCCTCCTCCCAACACATGATAAAGTTTGATTACACTTTGTATGCGTTCAAAACGAGTTTGTAGCTGTTGCACTTCCGCTTCGAGAAGAGACTGTTTGGCGGTCAGCACTTCCAGATAG
>ERZ773190.3353-NODE-3353-length-10720-cov-13.350211_pt1 | contig 10720 bp, 6 predicted proteins | sample MGYA00511111_ERZ773190 | MGnify/ENA primary metagenome ERZ773190 (study PRJEB29015, sample SAMEA2737777) | human gut metagenome | biome: human gut; feature: human-associated habitat; material: faeces | place: China | collected 2012 ... | reverse complement strand
ATGTACAGACCGGAAGCGGTCTGGGTCTGGGCCTCGGCCTGCTTGACGATGATCTTGTCTTCCAACGGTGTGAGCTTAATCGACACTGTGGGTCACCTCGTATCTACTTGTAGTTCGATAATGCCGCGCCAGAACGCCTCAAGAGGCTGACGATCACTTGCGTTGTCCCTTTGCGCTAGGACACATCGTAGCGCGATTATTAGCACTCTGCCAACTCGAGTGCTAACGCTGTGAGAGAAAATCGTCGAATCGCAACGCTCAGTTGCCGCGGCGGGCAAGAATGGAGTCCAGGCCTGCGCCCAACGAATCGGTGGTCGCCGCTGGCGCTTCGACGTCGGCACGCTCCTCGGATTCGTGGAATGCGGCTCGCTGGGCGGCGTTTGCAGCCTCGTCATCGGCGTCCGTATCGGCATCATCGCGCTGCTCCGGCTCAGTGTCTACAGCGTTTCCGGCGCTGACAGCCTTGGCGTCGTCCGCGGCCTTGACGGCTCGGGCCTCGTCAATCAACTTTTCCGCCACTGCGGGTTCGACAGGTTCCGCCTTGGACACCTGACGGGTCGACTTGATCTCCAAGCTTTCCGGAGCGTTGTCGGCGTTATGTTCCCCACCCAAAGTGAAGGAGATGAGATCCTGCGAGGTGGACATATCGAAGACGTCCAGTGCTCGGGCAGGGCGTACGCTGACCAGTTCCGACGTGGCATCGGCAGCGGCAGCGGCAGCAACGGCGACACCACCGTCACCATCTCCGGCGGCGAAATCAAACAGGCCACCGGCAACGGCGGCGCTGGCATCGGCGCGGGCGCGGAATCCCACGGCGAAACCCAAATCAACATCTCCGGCGGCACCATTGAAGATGCCGAGAGCCGGGACGGCGGCGCAGGCATCGGCGGCGGCAAAAACTCTTCCGGCGCGACCAACGTCAACATCTCCCGCGGCGAGGTCCACGCTTCCACCGGCTACGGCAATGGCGGCGCAGCCATCGGCGGCGGCAAAAACTCTTCCGGCGAGACCAACGTCAACATCACTGGCGGCAAGGTCAACGCTTCCACCGGCTACGGCAATGGCGGTGCCGGCATCGGCAGCGGCAAACAGTCTAAGGGCGAAACCAAAATCGACATCTCCGGAGATGCGCTCGTGTCCGCAGGTAGCAGCGGCGGCGCAGCCATCGGTTCGGGCGAATTCTCCACCGGCGAGACGACCATCAACATCCACGATACGAATCCCGAAAAGGGTGTCAAAAGTGCTTTTGCCTACGGCGGTGCCGGCATCGGCAGCGGCGAAAGAGCCAAGGGCGAAACTCACATCACCATCCGCAATGCGTCTGTGAGCACTCTGGAGACCCCCGCTGCTTCCACTAATACCTCGGGCGCAGGCATCGGCACCGGCTACGGCTCTCAGAGCAACGCCGACATCACGATAGAACGCAACAGTACAGTAAATGCCGTCGGCGGCAGCGGCGCAGCCATCGGCAGTGAAGGAGGCGTCTTCAGTCCTCCTACAGGTGATCCGAACACCTTCAAGACCATTATCCGTATCACTGACAGCAACGTCACAGCCTCCAGCGGCCTCAGTGCAGCCATCGGCAGCGGCAGCTATTCTACCAACGCCACGGAGATCCACATCAACGGCGGCACCATCAATGCTTCGAGTTCTTCCGGTTCCGGCATCGGCAGCGGCGATAGCGCCAAGGGCAAGACCGACATCCACATCACCGGCAGCAATGTCACAGCCACGGCAGACATCGGCACAGGCATTGGTTCCGGTACCAGTTCTTCCGGAGAGACCACCATCAATATTTCCGGCGGCACCATTAAAAAGGCCACAGGCGGCGGCGACGGCTACGACGGCAGCGCGGGCATCGGTTCAGGCAGTCACTCCACCGGCGACACCCACATCACTCTCCACGGCGGCGTGACCGTTATTACGGCCACCGGCGGCGGTGATTCCAGCCTTGGCGGCGGCGGCGGCGCAGGCATCGGCAGCGGCAATAGAGCCAAGGGCAACACCGACATCCTCATCAAGGGTGCAACAAAAGTTACTGCCAAGGGCGGCTCCACCGCTGCGGGCATCGGCAGCGGCAACGGCAGCAACGGCAGCACCATCATCAACATCGAGGGCGGCACTATCACGGCTGAGGGCGGCGGCAAAGAGAACGGGTCCTGCCAGGCTTCCGGTGCCGGCATCGGCTCCGGCGGCAACGCCCTTAATAAGACCACCATCAACATCAAGGGCGGCGAAATCACGGCCACGGGCGGCGTCAGCCTTGACTCTCGCAATCACTCCGACAAGTGGCTCAGCGGCGCAGGCATCGGCTCCGGCTCCAACGTCTCCGGCGAGACCGAGATCAATATCTCCGGCGACAGCACCATCAAGAGCGCTTCGGGCGGCAAATACGGCGGCGCAGGCATCGGCAGCGGCAGCTACAGTGGCAGCAAACCCAACAACCAGAAGGGCGCTGTCACCATCAACATCACCGACGGCACCATTGAAAAGGCCACGGGCGGCGGCGAGTATGTGCCCAGCTCTAAGCGCTGGTATAGCGGCGCGGGCATCGGCGCAGGCCTGAATGCCGGCACCACCACCATCAACATCAAGGACAACGCCCATATCGTCAGCGCCACGGGCGGCAAATACGGCGGCGCAGGCATCGGCAGCGGCAGCGGTGACACCAAAAACGACAGCAAGAAGGGCGCTGTCACCATCAACATCACCGACGGCACCATTGAAAAGGCCGAGGGCAAGGACGGTGGCGCCGGCATCGGTTCGGGCTATTACGGTCGCTCTTCCACGGTCAACATCTCCGGTAACGCCGAACTCAAAGACGTCAAGGGTGGCAATCTCGCTGCCGGCATCGGCTCAGGCTATGACTCCGGCAAGGTGGACGTCGTGATCGACGGCGGCACCATCAAAGCAACGGGCGGCGATTCCGCTGCCGGCATCGGCTCGGGCCATAATAGCCGCAGCAGCGTGACCATCAAGAGCGGCACGGTCAACGCCGCAGGCAACAAGCATAGCAGCGACGGTTCTTCGGGCATCGGCGGCAGCTACGCCGATGTCACCATCAGCGGCGGCACCATCACAGCCACCGGCTATGACACCGGCGCCGGCATCGGCGGCAGCTACAGCGGCGACTCCAGCAAAATCACGATAACCGGCGGTACCATCACCGCAACCGCCCCCGACGCCGACAATGCCATCCAAAGCAGCGACGGCAAGACGCTGGACAAGGTCATCAGCCTCATGGAAAACGGCAGGTCGGGCCTCGTGAAGCTCGTAAAGAGCGGCACCACCAGCATCTCGCGGATCTTCCACAACGGTGTCTACGCGGACAGCCATTCCACTTCTCACTCCCCCGACCGCGTAACGCCCGAGATGAGTGAGGCAGAAAAGGCCAAGTACGGCGACATCGCTTCCGTCCACAACTGGACCGTCAGCGACCATCAGGATCCGAACTGCGGCAACCCCGGCTACATCGAATACACCTGCATGGTGGACCACTGCGGCACCACGTTCCGTCACACTCTCCCCGCCACCGGCCAGCACACCTGGAACGAGGGTGTCGTCACGAAGGAGCCCACCTGCACTGAGCTGGGCGTGCGCACCTTCACCTGTACCGTCTGCCACAATACCCGGACTGAGGACATTGAGGCCCCCGGCCACGAGTACGGCGAGTGGGTCATTGACCGGGACGCTACCTGTGTCAAGGAAGGCTCCAAACACCGTGACTGTGTGCGCAGCGACGCTACCCAGACCGAGAGCATCCCCGCCACCGGCCAGCATCAGTGGAAAGTCCTCTCCACGACAGCGGCTACCTGCGGCCAGGACGGCACCGTCACCTACCAGTGCGCGGTCTGCGGCGATACGAAGACCGAAACGCTCAACGCCACCGGCCAGCACAGCTACGGCGCGGGCGTCGTGACCAAGGCCGCGACCTGCGCCGAGCCGGGCATCATGACCTATACCTGCGTCGTCTGCGGCGCTCCCAAGACCGAGAGCATCCCGGTGGATAAGAGCACCCACAAGTGGGATGCAGGCGTCGTCACGAAGGAGCCCACCTGCACTGCCGACGGCGTGCGGACCTTCACCTGTTCCGTCTGCGGCGATACCCGGACTGAGGCCATCAAGGCCCTCGGCCACGAGTACGGTGAGTGGGTCATCGACCGGGACGCTACCTGTGTCGAGGAAGGCTCCAAGCACCGTGACTGCATCCGTGGCGACGATACCCAGACCGAGGCCATCCCCGTCAGCAAGACCCACACCTTCGGCGAGTGGGTCATCACCAAAGAGCCCACCTGCACCGAGAAGGGCGAGCGCCAGCGCAGCTGCACCATCAGCGGCTGTGTCGTCACTGAGACGGAGGAGCTGCCCGCCCTCGGCCATCAGTGGAGCGACTGGACGCCTGTCAAAGGCGACAACAGCCGCGAGTACCGCATCTGCGAGGTCTGCAATGAGGTGGAGTACCGCGATGTCTCCCACAACAGCGACAGCAGCATCTCCACCGGTCTGCGTGTCCTCGACCCGGCTCAGACCAATATCATCCAGAACGTCCAGCTGGTCCAGCTGAGCCAGATCAACCATACTCTCTACATTTATGTCGCTCAGGAGACGGCGTCCCTGCAGGGCGTCCTTTCCGATTTGACCGACCTCCGCTCTGAGAACATCGAGACCGTTGTCTTCTCCACCGAAAGCTGCACTTCTACCCTCTCCCTCTCCGATGTTGCAGCCCTCGGTGCGGGCAGCACACCTTTCGCCCTCAGCCACAGCGGCTCCACCTCCACCTTCACCGTGGGCGGCGCAGACCACACCGCACTGCTGAGGTAAGCAGATTGCCATCCTCCATTCCTTCCACATAACGACCAAGGCCCCCGCAGTTCTGTTCCAAACTGCGAGGGCCTTGGCGTTTTATTATGATAAAATTTTACTTCAGCTCCCGCTGTACGGCAGCGAAGTCCTCGAGGGTCAGGGCCTCGGGGCGGATGCGGGCGTCGAAGCCCGCCGCCTCGATGGCCGCGATGACCTTATCTTTCGGCAGGCCGAGGCCGCTGGCGATGGCGTTGGCGGCGGTCTTACGGCGCTGGCCGAAAGCGGCACGGATGAGGGCGAAGTAGCCGTCCTCGTCCTCCACCTGTACGGCGGGAGTGGGGCGGATGTCCATCCGCACAACGGCACTGGTGACTTTCGGGGCCGGGTAGAAGCTGCCCGGCGCGGCGGTGAACATCAGTTTTGAGGTGGCGTAGTAGCTCACGGCACAGCTGATGGCGCTGGACGCCCGGGTGCCGGGGGCAGCGGCCAGACGGTCGGCGGCCTCCTTCTGCACCATGACGGTGAGGTTCTGGATGGGCAGGCGGTCGCCCAGCAGCTTCATGACGATGGGGCTGGTGATGTAGTAGGGCAGGTTGGCGCAGACAGCCACCGGCATCCCGGGGAACTCCTCTTCGATGAGGGCGCGGAGGTCTACTTTCAGAACATCCTGCAATACCAGCTTGAAGTTATCCACGCCCGCCATGGTCTCGGCCAGCAGGGGCGGCAGGCGCTCGTCCACCTCGATGGACACCACCTTGGCGGCGCGCTTGGCCAGTTCCTTGGTCAGCACGCCGATGCCGGGGCCGATCTCAATGACACCGTAGCGCTTGTCTACCCCGCTGGCATCCACGATTTTTGTGGGGATGCCCGGGTTGATGATAAAGTTCTGCCCAAAGCCCTTGGAAAGTGCAAAATCGTACTTTTCGCACAGGGCACGGATCACAGAAAGGTCGGTCAGTTCCGGCATAGGGTCATTTCCTTTCTCAGAAAAAGGCTGTTGCAGAACGCAGCAGCCTTTTTGGTGTTTATGGTTCAGGATCGTGGGGTTCACTCCGCTGCGCTCGCAGCCGTTTCCGGCTCAGACGCGGCAGTCTCACCCTCGGCGGGCTCTCCTTCCGCAGTCTCTGCGGGGGCGGTATCCTCTGCTGCGGCAGAGGCGGCGGTGCTGTCCGCTACGGCGGCAGAGCTTGCGCCTGCCAGCGTAGTAGTACCGCTCAGCTGCTGGGCAGCGCTGACAGCGCGCTGCACCTGCGGGTCGGTCTGGGGGGTGTAGTCGTAGAAGTTCGTTGCTTCCTCTGCGCTCAGGGCACGCTCCACATCCACGGTCAGGCCGGTGCCATCAAAGCAGCTGCCGTCGCCGCAGACCAGCTTTGCCACCGTGATGACCACGGCACTGCCGTCCGACAGACGCTGCGGGCTGCTCTGGATGGTGCCCTTGCCCATGGTGGTGGTACCCACCAGACGGGCACCGTTCATGGTGCGCAGGGTGGCTGCGAACAGCTCGGCTGCGCTGGCGGTGTTGCCGTTGACCAGGCAGACCATCGGCAGGCTGACGGCACTTTCCGCATCGCTGCTGCCGATGACAGTGCGATTGCCGTTTTTATCCTCGGCGTAGGCCACCGTGCCCTCCGGGGCGATCAGGTCAATGCAGTTGATGGCATCTTCCAGAATGCCGCCGCCATTGTCCCGCAGGTCGAATACCAGACTGGCTGCGCCGTTTGCGGTCAGGGTGCGCAGGGCATAGTCCAGCTCGCTGGGCGTGGTGCCGTCGAACTGACGAATGCGGATATAGCCCACATTGTCCAGAAGCTGGTAGTCCACGGTGGTGCTGGTGTAGCCGGAATGGGTCAGCTCAGCGGTTTTACTGGCCGCAGCACTGTCCAGCCATGTCACGGTAACGGTAGTGCCCGCCTCGCCCTGCAAGGCTTTGTACACGGCATCTGCACCGGACAGGCTCTTGACATCGGTATCGCCCACGGTGGTAATGTAGTCCCCCACGGCGATGCCTGCTTCCTGTGCGGGAGAGCCATCGTAAACACGGGTCACCTTAGCGTAGCCGGTCTGGTCGATGCCAAGTTCCACACCGATGCCCAAAATCTTGCCGCTCTGGATGTTCATCAGTTCGGTGTAGGCGTTGGCAGTGTAGTAGCGGGCGTACTTATCGCCCGTACCCAGCAGATAACCGGCGGTCAGGCGGTCGTACAGGGTGGCCTCATCAATGGTGTAGTAATCGTTGCTGCGGACATAGCGGTCCACCTCAGCGATCTTGTTGTACATACTTTCCTTTTCTTTTACGCTGTTGACCGTGCTGTCGAACAGACGCATGGCGATGAGCATCGTGATGGAAAAGGTCACGGTCATGGCAAGGATCACGATGGTGACTGCCATACCCAAAGAAATTTTACGGTTCATGGTTCGTTCCTCCCGGTCAGAGCGGCAACATCATAAAGATGCTGCCCAGCAGCGAGAGTACAAACACCCCTGCCAGAACCAGACAGCCGATGCGCAGCGCGCGCTTGCGTTTTTGTTCGTTCATAGATCAACCAGACTCCTTGCCTTGCTTATTAGTTGTGGGGAATGGGGATGCAGCTCCGGGGGTTCACAGCGTTGGCCTTGGAACCGCCCTTCCACACCTCCAGATGCAGGTGGTTTCCGGTGGAATTGCCGGTGGTGCCCACATAACCGATCAGTTCGCCCTGCTTCACATACTTGCCCGCACTGGTAGCCACCGAGCGCATGTGCGCATACAGGGTGGTATAGGTATTGCCATCGGACATTTTGCCGTGGTAGATGATAACGTAGTTGCCATAGCCGCCGGTAGACCAGCCAGCCACCTGCACATAGCCGCTGGCGGCTGCGTAGATAGGCGTGCCGCCGGCCGCCGCAAAGTCGGTACCGGCATGGAGCTTGTTTACGCCAGAGACAGGGTTCTTACGCCAGCCGTACTCGCTGGAGATGCGGCTGTAGCTCTTCAGCGGGCAGGCAAAACCGCTAAAGCTCAGCTGCGGCTTGCTGGCAGAGGCTGCTGCGATCAGCTTCTGGATTTCCTTTTTCACGGCCTCATAGTTCAACTCGTCGGATTCGATGGCCGCCTGCGCCTTCTGCTGCGCTGCCTGTGCCTCGGCAGCGGAAAGTTTTGCCGCAGAGATGCTGTTGTTCAGCTCGCTCTGCTTGCCCTTCATCTGGGCGTTCTGGCTGTCCAGTTCACTCTTCTGGCTTTGCAGCTCTGCCTTTTCGGCTTCCAGACCAGCCTTCTGCTCTTCCAGCGCGGCCTTATCGTCCTCCAGCCCCTGCTTGGCGGACTTCATGTTGTTCATGATCTCGGTGTCCTTGATAGAGATATCCTGCATCACCTCATTGAAGGTAAGCAGCTCATACAGGTCATTCACCGCACCGAGCATGGCCACACTGCCGCCGTCCCGCAGCTCCTGCATGGCAGCCATGTGCTTTTTAAAATCGTCCCACTGGTCATCGATCTCGTTCTGCTTTTGCTCGATCTGGGTCTGCTTGTCCGTGATCTGGGTCTGCATCACGCCGATCTGCTGTTCCTTCTCGCCGATGCTGTTCTGCACTGCGGCGATCTGACCGCCCAGCACGCTGATCTGATCCTGCAGGACGGTGACCCGTTCCTTCAGCTCGCTTTCCAGCGCCTTGGCAGCGGACTCCTTCTTTTTGGCATCCGACAGCTCCTTTTTGTGCTGGTTGATGGACTGGGAAAGCTTATCCAGCTTGGTCTGCAAACTGGCCATGCTGGTATTATTAGTAGCAGCTGAAGCCGGATACACCGTGGCTGTCAGCAGCAGGCAGACACAGGCCAGCCCAAGGCTGACCGCACGGATCAGCTTGCTGCGGGGGCTTTCCGGCCGGGCGTGTCGACCAGTATAAGGGCCTGTGAGCCGGAAGGGCTTTGCGTGCATTGCTTTACTCATAAAACGCGGCTCCTTTCGGTCACACATTCAAATGCTTGCGGATAGAGAACATACTGCCCACGCCGCCTACGATAGCGCCGCTGAGCAGGCTTGTTACCACGATGGTCGGCAGCACGTTTGCCACCGGCACCAGTGCACGGCCCATGAGCATCTGCCAGATGCCGCCCAAGCCGCCAGCGGCGTTGACCACATAACTGTAACAGCCAAGGCTGACCGCTGCGGTCAGGATGCCGGAGATCAGGCCCATGGTCAGGCCCTCCACAAAGAAAGGCAGGGTGACCATGCGGTTGGTAGCACCCACATACTTCATGATCTCGATCTCGCGGCGGCGCGCAAAAACGCTCAGACGGATGGTGCTGCCCACCGTGATGATGCTGACCACCATCAGCACCATCACGATCATGCGACCACCCTTGGTGACTGCCTTCTGGATCTCCACAAAGACATTGGTCATCTCCACCGGAGCAGCAACGCTAACAACGCCCGGGATGGCCTGCATCTTCACGCTCATGCTTTCCATCTGGGTCAGATCGCTCAGGGTGACCCGGTAGTTGGCCTTAAAGGGATTGTCGGTCTCAAATTCATCCCACAGGGAGGAATAATCCTGCATATAACCGCGGTAGGTGTCGAGCACGTCCTGCTTGGAAACGTACTGCACCCCACTGACCCCCGGCATAGCCGAAAGGGTCTCGCCTACCTGCGCGGCGGTGGCATCATCACATTCGGGGTCCAGATAGACCACCGTCTCGTTCTGGCTGCCCAGATAGGCCACCATGCTGCCCACATTCACCTCGGCCAGACTGGCAAAGATATTCAGGGTCATACACACGCTCAGGGAAGCGATGCAGGCAATGGTCATAGCCCAGTGCTTGCCCAAGTTGCGCACACCGCGCCGGGTAAGGAAAAAGATGGTAGAGGGACGCATCATACGGCAGCCACCTCCTTCTTTGCAGCGGACGCATCGTCCGCATCAAAGGCGGCAACATCCAGCGAAAGATCGTCCTCGGCGGCGGCCACGGGGTCTGCGGGCACGTCCGAGATGATGCGGCCATGGCTCAGGGTAACCACCCGCTGATGGAAGCGGTGCACCAGCTCGTGCTCGTGGGTGACCACCAGCACCGTGATGCCCATTTTGCTCACCCGCTCCAGCAGCTGCATCATTTCCAGGCTCAGCTCCGGGTCAATGTTGCCGGTGGGCTCGTCCGCGATGACCAGCTTGGGGTTATGCACCAGCGCACGCGCCACAGCCACACGCTGCTGCTCGCCGCCGGAAAGGGTATCCGGGTAGCACTTGGCCTTATCCTCCAGATGCACCAGCTCCAGAATGTACTCCACGCGGGGACGGATCTCCTTGTGGGGCACGTTGAGGACGTGCATGGCAAAGGCCACATTCTCGTACACGGTCATACTGGGGATCAGCCGGAAGTCCTGAAAGATGATGCCCATCTGACGGCGCAGGTAAGGGATCTTGTGGCGGCGCAGCTTGGCTACGTCCTTGCCCAGTACAGTCACCTTGCCGGAGGTAGGCAGTGCCTCCCGCAGGATCAGCTTGAGCAGGGTGGATTTGCCTGCGCCGGAGTGACCCAGCAGAAAGACGAACTCGCCTTCATCCACATGGAAGTTGATATCCTCCAGTGCAAGGCGGCCACCCTTTTTATATTCTTTGGAAACGTGTTCAAAATCGATCATGGAATCGTATTAGCTCCTGACATCAAGATTTTTGACGGTCAAGACAGCCCGTCCGCAGCCCACACTGCAAAAAGAACCGGCCAGCATCGGTTTCGAGCGGCCGGTTCGGCGCCGGCGGGGCAACGCCCGCACAGCGGAATATCAGTATTTGGCCGGGTTGTTGGACAGGTACTTCTTTACCATCAGCGCTACCTTAAAGACGATAGCGTCGTCGAACTCACGCAGATCCAGGCCGGTCAGTTTCTTGATCTTTTCCAGACGATACACCAGCGTGTTGCGGTGCACAAACAGGCCGCGGC
>ERZ773190.3346-NODE-3346-length-10738-cov-24.874567_pt1 | contig 10738 bp, 4 predicted proteins | sample MGYA00511111_ERZ773190 | MGnify/ENA primary metagenome ERZ773190 (study PRJEB29015, sample SAMEA2737777) | human gut metagenome | biome: human gut; feature: human-associated habitat; material: faeces | place: China | collected 2012 ... | reverse complement strand
AAAAAGGACAGGCAGAGTTTTCAGTGCCCCCAGCATTGTGTCGTGGATTTCGACAAGGGAACAATCACCATACCGAAAGTAAAGGATATTCCTGCTGTGTTTCACCGCAAATTCAAGGGAACGGTCAAAACCGTCACCATCAGCATGACACCATCGAGAAAATACTTCGCTTCCGTATTGGTTGACACGGACATTGAAGAACTTCCGACAACACCAATACAGGGCGATACGTGTTTGGGTATAGATTTGGGTATCAAATCGCTTGCCGTATGTTCTGACGGGAGAACGTTTGACAACCCGAAAAACCTGCGACGAAGCCTTGATCGTTTGAAACTACTTCAAAAGCGGTTGAGCCGCAAAAAGAAAGGTTCTGCCAACCGAAACAAGGCACGCATTCGCGTAGCTAGGTTGCATGAACATATTGCCAATTGCCGTAAGGATAACCTTCACAAAATCACCTATGCACTGACGCACGACAGCCAAGTGCATACCATCTGCATGGAGGATTTGAACGTGAAAGGAATGATGCAAAACCACCACTTGGCACAGGCAGTAGGTGACACATCTTTCGGGATGTTTCTTACGCTGCTTAAATACAAATGCAGTTGGTATGGCGTGAACCTCATTCAGATAAACCGATTTGCCCCAAGCTCAAAGACCTGTGGCAAATGCGGCTATGTGTATAAAGGATTGAAACTTAGCGAGCGCAGTTGGATCTGTCCGGAATGTAGCACACACCATGACCGTGACTTCAATGCAGCTTGCAATATAAAGGAATTTGGCTTAAAAGCCCTACCCACGGAGCGTGGGAAAGTTAAGCCTGTGGACTGTCATAAAAAGCAATGACAGGAAGAAGCAGGAAGAAGCTCACGCCTTTAGGTGTGAGTAGCTCACCGTAGACACCGAAATAGCAATCGGCTATCTCGGAAAAGTCACCCATGTTAAAGTCTGGAGTATTGGCTTCCTTAGGTTTTATATAGCTCCATTTGTTAATCTTGCCGTGGGCGTTGGAACAAAGATAACCCAAGTCATAACTACCTACTCCCAGTACGGGAGCTATATCAGCATCTATACCGACAGGTGCGGTAATCACTCTGTTAGAATTACCCATTGTTACCTCCTTTCTCCAAAGCGGTTATATGACCCAGAACTAGGACAGTCTTGTCCTTTACATCAATAGAAGTAAAACGGGTGTCACCTTCAATAGTGACAGCCCCGCTTACATCATAGTCAGAGGGAATTTGCCGGCAAGCAATCAGCCCCCCCCTGCTGCCGAGCAGCAGAGATTACCTTTGATTAATACATCCACTTTTTTCATAACTTATTATTTTATTGGTCGGGAGCCACCATGAATATGGAGCTGCCTATGTAACTTGCCCTATTAAGACTTACCCACAATTTGGCGTTCTTAGCCTGAACCAATTGTGACGAAACCGATACTGTTATCTCCATTTCCTTGGTAGTGCCAGCAGGAACATCAAAATCGGATATACTGCCATATTGTTCTCCCATTACCAATGGGTCTTTGAAATCCTTATTTGTAAAACGTGTCCGCCAAGCATTGTTCCTGAAAGTGATTGTACCTGACGAACTGTTTCTTACTCTTATAGTAACCGTAGTATTTCCAGCTATTGATGGAAGTAGTCCGGCAAGCACGGTAATGCTTACATAAGAAGAAATAATCTCTATTGACTTACTTGATAACAAAGGTATTGAATAGCAGTCATTGGCTACATCAGAAGCGTCCTGCTCAAGAATTGCCGTACAGAGAAAAGGGTAAACATCCCAAGTTCCCGTAGGCATACCATAAGTTATCATTTCCGCCATAGCATACCCACTTCCTATTTTATTTTTTGCTGTAACTCTTCTACCCTGATTTCCACTACGTTGTTTCGCATATATTCCGAAATAGCAATCCTTTACGGTTGAAATATCCCCTATGTTAAGTTCATCCAGCAATTGGGAACCTTCTGAGGGCATCATAATGGTACATGAAGCAGTGAAAGAACTACTTGTGGATTGGTTTGTAGCCTGAGTGGGAACAAGAAAATTGCCAATTGGTGTTCTGGCTTTATGATTGTATCCGTTAAAGTCGGTAAGGCGAAATGGAAACTTACCACCTGTCGGTGGGGTGTATTCCCATCCGTTCATACTTCCATTTGCCCAATTAACGGAATCCTGATAACTTGAAATTCTTTTAGGCATTATACCACAGTTCCCATCCCATCCTTGCCACCATTTTTCATTTGGTCCCGGTGCAAGGCTTTCGTAACGTACAGGCTTGTACCGTGCCCACGGGTTTATTTTTCCGTGGGTGTTTGCACAAGCATATCCTAAATCGTAAGCCCCATTCACACTGCCTATGCCAAGAGTGGCGAAAACGTCACCATCAAGGTTTATCGGGGCTGTAATCTTTCCGTTAGAATGACTCATAATATTTTTTTATTTATTAATTGTTAATACCTAATCTCTTTTCCAATTCTTTCACTCTTTTCTTTAATCTTGTAACCTCATCATCAACTTCTTTAACTCCCTGTATCAGTATAGGAATGAACTTCTCATACTGCAATATCAGATAATCACCGAATATATTGCTTGCGAAGAGAGGAAGTTCGGGCATGGATTCCACATCCTGCGCTATCAGACCATAATTCAACTTGTCGTGATTCAATGCAGGGGATAACCTTTTTGCCGTTTCATTCCAATAGAACGTCTTGGGATGCAACTTCCTTATTATATCGGAAGCACTGAAATCACATATATTACGCTTTAAACGCCTGTCGGAAGATGAGGATTTTGCAGTAACAGTTCCGTTTGCAATAATATTAGCATTACTTGTAATATTATTTTTCGCATATATTCCCCCATCAGTTGATATTGCTGTATTTGTGCTAAAGTTAGTATTTTCTGTATTTCCAACATAAAATCTCTTTCCTCCATACACTCTAACATATGTGCTGTCTTGCATATATATACCGCCACCATAATCCTGATGATACCACCCTGATTTTCCCGTACTTCTGAACCAATCGGAGCATTGGATGGAACTTGGGAGTTTTAAATATACATTTGAAGAGCCGTTTACACTAATACCAGTACCCGTATGGGCAGCGTTATGGTCTTGTATATAGAATGTTCTAGCAGAAGTCCACACATCCGCACTAGAAGCCCTACTGTCAGCCAACGTGGAAGCATCTCCAGCCGATACAGCCACAGACGTGTTGGATGTGGATTGCAGATTTTCCCATGCGGAAACGTTAGCACCATTAGCCCTATATTGGTATTGTATGTTCCCATTGTGGTATGAACCAATTTGACGCACCTGTATTTCAAAATTGTTTGTTCCTACACGTACAAGGCGAATGTTATCCATTCCTTTTGCAAATGTGGGGAGATAAAGGCGTGCTGAATTTTCAACATTTCCCACACTGCTATCAGAAGAACTAGGGTCACTTCTCATATAAAATATGGCACAGAAGTGATAATTCCATACTTCTGACTGTGAATGATTTCCATAGGCATACCATATCTGACCCCAAACCGTTACTGACCTATATGGTCCGGCTCCCGATTCAGAACAAGCGAATATCTTTCTCCAATTATTATCAGTACCACCTAGAGCAAACTGTACTGAATAAGTTCTAGCGTTATTGTAATTTCTAGGTAAGAAATTAAGATGCCAATTGTCTAGCATATCCGCGTTCAAGTTGGTATTCAATGTAGTGGAATTGCATTGGTAAGGCTGCGTACCTGTGCCTACGGTAGATACGAACCTTCTCGATTCAGCATAATTACCTATTACAACCTTGTTATCTTGCAGTAAAATATTACAAAGTATACTATTGTTTGAACCCCTTGATTCAATCCAAACATAGGAACCTCCACCTAAAGCTAAACGTCTTGTTGAATCCCAGTTTGCACCTAGATAACCATTATGGGAAGTAATGTTGCTGTGTACATCTAATACCCCTGTTCTTACATTCAGCCACATGGCATTGTTTCCTTGTCTTACACCGCTGGTAGAATCTATTGTAGGATACCAACCGATTCCATACCAAGAGCCGAAACGTAAATTTGCATCGGTTGAAGAAGCTGTATCACCACCACCATGAATCCAATTACCCGAAGTTTTAACTACTCTTGTTCCATGAGGAATATAAAATCCTTTGTTGGTATCCATCCCCAAATCCCCTGTCATGGTGTCCCCCGACTTCTTTACGTAACGTCCGTCAGAATAGCTGGCATAGTTTACACTGTCTAGCAACATTCTCCAAGGTCTTTTATCCGTAATCCATCCGCTTCTATACTGGATGCCATTAGCGGGTAAATCTGACGCTGAGGACCTGTGATTATACCATATATCTAATCTCGTATTTTCTCCTGGAAGAGATATAACAGCACCATAATCATATATAGGATCAGCCATTCCGTCTGGCTTTGCACCGTTATACTGTCTTATTCCTATTTGTGACCACAAGGTAGAAACCTCATCACCGCTGACAATTCCACGACTTCTTAAAAACGAATTTTCATGCAACCCGTCAAGAAGGTCTGCATTAAGATTGGCGTTTACAGTAGTAGACACGCATTGATAGGGTGATGTTCCTTGTGGTGCTTTTGCTATGAACCGTCCTGTATTGTAAAAGAACATATTTGCATCCCCTGCTTCCAATGAATCATGCTTGCTGACAGCAAGTCCATATCCGGGAACAAATGTATCATACCATTCATGGCGTAATACTACTTCTTGGGTTGCATCATCACATCTGAACCAAATACCTTCTCCTTGATTCTTTGCAGTAGAACCTGCTGACCATATTATAAGCTGTTTGTTGTAGGTTGAATTCTTTATTGTCAGTACACCGCTCATGTTAATGCTACCTACGCCCGTCATATCTCCGCTTACGTTAGCCGTACCGTCAAATGACTGCCCCCATAAAGTCCTTGGGGTTTGCAGTTTTTTAGCAACCTCAGAAGAGTTCTGCAAGTTTACAAATCCAGGATTTACATAAGTGCTCCATGACGGTGCTTTTGTATCTGCTCGGTATAGCGTTATATTCGTATTAGCCCCTCCGTTTCGGTCATGGCTGTATAACAGATTGGCTTGTATTATGGAATAGCGGCTTCCACCATAACAATACAGTTCTATATTTTTCTTTCCCGCATCATGATAGATACGTATGTTTGACCTGTTGATATTGTATGCTGCTATCAATAGACCTTCCACTACAGCCGTACCCCTAGTTTTGACAACCAACAGACCAAACAAATCGCTAAATGCTGAGTGCAGCACAAAGCAAACATCTGTCATTGTTTCCGTATCACGTATTGAGTACGTAGCTATTCTACACCATGCAGGTTCAGTACCCCCTACCGTATATCCGTATTTTATAAGGGCATTTGATGTGCCGAACGCATGGTATCCGTCCAACAAATCCGCGCTTAGATTATCTACGGTTGTATTGCTTGAAACTATCAAAGGTGATAACCCTGTGGCAACAGTTGACCTAAATACAGGGGCTATGGTGTTATTCGGAGTAACCTGCAAGCATAACTTATGAAATTCATTTGCAATACCAAAGCCACTTGAATCTGTTGATTCTCCTCTAATATTACCTATATACCAATATGTATCATACCAGTTGAACCTTAATCCGTTTCTTATTGCAAGTCTAGAATTGCTATCTAGAGTACCATCCATTGTATAGAAATTGGTGATATCACAGTTTTCCAACCCCTTGAATATAATGGCGTTATTGGTAGATGCGGATGTAAGGGTTCCAGTCATAGTATCGCCAGTCTTTTTCACCCATCTACCGTCCAATACGGAAGTAGGGATATGACTTGCGTCTATGATTTTACTTGAATCAGCTTTTTTCAATTCAGCCCACATAGCATCAGCGTCAAGTCCTCCCTGCCCAGCCATGTCGTATAGTTTCTTTATCGTGTACGCATTAAACGTATTGTCAAGGTCTGAATCGGAGAAGGTTGTGCCGTCAGTAAGGTTTGCGAAGCTGTACACGGTCTTTATGACACCACTTCCTCCACCGCTACCACCTGTTTTCACACCAAGAGCAGATACCCAACCGTCCGAGTAGAATCCTACCGTGTTTCCGTCTGTTCTATGCTTCACTCTCAGAGCCTTGTTTGCCGAATCGTAAACAAGTTGGGCATCTCCTATCGTAATGGTCTTTGTTGACACTGATGGTGCTTGAACATTTCCTGCCTTATTAATAAAAACAGCACCTTCCGTATTATTGTGCCCATTAGGTCTTAGATTTATACTTCCATCTCCGAAGCTAGCTAGTATTGTATGACCGTCTGAGTTTCTTAATACTACATTTGAATCAGTATATGTTATACCACCGTTATTGTTGAATACTATGTTCTGACTAAACGTTTTTCTTCCCGAAATAGTCTGAGCAGTAGTCAAGGTAACGGCATCAGTAATCCCGTACCCTGCCAAAGTGGTAGGATTATCACCAACTGTAACACGCCCGTAGGTGTCTACTGTAACTTTCGTATATGTACCAGCATTCACCCCCGTGGTAGCCAGTGACAATGTGCGGTTTGCGGACAGGTTTCCACCTCCCGTAAGACCTGTTCCTGCACTTATCGTTATGGTCTTGTCCGCTTTCAGTGCAAGAAGTTCGGCTAGGTTGTCGCTTCCCGTAAGACCGTCAAGAAACGCTTCAAGTTCTTTCCATTTGTTGATAATGTTATCGGCATCGCTTCCTTCTAGGAAGTTGTTCAACTTGTTGCTTAACTGTGTTACGGTATTGTTAAGCGTGCCTAAGTCCTGTTGCCTTGCGAATGTTTCCCCGAATACAGCAGTAATGGTTTTTCCGTCAGAACTAAGTGTCATGTCTGTTACGGCATTTCCACTTCCCGACTGGGTGATGTTCTTTATTCCACCACCTTCCTTCGCCATTTTCCAAATCTCGTTTATCGTGTACGCATTAAACGTATTGTCAAGGTCTGAATCGGAGAAGGTTGTGCCGAGATTGGAAAAACCATATACGTTTTTCACAAGTCCGTCACCACCGCTTCCTCCGCTTCCGCCGGGAGATACGCCCAAAGCGGAAATCCATCCTCTGGTATAGAAGCCTATTTCCGTCTTTCCATCCGCGTGTTCAAAGGTTACTGCCTTGTTTACGGAATCATATACAATCTTTATATCGCCAACCTGCAACGACTGTGTTTTTACCGTGCCGCTTATGTTGGCATCTACAGCATAAATATTCTCCCATCTCTTCGATTCAAGACCAAGTGTGGATGCGTTGTTCACGCTAGGAACTACATTTGCCGTAGACAACTGACCAGTAAATATCTTGCTTGCAGTAACTGTCTGTTCCGTGTCAAGCGTTACAAATTTATTGTCAGGAAGATGGGATATGTGAATTTTCTTTGTCGGATCATCCTTTCCCAACTCCTGCCACAATTTGTCCGTATTCATTCCGCCTTCCTTGGCTAGCTTCCATATCTCGTTGATGGTATATGCGTTGAATGTATTGCTAAGGTTGGAATCGTCAAACGTCTTACCTAAATCGGCAAATCCGTACACGGCCTTAATCAGTCCGCCTTCTCCACCTCCCGGTTCTCCGCTACCACTCTGTGCGCCCAACGCTGATATCCATTGGTTTGTATAGAACGCTGACTTGCATCGTAACGCTTGGTTTACTTCATCCCATTCAAACCATCCGTTGAACTTCTGAAACGATGCAATAAGGTCATTAAGGAGTTGTTCAGAAAAAATATTTGTTCCGCTTCCCGTACCACTTCCGCCTAATGTTACATTTGTCGTATTCTGTGTTGAAGCGGTCTGATTTTCCTGCGCCAACCGTTCATAGAAGGACAATATCTTTCTTCTTGCAATGGTGCATGAATATGACGGGAACATATTATCCTTGGAATATTTAATCTCCAAAGACTGTATCTGCAACTGCATATCCACTATCTGACCGTTATCAGAGAAATCGAACACGCCTATTCCATCATCCCTTACCTTAAGCATATTTCCTTCTATGAAGTCAATGAAAAGGTTAGGATGCTCTGCGACAAATCCGCTAGATATGTCAAGTGAAACGGTTCGGTTCTCATGGTCATATCTTGACAGGTAGTCAAGAGCCGCCTTTTCAAGCGTGTTCTCAGCCATTGTCACATACGATTCGGGCATGACAATATTCAGAATGACAAATTCCGTGCCTTCCGCAATTGAAGGAGATTTACCATCCGTGTAAAGCGGAAGTTTGGCATTGTCGCTATCTGTTCTGTAGCATGATATTTTATATCGTGCCCCCTTGTTGAACATGGCAACATCCTCTTCCGTTTCCCCCGTATCACCGTTCACCTCACCGTAAAGAGGAATAATACCGTTTTTGTTTATCTTAAATTCCGTGCCTGTATAAGTTCCTGTACGCATACTGAACACCGCGTCCGTCACAGAAGCATATTTGTAATAGAACCTATCCTGTGAACCGTCCTGATTACCGAAATGTATATTGCAGGTCATTTCCTCACTAAATCCGATCTTACAGCTTCCGGCAGGAACGTCAGAATCAAACGTGAACTCAATACGTATGGTAACTGTCGTATTCTGACCTTTTTCTATATATCCTACAAGAGCGGTCTTGTCGTAAGGTATTTCAAGCATACCAGTAGCACCTTCCTCTCCGATAACAACCTCTTTCAAAGGAGAAGCCTGACCCAATACACGGTTCGTAACCATACGTAGATTAATCTTCACCTTTTTCCCTACAGCATCACTTCCTATAGGTAATATACTGAAAAGCATCTTTCCTGAGAATGATGCAGTAGCCTTTACAGGCTGGCCGTAATATGCCCTTGTACTATATATATCAAAACTCTCAAAATCCCTGTACTTGTCAAACATAGCATGGGACTTGTACTGGGGCTGCACATTGTCGTTTATCTTATCGGATGAATCACCGTCCTCATACACCTTGTACCCTAGGTTGAATCCGGGAGAGGTCATATAAATGAAGAAACTGTCACTATCATCACTCTTTATAGGAGTAGACCCGATAATCTTGTCTATCCGTGTAGATGCGCTCGCTCCCTCGCCTGCCACCTTTCCCGATTGAGGATCTGGTTCTCCGTCCGCCTTGTATGTATCCCATTCGGGAAGTCCTGACGGGTACAAATCACCAAGTTTCTTTCCTCTGATGGAAGGGTATATCCCACTGAACGTGTTTGATATGGTTTTCCCTCTCACACCATAATTCTTCAATCCGTATTCGCTGTCAATATAATATCTTATATTCCCTGCGGAATCATTCGGAAGAAGGATGTACGGGCAATAACGTGATTCATCGGCAGGCTTAGCGTCCTTCTTGTATTCGGGCGGAACGTTTCTGCTTCCGCCTTGTGGTATGATTCGGGTTATGACGGGAGTGCTTGTATCTACGGAAGAGGAAACTTTTACAGCACCTCCGCCATAACCCTGCTTGAATGTCCAGTTCACAGACGGTCTAGCCTTATCTGTAATGGTTATTATCCCCCCATTGGCTGTCGTAGAAAAATAATAGTTTAGATAAAACTTGTCATAGAAGTTCTTCAATGCTTCAAACAGGTTAGTACCATCGGTTATGTCAATCATATCCTCCGTCAGTTCACCTTCCGCATCCACATTCAATGTCCATGTACCAATGCCTGTATATCCCACGCCCAATGAAGCATTGTAAGATTCTATATTTGCTTCTATACGTGCGGCAAGCTGTTTTGCATCACCCCAAAACTGGAACAGACCGCCATGTGTGTATCTTATCTTGTTTATCTCACCACCTGTTCCGCTTACTATGTCGAGGAATGCTACATTTTGCAACAATACTTCCTTACCGTAAAACAGAAGGGAGTATTTGTATTTTCCTGCTTCATTAAGATTATCTCCCGATGGGGCTTGGTACAGGATGAATGTATTACCGTTATATACGACTGTATCGTATTCCGATTCGCTCTTTGAGTTGTATGCCTTGAACTCTATCGGAACAACGGAAACGACTTCACAAGTCAATTTTCTCACTTCCTGCAAAGACGGGCTGTATGAAAAATCAGCACTCTCCGCAATAACCCTATTTCCTCTTTTAATCTGTAAAATCATTGGTTTTTAAAGCGTTGGTTGGTCAATACTGAAATTTAACGAAAATGTATAAGCGGACACAAGTTTATCCGGGTTCTGCAAGTCCTGAACGTCCTGATAACTCAGCTTTGCACCTGTTTCAAAACCCGTGCATCTTATCACCTGCTTTGCCGATTCTCCCCATATATCATTCCATATAGAGAAAGAGGATGAACCGTAAGGCGTACCGGGAGTGGCAGGTATCACATTGGTTATATATGAATAGAACGAACGGATATTCGTCTTTACCGTTTCCACATCTCCCAAAGCGGCAAATGTTATGCTTCCTTCCGTTGGCTGGTAAACAGGCGTGACAGGTTCGTACACCTTCTGACCGTTCTTGTCATACCATTTTTCGGCATAGGCTTCCTTTCTTGTCGGCAAATCCCATAATCCCTTGCTTTCAAGTATATACAGCCTGTATGTGGCATACAAATCCTTTGCCGTATCGCTTCCTTTCTTTATAAAATATTTAGATATAGCCATTCGTGTGCGTTTTTAATAATTAAGCGGAAATTACCCTGCCTGAGGACAGGGGATGATAGCGCTTTTGTTCATACATTCTTTTGGTTTTCTATATATTTTCTTACCGTTTCCTCG
>ERZ773190.3341-NODE-3341-length-10767-cov-9.798917_pt1 | contig 10767 bp, 9 predicted proteins | sample MGYA00511111_ERZ773190 | MGnify/ENA primary metagenome ERZ773190 (study PRJEB29015, sample SAMEA2737777) | human gut metagenome | biome: human gut; feature: human-associated habitat; material: faeces | place: China | collected 2012 ... | reverse complement strand
CGTGTCGGCTTATGGTGGCGGTGATACTGCTGTACAAATGCGTTTGCCGTTTTCAAATTGATCGGTGTTAATGTCAGCAAATGCCCTCCTTCAAAAAAAAATGCCCCGCCAGACAAAACTGACGGGGCGGCTCTCATTTACAGTTCCATATCGTGACTTTTCCGCTTCTGGGATTTCTGCGGTTCTGCGCTGCGCTCTGCCTGTTTTGCATGAAGCTGCGCCAGCACAGAGGGTTTCCGCACATTGTCCGCAGTGCGCTCTGCAACGCGGCCTGCATAGTTCACAGGCTGGCGCGGCCTGTCTGCAACTTCGGTTTCGGCTGCATCCTCGTCCACTCCCAGCGCATCCTCACCGCCCTTTTCGTCCATGTTGAGCAGTGAATTCAGCTCTGCAAGTCTCGCGGATTTCTCTGCAAGTCTCGCGGATTTCTCTGCCAGTTCCGCTTCCTGCACAAAGGGTCGCTTGGCTTCTTCCTTTGCCTGCGCCAACTGCTGTTCCAAGGTTTCCAGTCTGCGTTCTACCTGCGGCAACGCTCTTTCGATGCCTGCCAGTGCATTGGTAATGCGCAGAATGTTGCCCTGCGGGTCTTTGCCGACTTCCATAGAGTAGTTCCATGCGCCCTTGATGGATAGCCGGAACACCTTATCGAAGCTGTCAAACCGGGAATGCAGTTCAAACGCACCGTAGCTGCCAATCCTTCCCTCGGTGCCAGCCGCTTTCAAAGCCTTGCAAGCCTCGATGATGGCCGCGCCCGCTTCCTTGCGTTCGCTGTACACCTTACCGCTGATCTCCATAGCGAAGTGGTCTTTATCCTGCGCCAGAAGCGGTTTTGCCGCTTCCATATCGTTTTTCAGGGCTTCGATCTGACCCTTTGCCGCAGTAATTTCTCGTGGATAGCGGCGCGCAATATCCGATTCCAAACTATAAACCTGACTGGTGTGATTGGCTTTTAGCAGCTTCAGCTTACTGACCTGAATATCCAAGTCCATCTTTTCCTTGATGTAGGGATTGCCCGTTGCCAGTGCCTTGATTTCGGCATAGGACAGTGCGGTATCGTCCACATCATCGCAGGCGACGGCGTAAGTTTACTGTAGGATTTGATTGTGTGAGAACCACCAATGATGCAGCAGAGTATCCGCATTTCGTCTACAAATATAGCCCTACGATACAGCACATGTCAAATCAGAGTGATTCCAGCATTGAACCAGGCAAACTTCTGCGCGATTTCGCTGACCTCATGATTCGCATGATCCACGTACTTCCCCCATTCACTGTACATCGTTTCTCCCAGCTTATGAGGATCGATGATGAATGTATCTTCAGCACCGGCAGCCTTAGGAAACTTCTGTGCCTTTACCAGCTCAAGCATATTCCCCTTGTTAAAATAATAAGCTCTTAAGTGAGCCATCTGATTTGCCCCGTCTCTGCACCATCCAAGTGGTCTGGAACTCATTCTATCTGACAGCACATGGCTCACATGTCCTTCTGCGCTGCATCCAATCAGATGGTCGTCATGGCACAGTCTTGTTCTGGCAGGCATCCAGTTATGGAGAATGTAATTCGCACTTTCGGCGATACGTTCCTGTGCACTTGCCGATTCAGTCACGGACAGGATATGCTCTGTCTCATGTCCAAAGCCCTCCTGCGTACCTTTTTTGATCTGATGAACAAGTTCGCGTCTGGCATCACCGGCACTGTCCAGAAGACCACCCGTCATACGCAGTAGATACTTGTTCAGATGGAACTCATCCATCACTCTCGTGAGCCCGTGTAACCGCTTCTTTGCTCCCTGTATCCAGCTTCCGCCGTCTGCATTCAGGTATACTTTCTTTACCTTGGTGAGATCATAGGTTTCATCAAGATAATCGTATACTTCCTGCCAGAGCTTATCATTGTCTGCGCCATCATACACGCCGCAGAAATAGTGCGGGTTGATCAGTCTATGACGTTTACTTCCCGGTGCTTCTGGTTCGATTCCTTCGTACACATAAACCATCTTGGCGAGCACACAGTTGTCCTTACGATGCTGAGCATTCGTTCGGACATCACCTTTATGTTCATGAAACTGCAGCGCCACATGGTCCTCATCTGCATCGATGTAAAGATACGGAATTTCTCGAAGCGTTTCAGGAGCCTTATGCACTTTTGTGAAATCGATTGTTCGGATCTTATCCATCACTGTTTCCTTGCTGACATCATCGAGAATGCTGACAGCCTCTCCACCCTTCCGATAGGTTGTCTGAACAGCCTCCGTAAGAAGCTGGGCCTCTGCGTCCTCCGTGATGCGCTGGTGCTTTTCCAAACTGAGTTCCCGATCAAGGAGGTAGGATCTTTCTTTTGTCGTCTTGTTGATGAATAAGGTCTTACGATACTGGACGGTACCCAAAGAAGTGACCAGCTGCTTCGGATCCTTCCGGACAACACTCCATTTCTCAGATCGCTTCGGGCTTTTACGGATAGCCTCATCATAGTTCTCCAGTGTTTCAGCGATCACATCAAGCCCCAGATGGAGCACAACCTCTTTGATGGCATTAATGAAATTCGCCATATCTCTGGTACGGATGAATTCATCCTCTGCTTTTCTAAGATTTTTAATGCCTGCCGTTTCAAACTGCTGTATACTGTTAAACATAGAGAACGCCTTTCGTGATTGGTTTTGGTTTGGACGCTAAATACTTTATCACACCAAATGGTCGTTCTCTATTTTATTATCTAGGCTTTCCTACAAAAACTTTACGCTGGCCTGATAAATGCTTGTTTTCAATCGCCAATTTTATTTACAAACTATATCCTCTATCACGAATCACATCGACAACTTCGGAAACATATTTCTGACAGGTGTCGTGGTCAGGAGCTTCCACCATCACACGCACCACCGGCTCCGTGCCGGACTCACGGACCAGAATACGGCCAGTATCACCCAGTGCTTCAGCCACATTCTTTACTGCTGCCTGCACAGTCTCATCGTTCTGTGCCGCCTTTTTATCCGTTACACGAACATTCTCCAGCACCTGCGGATAAATCTTCAGCGGTGCTGCCAGTTCGCTCATCGGCTTCTTTTTCGCCAACATGACTTCCATCATTTTCAGACTGGTCAGGATACCGTCACCCGTGCTGGCATACTTGGAGAAGATGATGTGGCCGCTTTGCTCACCACCGATACGGCAGCCGTTCTTCGCCATGTACTCATAGACGTACTTGTCACCAACAGCGGTCTTGGCATAACCAATACCCTGTTCATCAAATGCTTTGTAGAGGCCAAAGTTAGACATGACTGTGGTGACGACGGTATTATTTAGCAGCTTACCACGTTCCTTCATATAGCAACCGTAGATGTACAGAATGTGGTCGCCGGTGATAACATTGCCCTTCTCATCCACACACAGGCAGCGGTCGGCGTCACCATCAAAGGCAAAACCAACGTCCAGACCCTTCTCCACGACAAACTTCTGCAGCCCCTCAATGTGGGTAGATCCAGCGTTCAAGTTGATGTTCAGACCATTGGGCTGTGCGTTAATGACGTAGGTATCTGCACCCAGTGCATCGAACACAGATTTTGCAATGTTCCAAGAACTGCCGTTGGCGCAATCCAGACCAACCTTAACGCCCTTAAAAGAGTAGATACCCAAAGAAATCAAGTAGCCCATGTAACGGTTACGGCCTGCCACATAGTCAACAGTACAGCCAATATGCTCACGATGAGCAAAAGGCAGTTCCGACCAGTCCTGATCGAACACATGGAGTTGGCCGTCGATGTAATCCTCTACCAGCAGCAGAGTTTCCTCCGGCATTTTCTCGCCATAGCAGTCAATCAGCTTAATACCGTTGTCGTAGTACGGGTTGTGGCTGGCAGAGATCATAATGCCACAATCGAAGTCATCCACGCGAGCGATGTACGCCACAGATGGAGTAGTGGTAACATGGAGCAGATAAGCGTCTGCACCGGAAGCGGTTAACCCAGCGACCAGGCTGTACTCAAACATATAGGAGCTACGGCGGGTATCCTTGCCGATGACGATACGAGCTGGATCAGTATCACCGTTGCGCTCATGCAGTGCATTGTAGTACCAGCCAAGGAAGCGCCCCACTTTATAAGCATGGTCTGCTGTTAATGTAATTCCGGCTTCACCACGGAAGCCATCGGTTCCAAAATATTTTCCCATTATAGTTTTCCCTATTACAAAGAGTGAATTAACGAATATATGCTTTAGCCGGAGTATAATCCGTTGCCTGCCACTCACCACGTAGAGGTAACACTTTTGAGTGGCGTAGCCATGTATGCATACATGGCCTTTGTAATCGCCTTGGTACAGGAATACCTTTTACTTATCAACACCAAGAACCAATAAGCGAGTGATTTTGAATTTTCGTACAAACAATTGTGATACAATAATTGGGCAAACAATTCCCAATAAAGTACTCAAAACACAGCATACTGTACCTGGTAGGCTTAATTTTCCAAGGAATATACTTCTACACAATACTTGAACAAGATTTGCCATTATGTAAACATCCATTCCATATTCTCCTATCGTATGGAAGCACTTATTATTTCCCTCAATTAAAATAGAAATAAGGCTAACAGCAAGGATGCCTATAAATGCTGTGAAGATTTTAATTTGACTGATTTGAGAGATTTCTTTTATTACATTTAACCCAATCAACAAAAAGACTGAAATCGCCGCAAATTTTATTAAACCGTCTTTTTGACTTCTAATGTCACTTTCTTTCAGATTCCACAATTTTCGAGCGTATATTCCACAAACGAAAAATATGCATTCATAAACGCACTTATTCAAAATCTGAGAGTTGGTTGGAAAGAATAACGAAAAAACACATAATACACATGCCGTAGGGAAAATGAGTTTTTTATTAACTTGTGCAATACCACAAACAATAAGATTGATAACAAACAGCACATACAAGGTCCAAAGCTGAAAATTCGGATTCGTTCCCGTCAAGAATTCGAACAACAAAGTCTTAAAATTAATTTGTGTTGTAACCTCATCAGACAATATCACTTTCAAAGGTATATAAATTACTCCTATGAAAAAATACGGAATCATTAAACGTTTTGCTCTATTAGAAACATAGTGCAATTTATCATGAATTGTATCTAATCTTAATATTTTTTCAGAGCAAAACCCCGAAATAAAAAAGAAAAGTGGCATGTGAAAGCTATAAATAAAATCAAAAATCAAAGAAGGAATTAAGCTGTCACACCCCCCCCCGAATAAATGAGTCATGCATAGCATGCCCAAATACAACCAAAAACATTCCTATCCCTCTTGCTTGATTAATCCATTCAATATTTTTTTCATACAGCCTCCCATTTGTATCCCACGTATCGCGTAGCTTTTATAGTCGAAGTCGTTCATTGGGTTTTCCAGATTATCATGCCATACTGGTTTTAGTCATATTTACGCTTGAATCTCCCTTCTTGCTTAGTTGTGCTTCTGCCGGAGTACTTACTCCGTTGCCTATTTATTCATCTTCAACTTGCTCCCTTCAAAACACACAGTTTATCTTCCTAATTGACTTTTCCAATCTTTAAAGCCTAAATCGTCGCTAATAAGATTCTTAAAAACACGATTAAGAGAATCTTCTGAAAGAGTATGCACCCACACTGCACCTATACCATATGCTTCCATCGGAACCGGACTAGAAAGTTGCAATTTTACAACGACGAGTTTCTTTCTACAACTTGCATTTTCCGCGATTGCAAAAGATATCCAGTTCCTAAATCCGTCAAGGCATGGATATGAATCATACCCATGCTCCCCAGCTATAACCATCATAAAATCCGATTCGTGCACAGCTTTTGTTATTTCATCTTTTTTCTTCACTATCTCGTTCACGCCACTATAATCATCACAACATATGCCCCAAAACTCACAATAAGACAGTGCGTTCCATTTCAAAATGTTTTCAAATCTTTCTTTATCGCAACTGTTATAAAGAACAACGCATTTCATAAAATTTCCTCGTTAAGCTCGCTAAGATGGTATCAGTTACCTACAATAAGGTCTTTTGTCTAGGAAGTAAATCGATATACACAAGCTCTATTGGGTTCCAAAAACGCGGAATCGGCAGCGTGTTGGATAATCCTCTACTAACAATAAGGCGGTTATCAAATATTCCTCCATCATATTTGGGAAATAGTCCCTGGTTTCTTGCATATACCCCCTTCCCCAGCAGTCGAATCTGTCCACCATGATTATGCCCAGACAATATTAAATCGATTTCTCGCATCCTAGTGTACTGATCATAATTTTCGGGATGATGATCTAATAATATCCTATACCCATTCTGCTTTTCAAAAAGATTAAGCCAGTTAGTATTGGGATACAGTTTCATTGGCACCTTAGGATCGTAATGTTCACATTTATGATAAAAAGATGATGTGAGCCCTCCTAGAACAATCTCGGAATTAAACCTCTCCCATGTATCATTCAAAACATGAACTCCTTGATTTTTCATGATATGAAAATCATTTTCACATATTAAATAATCATGATTTCCTAATGAAAGGGCGGTAAAACAAATATTAGCGCATTCTTTTAGAAAAGAAATAGCCTCTGAATTATCCTGCAACGACGAATCAACAAAATCACCCACAATTGCAATGATATCAGGATTTTCAGATTTTAAACTCTGTAATATTTCTGCATGAAACATTCCATGTAAATCTGAAATCAAAGCAATCGTATATTTCGTATCCATGGCTGTGTTTACTCTATATCGGACTATTCTCATTTTATCCCCGCCTAAATACAAATACAAAATCCGTACACACATTTGATGTGTGTATTCAATTGTAAGATATCACAGATTCATCTTAATAAGCCTTTTGACATCGTGAACAACCATAAAAACGATCAGTAGGAATCCCATATATCCGTTTAGCCCATACAAAAAATTTAGTAGCCCTTTATATGGAAAAAAGCAAGAAGTAAGACACCCAATCATCCCCATGCAAACAGTAATCAGTTTATATTTACTTGCAAAACAGGTTATGTCAGACAATTTTTTTATGCCAGCCCATAGCAAAGGTACTGCTGTTGTGTATATTCCGAGAAATATAATAATTGCGAAAAAAAACGCGAATAACGGATTGATCTTTTTTGCCAATGCTAGTGCTGGAATCCCAACATTCCACGTAATATCTATGTTCGCTATTAAAGCAATACAACAAATTGTTGCCGTTCCAAATATAGCAACTGCCGACAGCAGCATTCCTTTGTTAACCTCTCCAAGTTTATTTTTGGAACCAATCTCTGATATAAACGGCGCAAACCAAAGAATTACAAAGCCTGCATACGATACTCCTGAAGCAACAGGATTATTATTTCCGACTTGAGCAATTTCATAGTTACCTGAATCTATCTTCAAAAGACCACTCTGAAATGGCTCAACAGGTCTCAAGGTTGAAATCACAGCGATTGCTTCAATTAAATTTTCCGGTACATCGGCATAATTTGCGAGCAGCTGTTTAGTGTCCTTGGGCAGGCAGTACCCGCCGCCCGATGTCAAGTCTTGGACAACATTTTTCACAAATTTCTATTTTAGAAGTGCTGCCACATCCCGCCGCAATCATTGATTTTCCTTGATATTCCGCCATTTTTCTCTTTGGCGGTCTATTTTTTTGCCCTAATCTTCATTTTTACCGCTGATGATCTAGGTTCTTCACATTTTTCAATCATAAAAGAATCCTCGTTTAATCTTTTTCTGTGCTGCGCCATATCTTTACAGGATTCCATATCAATCTTTTCCAAAAATCCTGCTTATCTCTGGTTTTTCCATCAAAAGCAGAAATTCGATCCAACATGCCATCAACAGCCCGAAAAGATAGGTGTCAAAAATGCCATGAGATTTTTGTTAAAAAAGACTAAGATTTTTAATTTTCGAGCAAGTGATACACTTTTCCCTCTCCATCATGTTCTTTGTTAAAAAATAAACATTCGTTAAAAGTCCGGCAAAGATTCATCTGGTTTGTCAGAAAGATAGCCTTTTTCACAATTAAAAAGCTCCCACCTGCAACTCAAAGTTTCCTTTGAATCACAAGTGGGAGCCACTACCAAATCTTCAAATATTATTCTTAGTTCTCTTTTTGTTCTGCTTCAATTTCAGATTTTTTTCTTCTGCCCCGGCGTTTCTTTTCTGTTTCCGGTTTCACATCCCCAATATCATAAATGACAACTTGCTCATCCGGATACAAGGTTCCATTCAAGGTATAGCTAAGTTTACCACCATTGTCATCCTCGAAAGGCAGCATTCTCCGAAACTCTACCTGGATAGCCGGCACCTTAATGCTGATTGCATAAGTCTGCTTGCTTTCCTCATTACTGAACTTGATCGCATTCGGATCTTTTTCTGAACAAGGCTGAATCGCAATCTGCCTAGTCTTTGCGTTGAGCAGCACCCTGATGTACGGTGCATAGTTCAACTCTACAGCCGTTGCCTTATTAAATTTCAGGCTGTTTGAAGTCACCGTCATAACAGACTCGCCTTTCGGTTGCTTTAGATTGATTACCTCAAATCCCTTCAAAATTTCCATTTCACATTCCTCGCTTTCATATTCTATGTGTTCCTGCTCTGGCTTTGCATCAACCAGTGCCATCACCTTTTCTGTTGCCGTTTCCAACCTCTTGAAGGAAACAGCCTTCCATGTAGGTCTAATGGGAACGAATCCTAACAGCACGCCTTTTCGTAAAGGAATCAGCCTTTGCTGCTTTGGGCGAATACGCCTCCGCTTGCCTGCAATCTGTTCCAACCTTACCTGTGCCTTATCCCAGACCTCTCGCTCTACGATTGCAGGGTGATGGTCTGGTATAAAATACTGCTCCACCTCGCCTTCATTTTTCTTGGTCTTGTGGGTCAAACAATCTACCGTATAGGTTTTCTGCATCAGAACGTCGCCGCAGTATTTTTCATTCCGCAGGATATTCTTGACCGATTCACCCGTCCATGGGTTATTTTTGATTGTTCTGATTTCCAACGCATTGAGCTTTTCTGCAATTTCTGCCGGGTGCATTCCCTTATCAAAGCTCATATAGATGGTACGAACAATTTCAGCTTCGTTGGTCACAATCACCATTTCGCCATCATCGTCCGTATCATAGCCCAGCAGACTCGTCGTACTGATTTTTTGCGTTCCGGCTTTCATCCGGCTTCGAGTTGCCCACTTGATATTAGTGGAGATGCTTCGGGATTCCTCCTGTGCGAAGGAAGCCAGCATCGTCAGAAATACTTCTGCCTTTTCATCCAGACTATCCAAGCGTTCCTTATCAAAATACACACTGACAGGTGGCCGGAGGTTCCGCAGCAATCGAATATTAGTCAGGCAGTCCACCACATTACGAGCAAAACGACTGATAGACTTCGTAAGAATCAGATCAATTTTCTTAGCCTTTGCATCCTCTATCATCTGCTGAAACTGCACTCGATGCTTAACTTGTGTACCAGAGATTCCCTCATCCGCATAAATGCCTGCCAGCTCCCAGTCTGGGTGCTCCGCTATAACAGTGTTGAAATGTGCCATTTGCTCTTCCAGACTGGTTTCCTGCGCCTCCTGATCTGTGCTGACACGACAGTATGCAGCGACACGCTTTTTAGGTGGTTCTTCTGTTTCCGCCACGACACCCACTGTTGCAGGAATTATTTTCACATCATAGGTCTTTGTCAGGCGAGGTGTCTTTTTTCTTCCCTTTTCCTTACGTCGTTCTACCACAATTGGCCTTTTAGCATGACTATCGCTTGCCACATTTCTCCCTCCTTCCACTTTTTCTTCCTATTACAAAGTTGCCCATGTTATAGCATTATCATTAATGTCATAACATGGGCAAACACTATTTGCAGACTCTCTATCTTAATTATTATACCGCATTGTGGGTATCTCCACAATATCCATTTGCATACCCACCCCGTATAATGAAACGTAAAGAACAATTTTTTACAAGCAAAAGTGGTGACAGCTTTGATTGATTTTACTCCTCTGTGGGAAACTATGCGCCGCAAGCAGGTAACACAGTACCAGCTTCTCAAAAACGGCTTGGACAACAAAACGCTGGACACTCTGAAAAAGAATCGGAATATTACACTATCCACATTGGAAAAACTCTGTCAGATGCTCGATTGCACTCCAAATGATGTCGTGCAGTTCATTCCAGACGATAAAAAATAATGCCGTCATAGTACCGTATAGTCGGTGGCTGTGGCGGCATTCCATTATATATAGGTAGAAACGCTCATTCTATAACTATCACATTCCTGCAGAATGAAACACCCGCCTGGTCGAGAAGATTCACAAATCCCCTCACCCAGACGGGCGTTGTTTTTTCGTGCAGTTCCAAAGGCAGGCTATCCGGGGCGGACATCTTATATGTACCATACCTGCCGAAGCATTACTACCGCCAGTTCCAGAAGTACAACTACGCTGCCGACCACCTGCGGGACCATAAAAATCACAAATCCACCGATCAGCATTTGAAGTGCTTCCACTCCTTGCGACTGTTGCATCAAAAACGAAAGGACCGCCGTTACCAGTAGCACACTGCCCAGCAGATAGAAAATCCATGTCGAACAATGATGCAGAAATGCCACAAACCACTTTGCCAGCCACACCGCAAGGAGCAGCGGCAGGGTTATCATCACCAGCACCAATTTTAACAGCCATCGAATCGCTTTCATAATGTCCTCTTTCCGGCTGGTCTGTTGCCCATGTTATAGCACACTCTCTGATGTTCCAACATGGGCAACCCAGTCCTC
>ERZ773190.3340-NODE-3340-length-10767-cov-18.040702_pt1 | contig 10767 bp, 10 predicted proteins | sample MGYA00511111_ERZ773190 | MGnify/ENA primary metagenome ERZ773190 (study PRJEB29015, sample SAMEA2737777) | human gut metagenome | biome: human gut; feature: human-associated habitat; material: faeces | place: China | collected 2012 ... | reverse complement strand
GTGCCGGCTACATCGGCAGCCACACCTGCATCGAACTGTTGAACGCTGGCTACGATATCGTGGTGGCAGATAACTATTATAATGCTTCTCCTGTGGTTCTGGACCGGGTCAAGCAGATCACCGGCAAGGATTTCCGCTTCTACAAGGCAGACATGACCCGCCGCGAGGACGTGGAGAAGATCTTCTCCGAGTGCCCGGACATCACCGCCGTCATCCAGTTTGCAGCCTACAAGGCTGTGGGCGAGAGCGTGTCCAAGCCCATCGAGTACTACTACAATAACCTCAACTGCACGCTGGTCATTCTGGACGTGATGCGCCATCATGATTGCCATAACTTCGTGTTCAGCTCCTCCGCTACCGTCTACGGCGACCCCGCCAGTGTGCCCATCACCGAGGACTTCCCTGTGGGCGCTACCACCAACCCCTACGGCACCACCAAGGCCTTCACCGAGCGCATCCTGCAGGACGTCTGCAAGGCTGACCCCAGCCTGAATGTGGCGCTGCTGCGCTACTTCAACCCCATCGGCGCCCACAAGAGCGGCCTGATCGGCGAGGACCCCAACGGCATCCCCAACAACCTGATGCCCTACATTGCCAAGGTGGCTGTGGGCAAGCTGGAAAAGGTGCACGTCTTTGGCAACGACTACCCCACCCCGGACGGCACCGGTGTGCGTGACTACATCCACGTTGTGGATCTGGCCCGGGGCCATGTGTGCGCCATCCGCAAGCTGGAGACCGGCTGCGGTCTCTTCATCTGCAATCTGGGCACCGGCAAGGGTTACAGCGTGCTGGACGTCATCCATGCCTTCTCCAAGGCCTGCGGCAAGGAGATCCCCTACGTCATCGACCCGCGCCGCCCCGGTGATATCGCCGAGTGCTACGCCGACCCCACCAAGGCCAAGAACGAGCTGGGCTGGGTGGCTGAGTACGGCATCGAGGAGATGTGCGCCGACAGCTGGAACTGGCAGAAGAACAACCCCGATGGCTACCACACCGTGAAGTAACTTATAAAACCAAAGCACCGCATATTCTCGCCTGAGAGTGTGCGGTGCTTTTTTATGTCTATATTCTCTATTGACATCCGCTGTCAGTTAGCCTATACTACATTTGTTAACACAGACTAACACATAAGAACAGTACATATAAAAGAAGGCAACGGATATGACGTTAAAAGAGTTACAGATCGGCAAAAGCGCCATAGTGGATGCTGTGGGCGGTGCAGGCGCACTGCGGCAGCATTTTCTGGATATGGGTCTGATCCCCGGAGCAGAGGTCACGCTGGTAAAGCTGGCGCCCATGGGCGACCCTATGGAGCTGCGCATCCACGGCTATGAGCTGACCCTGCGTCTGGACGACGCGGCACAGATCACCGTGACCCCCACCGAAAAGACCCCGGCGGTGCACGCCCCGGTGGACGGGAAAATGGTGGAGCACCCGGGTCTTGGCGAGGGCGGCAAGTACCACACCAAGGAGGGGGAGCATCCCCTGCCGGAGGATAAGACCCTGACCTTTGCGCTGGCGGGCAACCAGAACTGCGGCAAGACCACCCTGTTCAACCAGCTCACCGGTTCCAACCAGCACGTCGGCAACTTTCCGGGTGTGACGGTGGACCGCAAGAGCGGTGCCATCAAGGGGCACCCGGAGACTGAGGTCACCGACCTGCCGGGCATCTATTCTATGTCCCCCTATTCCAGCGAGGAGATCGTTACCCGGCAGTTCATCATCGGCGAAAAGCCTACCGGCATCATCAATATCGTGGACGCCACCAACATCGAGCGCAACCTTTACCTGACCATGCAGCTGATGGAGCTGGATATCCCCATGGTGCTGGCGCTGAACATGATGGACGAAATGCGCGGCAACGGCGGCACGGTGCGCATCAACAAGATGGAAGCCATGCTGGGCATCCCGGTCATCCCCATCTCTGCCGCCAAGAACGAGGGCGTGGACGAGCTGGTAGACCACGCCGTCCATGTGGCAAAGTATCAGGAGCGCCCCGGGCGCATGGATTTCTGCAGCGAGGATGACCACGGCGGCGCGGTGCACCGCTGCATCCACGGCATCCTGCACCTCATTGAGGATCACGCCAAGGCGGCGGGCATCCCGGTGCGTTTCGCCGCCACCAAGCTGGTGGAAGGCGACCCCCGCATTGAGGAAGCGCTGAAGCTGGACCCCAACGAAAAAGAAATGATCGAGCATATCATCGTGCAGATGGAGCAGGAGCGCGGGCTGGACCGCGCCGCCGCCATTGCGGATATGCGCTTCTCCTTTATTCAGGAACTGGTGGCGCAGACGGTAGTCAAGCCCCACGAAAGCAAGGAGCAGCTGCGCTCCAACCGCATCGACAAGTTCCTTACCGGCAAGTACACCGCCATCCCGGCGTTTATCGCCATCATGGGTCTGGTGTTCTTCCTCACCTTCAATGTCATCGGCCTGTTTTTCCAGAACCTCATGGAAATGGGTATCGACGCCCTGACCGGCGTTGTGGACACCGCCCTGACCAACTGGAATGTCAACGCGGCGGTGCACTCGCTGGTCATCGACGGCATCTTTACCGGCGTGGGCAGCGTGCTGAGCTTTCTGCCCATCATCGTGGTGCTGTTCTTCTTTCTCTCCATGCTGGAGGATACCGGCTACATGGCGCGTGTGGCCTTTGTGATGGATAAGCTGCTGCGCCGCATCGGCCTTTCCGGCCGCAGCATCGTACCCATGCTCATCGGCTTTGGCTGCACCGTGCCAGGCGTAATGGCAAGCCGCACCCTGCCCTCGGAGCGCGACCGCAAAATGACCATTCTGCTTACGCCGTTCATGAGCTGCTCCGCAAAGCTACCCATTTACAGCCTGTTTGCGGCGGCGTTCTTCCCCAAGTACGCGGGGCTTGTGATGGTGCTGCTGTACTTCACCGGCATCTTGGTGGGCGTGCTGGCGGCGCTGCTGCTCAAGAGCACCGTGTTCAAGGGTGAGGCCGTGCCCTTTGTCATGGAGCTGCCCAACTACCGCCTGCCCGGCCTGAAGAACGTGGCGCAGCTGCTGTGGGAAAAGGCGCGGGACTTCTTGCAGAAGGCCTTCACGGTCATCTTTGCCGCTACCATCGTCATCTGGTTCTTGCAGAACTTTGACCTGCAGCTGCGGCTGACCGCTGACCCGCAGGCCAGCATTCTGGCGCGCATCGCGGGCGATATCGCCCCGCTGTTTGCCCCGCTGGGCTTTGCGGACTGGCGCATCTCCACCGCTCTCATCACCGGCTTTATGGCCAAGGAGAGCGTGGTGTCCTCCCTGCTCATCCTCTTCGGCTCTACGGCTGCCCTGACCGCAGCCCTCACCCCGGCACAGGCTGCACCGCTGCTGGTGTTCTGCCTGCTGTACACCCCCTGCATCGCGGCGGTGGCCTCGGTCAAGCGGGAGCTTGGCGGCAAGTGGGCAACCATCATGGTGGTGAACCAGTGCGCCGTGGCATGGCTGTGCGCCCTGCTGGTGCGTCTGGTCGCCGTAGCGGTGTTCTGAGAAAAACGATTTGAATGCGCTCCGCGTTTGCTTTGCGCATCATCAGCGGAAAGAATATTTTTAATTTTGGGTTTCAGGAAAGTCTGCGGACTTTCCTGAAACCCTTTTTTACGGGAGGGGTCGTAACGGGAAACGACAGCTGCCGCGCTTGCTCCCCCTCGGGGGAGCTGTCGCGCAGCGACTGAGGGGCTATAAATGGAGAAGCGAAAAAAGCGTTAAAGCGATAGCGCCGACTGGCGCAGCGCTAGCTTTTTTGTGCTTCGACTTCTTCTTTAGGATTGTCAAGGGCGAGCAGCCCTTGGCCCGTTGCGGGGTGGGTGGAGTCCAGAGGTAGGGAGGGGGGAGTCGGAACACCCCTCCCTGCCTCTGGCCCAGCGGAGCGTCTTTGCGCGCTGAAAGCAAGCAGAAACTTTCCCCACGGAGCACGCACTTTTCTGGTTCTCTTTTGGTGTCAAAAGAGAACATCCCCCGTCCCCTCCCCTTTCCCCTCACGCAATTTTATGCTACAATACCGGTAACAAAAACGTTTGGAGAAACGCCCATGCTTTATTATGCTGCCCCCATGGAGGGCTTCACAGACCGGGTCTGGCGGCAGACCCATCAGAAATGGTTCGGCGCACAAGGCGCTGCCGACCGCTATTATGCGCCGTTTATCTCCCCGCCGGAGAACCGGGTGCTCATTAAAAAGAAGATGGCAGAGCTTGCCCCGGAGGCAAACCCCGGTGCACCGGTCATCCCGCAATTGCTGGCGAAGGACGGCGAGCTGGCTGCATGGATGATCGGTCAGCTGCGGGCGCTGGGCTATACTGAGGTGAACCTGAATCTGGGCTGCCCCGCCGGGACGGTGACCGCCAAGGGCAAGGGCTCCGGAATGCTGCGGGACCTTGCCAAGGTGGACGCCTTTCTGGACGGCGTATTCTCCCGCACCGAGGGGCCTGTCTCGGTCAAGACCCGGCTGGGCGTGGAGAAGCCGGAGGAGTTTGCCGCCATTCTGGAAATTTATAGCCGCTACCCCATCTCGGAGCTGACCATCCACCCCCGGGTGATGCGGCAGCAGTACCGCGGGCAGGCCGACCGCGCCGCCTTTGCCGCTGCGCTGCCCCGGTGCACCATGCCGGTGTGCTATAACGGCGATGTGACCACCGCCGCCCAGCTCCACGCGCTGGAAGAGGAGTTCCCCACCCTGTCCGGCATCATGGTAGGGCGCGGGCTCATCGCAGACCCTGCACTCTTCCGCAGGGCGCGGGGCGGTGCACCCGCCGCCAAGGAGGAGCTGCGGGGCTACCTGACCGACCTGTACCACGGCTACACTGAACTGTTCGGCAGCGCAGGCTGCGCCATCAGCCGGATGAAAGGGCATTGGTTCTACCTCATCCACTGCTTTGCTGGGGCTGAAAAGCTGGAAAAGCAGCTGAAAAAGCTGCGGGAGTCGTGGGAGTACGAGGTGGTGGTGAACCAGATCTTCACCCTGCCGCTGGTGGAAAACGATTAAAATGGTCTCCAAAACCATCCTATCCATAATAAATGAGGCTTTTCCCTGCGACCCCACCCGTGAAAATGGGGTTCAGGAAAGTCCGCAGACTTTCCTGAACCCCGAAATTTAAAATAATCTTTCCTCTGAACATGGCCAGAGCAACGCGGAGGCCATTCCCAATCGTCCCACGCGCAAAAAAAGCCCGCCGTCTTGCAAGACAGCGGGGCTGAAAAGGACCGTATTACACGTTGAGGTAGCTGCGCAGCATAGCCTGCAGCAGATCGTCACGATCCACCTTGCGGATCATGGCACGGGCATTCTTATAGGTCGTAATGTAGGTAGGGTCTTCGGACAAAATGTAGCCCACCAGCTGATTGACCGGGTTATAGCCTTTTTCCTTCAAAGCATCGTACACCTGTTGTACGATCTCGTGGATCTCATAGTCCTTTTTATCGTGGATGGAGAAAATCGCGGTTGCGTCTCCCACGCAATACACCCCCTTCGGTTGAAACTAGTCCCATTGTACACGAAATGCGCCGAAACTTCAAGATAATTACGCTGGATTTGCACATCCTGCACAAAATTTCCAGCAATGTTCCGGCAAGATGAACGATGTCCGGGCGGCATTCTGCCCGCGAAAGGAGCCTTTGTATGCTTTACGGCATCGGCTGCGACCTGTGCAGCCTTTCCCATCTGGAAAAAAGCCTTTCCTCTGCCCACGCGGCGGCCTTTGTGCGCCGGGTGTACGGCCCGGCCGAGCAGGCGGCGCTGGGGATTTTAGAAGCGTCCCCTGCGCCGCTGAACGCCCACCGCCTTGCCAGCGCCGCCGCAGATTTTGCCGCCAAGGAGGCCTTTCTCAAGGCGGCGGGCACCGGCCTGCGGGAGCCCTTTTCTCTATGTGAGATCGAGGCCGTCCGGCAGGAGAACGGTGCCCCGGCCTACCGCTTCAGCGGGCAGACCGCCGCATGGGTGGCGCAGCACCGGCTGCGGGCCCGGCTCTCTTTAAGCCACGAGGGCGGCATGGCGCTGGCCTTCTGCACGCTGGAAGAGGAAAGCTGACCACCCCTTGTGCATACAATGGAATATCGCCCCCGCACTGCATAAGCCGCACCCCGCCTGCGCATACTGAGAGCAGACAGGATGCGCCGGACGCATCACATAGCGGGGCACATCCTCCAGACAAACAGGAGGGAGATTCCATGGAGGTACACAGAGGAGAAGTTTTCTACGCTGATCTTTCGCCGGTGGTGGGCTCGGAGCAGGGCGGTGTGCGCCCGGTGCTGATCGTACAGAACGAGATCGGCAACCGGCACAGCCCCACGGTGATCGCGGCGGCCATTACATCCCGGCTGGACAAGACCCGCCTGCCCACCCACATTAACATCCGGGCGGCAGACACCGGCCTTGCCAAGGACAGCGTGGTGCTGCTGGAGCAGATCCGCACGCTGGATAAACACCGCCTGCGGGAGCGCGCCGGGCAGATCACCGCTGCCGACCAGAAGCGGGTGGATCAGGCACTGGACGTAAGCCTTGGGCTGAGCTCGTACTGAAAAACGATCTGGAATGCGCTCCGCTAACGGGTTGCGGCACCCAGCATCCGCATCGTGCCTTGAGCGGCACTTGCGTCTTGCTGGCCGCTGCCCCAACGACTTCTCCCTGTTTCCGCCGCTGGCGGCAGTCGTCGTCGTTGCACTTTGCGCATCATCAGTGGAAAAATGATTTTTAATTTGGGGTTCTGAAAAGCCTGCGGGCTTTTCAGAACCCCTTTTTCACGGGAGGGTCGTAGAGGGAAACGGCAATTGCAACTTCTCCTCTATACCACATGAAAAAGGGATAGCCGAACCCACGCGGGTGTTCTGCTATCCCAAAATACATATTATTACTCGATCAGGCCGTTGAGCAGGGTCAGGCACTTGCGGCTATGCAGCTTGCGGATGGCCTTGGCTTCGATCTGGCGCACACGCTCACGAGTGACGCCGAAGTCGCGGCCGACCTCTTCCAGCGTGCGGGGACGGCCATCGTCCAGACCAAAGCGCAGGCGGATGACCTTTTCCTCGCGGGGGGTCAGGCTCTTGAGTGCCAGATTGATCTGCTGTGCCACCATGGCGCGGTCGGCTGCCTTGCCGGGTGCTTCGGCGTTCTCATCGGCGACAAAATCACCCAGAGAGGAATCCTCTTCCTCACCCACGGGGCTTTCCAGACTTGCAGGCTCCTGTGCCATGCGCTGGATCTCGCGCACGCGCTCCACGCTCATATCCATGGCCTTTGCCAGCTCTTCCGGGGTAGGCTCGTGACCGTTCTGGTACACCAGCTGGTTGGTGGCCTGACGCATCCGGTTGATGGTCTCCACCATGTGCACCGGGATACGGATGGTGCGGGCCTGATCCGCGATGGCGCGGGTGATGGCCTGACGGATCCACCAGGTAGCATAGGTGGAGAAGCGGAAGCCGCGGTCGCAGTCGAACTTCTCGGCGGCCTTGATCAAGCCGATATTGCCCTCCTGAATGAGGTCAAGGAAGGCCAGATTATGGCCGACATGCTTCTTGGCGATGGACACCACCAGACGCAGGTTCGCCTCGCTCAGGCTGCGGCGGGCGTTCAGGCCGTCGCGGCGGGTCTTGAGCAGCTCCTGACGGCGCTCCTCGCTCAGGGGACCGTTCTCCACGGCCTCCATGGCCTTTTCCTCGTCTGCCTTTTCCTCGGCATCCTCGGCAGACTTTTCGCCGTCCTCGTCCAGATCCTCAGTGTAGCTGCGGCTGTTCTCGTCCTCCTCAAAGGAGAAGCGGGCGCTGTTCTTCTTGATGTACTCCGGTGCGCCGTACTTCTGGCGGTCTGCCTGCAAAATGTGTGCAGCCTCGGCACCGGCATGGATGCGGCGGCTCAGCTCCACCTCCTGCTCGGCGCTCAGCAGCGGGATCTGACCGATCTGCTTGAGGTAGTTCTTCACCGGGTCGTCCAGCAGCTCGTCCATGGCAGCCTTCAGGTCTGCCGGGTTCTCCTCGGCATCCTCTTCGTTTTCATCGGCAAGGCCCATGTCATCGTTGTTGTTCTCGGCGTTCTCCACCTCAGCAATGATGCTGTCCACGTCCAGACTCGGCTCGTTCTCTTCCTCCAGGACCTTAATGCCGCGCTCCTCCAGCAGGGTGTAGAGGGTATCTACATCCATGCGGCATTGTGCCGCCAGCGCCTTGGCCTCCTGTGCAGAGAGGGTGCCCTCGCCCTTAGTCAACAGTTCCTTCAAAGTCATGCCCATTTTTTCTCTCCTTCCCACTCCGGGGAAAATCGTGTAATATTGCCCTGTGCATCAGATCACAAGGCCGCCGTTCACCCCGAACACCTGTCCGGTGATGTATCCGGCATCCTCGCTGGCCAAAAAGACCAGCAGCTTTGCAACTTCTTCCGGGGTGCCCAGCCGCCCCACAGGGGTCTCCTCGGCCAGCGCCGCCTTGTCCTCGGCGGTAAAGGCCGCCATCATGTCGGTCTCGATGACCCCCGGCGCTACGCAGTTCACCGTGATGCCGCTGGGGCCCTCTTCCTTGGCCAGTGCCTTGGTCAGGCCGATGAGCCCGGCCTTCGCGGCGGAATAGTGCACCTCGCAGCTGCCGCCGGTCTGGCCCCACATACTGCTCACGGTCAGAATGCGGCCCTGCTTGCGGCGGATCATGCCGGGCAGTGCCAGCTGGCACAGGTGGAACGCGCCGCTCAGGTTCACGTCCAGCATCCGCTGCCACTCCTCCGGGGTGATGTCGGTAAACAGCTTCTGCTGCGCGATGCCGGCGTTGCACACCAACACATCCACCCTGCCCATGGCCTGCTCCACTGCATGGAACGCCAGCTCACAGCTGGCGCGGCTGGCTACATCGCACTGGATGGCGATGCATCCGGGCAGCTGCTGTTCCAGCGCAGCGGCAGCGGCGGCGTTCTGATGGTAGAGCACCGCCACCTGATACCCTGCTGCCGCAAAGGCGCGGGCAGCGGCAGCACCGATGCCCCGGTCGCCGCCGGAGATCAGTACCCGGCGCGCCGTAGCGGGTGCGGCAGGGGCAGGCCGCTCTTTTACAGGCTCCGGCGCAGGCGCTTCGGGCAGCTCCACCGCAGGCGGCTCTGCAGGCTTTTCCAGCGTGATCACCCGGGTGGGCTCGTCCACCGCAGGCGCTGCCGTTTTTCCCAGCGTCATGATGCGGGTAGGCTCGTCCGCCACCGGCTCCATCGGTGCAGCCGGCTTTGCGGCCGGTGCGACAAGGGGCTCCGGTGCGCTCTCTTCCTCCGGCACCTGAAAGGTCAGTTCAAACTCGTCCTCGTACAAGAGTGTATCCCTCCTGTTCGGTATTCTCGGCCGGGCGCAGTGCCCAAACCGGAAAAACCCTGTGCCCATCCCCAGACAGTGCAGCGTTCCGTTTATGTGTCCGGCAAAGGTCCGGTGCTTTGGCGTGCCTGCCTGCAGTTGCGATGGGTTTCGACAAGATTCCATTGAATAATATACCACAATCCAGCCCAAAAAGAAAGTGGGAACTGCAATTTTTTACGCAGTTCCCACTATTTTTCCTTATTTTCCCCTGTTTTCGGGCACCGGGGGCTTCCAGCGGGGTCTGCCCGCCCGCTTTTCCCGCAGGGAAACAAAAAATGCCTGCAAAAGCTGCTGCGCCTCGGCCTCCCGCAGCCCCTTTTCCACCACCGGATGGTGGTTGAATGGCAGCGCGAACAGGTCGGTCACCGAGCCGCAGCACCCGGCTTTGGTGTCGGCAGCGCCGTACACCACCCGGCGCAGACGGCTGTTGATGATGCCGCCCGCGCACATGGGGCAGGGCTCTAAGGTAACGAACAGCTCGCACTCCCACAGCCGCCAGCCGCCCAGCGCCTTGCAGGCGGCATCAATGGCCAGCAGTTCCGCGTGGTGCAAGGCGTTTTTCTCGGTCTCCCGGGTGTTGTGCGCCGTAGCCACCACCTCGCCGTGCCGCGCCACCACCGCGCCCACCGGCACCTCGCCCAAGGCGGCGGCTTTGGCGGCTTCTTCCAACGCAAGACCCATCAGTTCAAAATCGGTCATGTATCCCATCCTCTCATCCCATCGCCAGCACCAGCAGGTTGTTTGCACTGTGCAGCAGCATCCCCGGCCAGAGATGCCCGGTGCGGTCGGCAAGCCACCCCAGCCCCAGCCCGCACACCAGCGCGTAGGCCATGGCGGCGGCGCTGCCGTGCTGCAGGGCGAACAGCACCGCCTGCAAAAGAATGGCCTGTTCCCTGCCCAGCGGCTGCGCCCGGCGCTGCACCGCGCCCCGGAACACCCCTTCCTCCGCCAGCGGAGCCAGCAGGCAGACCCGGAAAAGCCGCGCCGCACCGCCGGGCGGCACGGGCAGCAGCACCGCCAGCACCTTGCCCGCCAGCAGATACCCCACCGCCCAGCCAAAGGCCGAAAGCAGTGCGGCGGTTCGGGGGTTCAGCTTGTGCATGGTCGGTCTCCTCCTGCTATGGTTCGTTCCCGGTTATAGTACCATATCTGCTGCCGGGTGCGCAAGGTTTCGGCGTTCTGTCGTGGCAAATTTATGCAAATTATTGACATATCGCCCTAAATGGTGGTATAATAATTTCCAACCTTTTTAACAAAAACGTTGCGTATACTGTATTTTACCGGTAGACCGGAGGTATTATTATGATCCGTATCCTCACCGATTCCGCGTGCGACATCCTGCCCGCCGAGGCGCAGCAGCTGGGCGTGACCGTGATCCCCCTGAATGTGACGCTGGAGGACGGCACCGTCCTGCGGGACGGCATCGACATGACCCCCAGCG
>ERZ773190.3309-NODE-3309-length-10896-cov-100.754820_pt1 | contig 10896 bp, 9 predicted proteins | sample MGYA00511111_ERZ773190 | MGnify/ENA primary metagenome ERZ773190 (study PRJEB29015, sample SAMEA2737777) | human gut metagenome | biome: human gut; feature: human-associated habitat; material: faeces | place: China | collected 2012 ... | reverse complement strand
CAGCCGCCGGAGCGGTGCTTAAGCCGTCAGGCGGGAATTGTGCGGTATTGCCTTAAGAAACTTGTGGAGAACAAAAGGCTTCGGGAGCAGCGGTTATACGTACTTGGCAATAATGGAGTTCACCGCATCAGGGTCAGCTGCGCTCCAGGTCTGCCAGTTCTGGCCTGCGGCTGCAGCAGCCTGGCCTAGCTCCACCAGCAGGGCGGGGAGCTGCTCTTCATATACGGTGCCGATGGTATCGCCAAAGTGGGCATGGCCCAAAGCATCGGACCCGCCCAGGAAGATGGCAAACGCCGGGGCAGGCTTGCCGCCCGGCACCGCTTTAACCGTGCCCTGGAAGCCGATGGCTGCGGCCTGGTGGCCGGAGCAGCTGGACGTGCAGCCGGAAATGCAGACTTTGGGCAGGGCACCGTCCGGAATGTTAGCCTCCCGCACGGCCTGCACAGCGCGCTGCAAAACGGACTGGCTGTCCCGCACGCCCTGCTGGCAGATGGAAGCGCCGATGCAGGCAACGCTGGTCTCAAACAGCGTTTTGGCACCATCTGCGGTGGCATCCAGCACAGCGGCAGCTTCGTCTGCCGTCAGGTTGATGATGTACAGCGTTTCATTGGGGGCAACGCGGCATTCGCAGCCGGGGATGGTGCTGAGCAGGTTGTCCAGCTGCACCAGCTTTTCCGGGATCAGGCGGCCGCCGATGGGGTGGTACGCCACAGCGTACAGCCCCGGCTGTTTTTGGGCAATGGCGCGCGGGTCATCCAGCGTGCCGGTGCCGGTTTTGGTAATGGCGGCGGGGGTCAGGTGCAGTTTCAGGCTTTCGTCCGCCTTGGCAGCGGCAACGTTCTCCAAAAAGACGCGGCGCAGCTCGTCCGGACCAAGGGTCTCCTGCATAAAGCGGGTGCGGGCCTTGGCACGGTTCTGGTAATTGCCGTGCTGGCAGAAGGTGGTGATCATGCCGCGGATATAGTACAGCACATCCTCTGCGGGCAGAGATTCTGCCGCCAGAATGCCCATGCGCCAGCCGCCGCCCAGGCCGCCGGCAATGTACAGCTTAAAGGTGCCGTCCGGCTGCGCCACAAAGCCCATATCGCGGAACGCGGTGTGCACACAGTCATCCACGCCGTTGCAGAACGCAACCTTCAGCTTGCGCGGCATGTGGATGTCACGGCAGATGGAAAGCAGATACTCCGTTGCGGCCTCGGCCCAGGGCATAACGTCAAAAGCTTCGCCGGGCTGCACGCCGGTCAGGGGGCTGGCCTGAATGTTGCGGGGGTTATCACCGCCGCCGCCGCGGGTGATAATGCCGCAGGGGATGGCGGCCTCCATGATGGCAGGCACCTCGTCCGGGGTCAAATCGTGCATCTGGATCGCTTCGCAGGTGGTCAGCTTCAGGAATGGCACATGGTACTGCTGAACAGCCTGTGCCATAAAGTGCAGGCGCTCCGGCGTGACCCGGCCGCCCGGCAGGCGCAGCCGCAGCATATGCTTGGCGGCATCGCGCTGGGCATAACTGCCAAACCCGCCGGAAATGCCTTTGTAGTCCTTGCGGGCAATTTCGCCCTGGGCAAAGGAGTGGATCGTGTTGGAAAAGCCGCCGATTTCTTCGCGGTAAGTGTTGAGCCATTGCTGGTCCATGGTTGGAACCCCCATTACATCCTAGTTATTTTTTCATAAAATAATAAATAATAATGAATAAAGAATAATGTCAGTGCGCCGCCCGCGGCGGCGCGAATAAAATAGGTTGACTGCTTTGGTCGGAGTGCTTTTTGCCGGAGCAGTTGACCTAACTAAAATGTGACGCCGTGGGTGTCACACAACCATTATTCATTATTCTTTATTCTCTTTTAATTACATCACTAAGTATAGTGGATAAAAAAGCAATCTGCAAGAAACTAAGCAAAAACAAAGCCCGGCCCGGCAGACAGCCGGTACCGGGCAGAGCGACAGAAATTATTCGCCAAATACCTTGATGTAGTCAGCCTTGAACTTTTCAATGCCGGCATCGGTCAGCGGGTGATGCAGCATCTGTTCAATGACCTTGTAAGGAACGGTGGCGATATCAGCACCAGCCAGAGCGCAGTCTGTTACATGGATGGGGTTGCGGACGGAAGCGGCAATGATCTGGGTGTCAATGTCGGGGTAGTTCAGGAACATGTCATGAATGGTTTCGATCAGTTCAATGCCGGGCTGGCCAATATCGTCCAGACGGCCCAGGAACGGGCTGACGTAAGTAGCGCCTGCGCGGGCAGCCAACAGCGCCTGGTTGGCGGAGAACACCAGCGTGCAGTTGGTGGGAATGCCCTTGGCGGACAGTGCCTTGATGGCCTTCAGGCCCTCAGCGGTCATGGGAATCTTGACGACCATGTGCTTGGGGTCCAGGGCATAGATGGCTTCGCCCTCAGCAACCATGGTTTCAGCGTCCACGGTGGTGGCCTTTACTTCGCCGGAAATGGGGCCGTCCACGATGGTGGCGATCTCTGCCAGGGTCTCGGCATAATCGCGGCCTTCCTTGGCAATCAGACTGGGGTTGGTGGTAACACCGGCAATAATGCCCATGTCATTGGCTTTACGGATCTCATCTACATTCGCAGTATCAATAAAAAACTTCATGATTTTGCCTCCTTTTATGTGGCATTTTATTTGTCCTTTGCATTATATCACAATATTCTATAAAATGGAAACATTTTTTAAGGCCTGCGCAAAAGTCCGCAAGGAATGAGAAGGCCCGCGAAAAAAATGAGAAATGCCGCGCTGGTTTCGGCTCCCAGCTCTGCCAGACTGCCATAAAAAACACCCCGCAGCAAGAGATTCACTGCAGGGTGTCTTTATCAATTTGTGCGATGCCCATTAAAGCTTTTCGTCCCGCTCTTTTTCAAAAAGGCGGGAAAAGCGGGAATTATTCGTACAGGGGGAAGCGAGCGGTCAGGCTGGCAACGCGGGCAGCGATGTCGTCTTTCTTGCCCTCAAAGTCAAAGATGCAGTCTGCGATGCAGTCGGCAATCTCTTTCATCTCGGCGGGGCCCATGCCGCGGGTGGTCACAGCAGGGGTGCCAAGGCGGACACCGCTGGTCACAAACGGGCTGCGCTTTTCACCGGGAACGGTGTTCTTGTTGGCAGTAATGTGTACTTCGTCCAGGTTGTGCTCCAGCTCCTTGCCGGTCATCTCGGAATCGGTCAGGTCAACCAGCAGCAGGTGGTTGTCGGTGCCGCCGGAAACCAGCTTCACGCCGCGGGCGGTCAGCTCGTTGGCCATAGCAGCGGCGTTCTCCACAATCTTGCGGGCATAATCCTTGAACTCCGGCTTCAGTGCCTCGCCAAAGCAGACAGCCTTTGCAGCAATCACGTGCTCCAGCGGGCCGCCCTGGGTGCCGGGGAAGATGGCGGAGTTGATGCGCTTGATCAGGTAAGCGTTGTTGGTCAGGATCAGGCCGCCGCGGGGACCGCGCAGGGTCTTGTGGGTGGTGGTGGTCACAACATCAGCATAGGGCACCGGGTTCTGGTGCATGCCGCCGGCAACCAGGCCGGCAATGTGAGCCATGTCCACCATCAGCATTGCGCCGTAACCGTGGGCGATCTCGGCCAGCTTTTCAAAATCGATAGCGCGCGGGTAAGCGGAAGCACCGGCAACCAGCAGCTTGGGGCGAACCTTGGCAACCTGCTTGGCCAGGGCATCGTAATCAATGCGGCCGTCCTCGGCAGAAACGCCGTAGGAGACAAAGTTGTAGTTCTTGCCGCTCATGTTGGCGGGGGAACCATGGGTCAGATGGCCGCCCTGGGAAAGATCCATGCCCATGACGGTATCGCCCAGGTTGAGCAGGGCAAAGTAAACGGCCAGGTTGGCCTGTGCGCCGGAATGGGGCTGCACGTTGGCATATTTGGCACCAAACAGCTTGCAGGCACGGTCAATCGCAATCTGCTCAACCTGGTCCACAAACTGGCAACCGCCGTAATAGCGGTGGCCGGGGTAGCCCTCGGCATATTTGTTGGTCAGCACGCTGCCCATGGCAGCCATAACGGCAGGGGAAACAATGTTTTCGCTGGCAATCAGCTCAATGTTTGCCTGCTGGCGGCCCAGCTCACGCTGCATGGCCGCACCCAGCTCCGGGTCATACCCCGAAACAAAACCAATGGTGTCCATCATGTCCTTGTACATAATACTTACTCCTTTCAGTGTTACCCTTATATACTGAAAACGGGGCCCCGCCCCAGGAAAACGAAATTAAGTTAGGAGGTAGTTAGATGCTTCCTTTCGTGGAAAGCACGCCCACAATGCGGTCGTCATGGCGGGCGGCGGCGGAAAGGGCTTTGGCGAATGCTTTGTACATGGCTTCCAGCTTGTGGTGGTCGTTTTCGCCGTACAGCACCTTCAGGTGCAGATTCATCATGGCGCTGTAGCTGACAGCGTAAAAGAATTCCCGTGCCATCTGCACATCCATGCCGCCGCAGCTCTGCCCGGCAAAGCTGGCATCATAAACAAAATACGGCCGTCCGCCAAGGTCCACAGCGCACAGGGCCAGCGTTTCGTCCATGGGCAGCATGCAGCTGCCGTAGCGCACAATGCCGGCTTTGTCGCCAAGGGCCTCACGGATGGCCGTGCCAAGCGCGATGCCGCAGTCTTCAATTGTGTGGTGACAGTCCACGTTCAGGTCGCCATCACAGTGTAATGTCAAATCAAACAGGCCGTGGCGGGCAAAGCCGTCCAGCATGTGGTCAAAAAAGCCGATGCCGGTGTGCAGGTCGGCTTTTCCGCTGCCGTCCAGGTCCAGGGTGACGGTAATGTTGGTTTCCCGCGTTTTGCGGGTCACGGTAGCAGTGCGGCTCACGGTTGCATCTCCTTTGCATGGTCCGGCCAGTGGGTGCCGGAAACAAAATAATCCGCATATTTGGTCGAAAGTTCTTCCCCCAGCCGCATTACGCCGCCGTACAAATGGCGGGAACACTGCGCCCGGATGGCGGCGGTATCATTGCGGGCAATGGCATCCAGCAGAACATCATGTTCCGCCACAATATCGCCAAAATTGCCAACGGCCACAAGGTCCAGCATGCGGAACCGCGAATAGCTGTTCTGCGAAGTCTGGATCAGCTGCCACAGCTGGTCTTTGCCGGTAGCAAGAAACCAGCTTTCGTGCAGGCGGCTGTCCAGCTCATAAAACATCCGCGGGTCTGGGTGGGGGTGGGCCGCCAGGCGGCGCAAAGCATCGTTGCGGGTTTTCAGCTGGGCCAGCTGTTCGGGGGTGCAGGCAGCGGCAAAGTCTGTCATCACGGCGGACTCCACCGCGTTGCGCAGGTAGATCTGCTGGCTGATGGTGTCAAAATCCAGCTGGGTGACCCGCGTGGATTTGTAGGGGGTGACTTCAATCAGTCCGGCAATGCGCAGCTCCTGCAAAACGCTGCGCACCGGCGTGCGGGAAACCCCGAACTGCTCGCACAATGCGTTTTCCCGCAGGGTGGAGCCGGGCTTTAATTCCAGCAACATGATCTGCTGGTACAGCGTTTGGAAAATGTCATGGCTGGAAAATGCCTGCATGTCCGGGAACCTCCTTCTCTTTAGTATACTAAAGAATATAGCACCGTTGCCCCCGTCCGTCAACGATACACCCCAACATTTGGATGATTGTCTGATAAGAGTTTACGATTTTGCAACACATTCCGGCACTTTGCGCGCTACAATAATGTTAACAAACCATAAGGTGTACCTGAAAAGTCGAAAATTTAGCCTGTTTCTACAACCACAGCTGGATTTTGCCTTAAATCCCGCTTGTGTTTGCGGAATAATTGTCATTTTCTTTGCTTTCAGCTACACCCTAAGGCGGAGTTTTGCGCCTTAGCGGTGCTCCCTGTGTGACAAAAGCTGGCGAACCCCTGTATCTGTTGCCGGCTTGTGTGAAAGGACCAAAAGCAACATGGGTAAAATCATCGGAATTGATTTAGGAACAACCAACAGCTGCGTGGCTGTGGTGGAAGGCGGACGCCCAACCGTTATCCCAAATGCCGAAGGCCAGCGCACCACCCCGTCGGTCGTTGCTTTTGCAAAAAGCGGCGAACGCCTTGTGGGCGATCCGGCCAAACGCCAGGCTGTCACCAACGCACCGCGCACCATTGCTAGCGTTAAGCGCAAAATGGGCAGTGATGAGCGCATTCCCATTGACGGCAAGTGCTTCTCCCCGCAGGAGATCAGCGCCATGATCCTGCAAAAGCTGAAAGCGGATGCAGAAGCTTATCTTGGTGAACCGGTGACAGAAGCCGTTATCACCGTGCCGGCTTATTTTAACGATGCCCAGCGCCAGGCTACCAAAGATGCCGGGCGCATTGCGGGCCTGAATGTAAAGCGCATTATCAACGAACCTACTGCGGCCGCCCTGGCCTATGGCCTGGATAACGGCAAGACCCAGAAAGTGATGGTGTATGATCTGGGCGGCGGCACGTTCGATGTTTCGCTGATCCAGATCGGGGATGGCATTGTGCAGGTGTTGGCCACCTGCGGTGATAACCATCTGGGCGGCGATGACTTTGATGCTCGTGTGGCTGACTGGCTGGTGCGGAACTTTGCCGCCGAAAACCAGGTGGACCTGACCCGTGATCCCGTTGCCATGCAGCGCGTGCGGGAGGAAGCCGAGAAAGCCAAAAAAGAGCTTTCCGCTGCCACCCATACTGAAATCAACCTGCCGTTCATTACCGTTGGCCCCAACGGCCCGCTGCATTTGCAGGCGGAACTGACCCGCGCCAAGTTTGATGAGCTGACCGCCGACCTGGTGGAGCGCACGGCACTGCCGGTGCGCAACGCCCTGCGGGATGCCCACCTGGCCGCCAACGACCTGGATCAGGTGCTGCTGGTAGGTGGTTCCACCCGCATCCCGGCGGTGCAGGCCAAGGTCATGCGGATGATCGATCTGGAACCATCCAAAACGCTGAACCCGGACGAGTGTGTGGCCCTTGGCGCTGCGGTGCAGGGCGGACGCCTTGGCGGCGAAGGCTTGGCTGCTGGCGGGCAGGACCTGCTGCTGATGGACGTTACCCCGCTGACCCTTTCGATTGAGACGGTGGGCGGTGTGGCAACCCATCTGATCGACCGCAACTCCACCATTCCCACCCGGTATTCCAAAATCTTTACCACCGCCGCGCCGTTCCAGAGCACAGTTGAAATCAAGGTGCTGCAGGGGGAGCGGGAGTTCGCCAAGGATAATAAGCTCATCGGCAACTTTACCCTCAAGGGCATCAAACGCGCCTGGGCCGGTGTGCCGCAGATCGAAGTGACCTTTGATATTGACGCCAACGGCATTGTGACGGTGAGTGCTCGTGACCTTGGCACCGGCAAACAGCAGAGCATTACCATCACCGGGTCTTCCAACCTGAGCGAGCAGGAGATCCGCCGCGCCATGGACGATGCCGCTGCCTTTGCCGGGCAGGACCAGGAGCGCAAAGCCGCCATCGAGGCCCTGAATGCCGCGGAAGCCGCCATCTACCGCGTCAATTCCGCCCTTGGCAGTAAAGAGGGCAAGGAGCTGGATAAGGACACCAAAAACCGCATTAAAGAAGCAGAAAAGAACCTGGAACGCCTGACCCGCCACAAAAAGCCCGAAAAAATGACCCCCCAGGACACCCAGGCCCTGAACGCCGCCCGCGAAGCCCTGCAAGCTCAGACCAAGGACCTGGTAGCACGGTGGGAGCGACGAGGGAAAGTTAGGAGTTAGAAAGTAGGAGTTTTTGGGGCTGCAGGTACCCAAAAATTCTGTCTGAATATTAAAACAAAAATGTAGGGAACGGTCAAGACCGTTCCCTACAATTATTTTATGGGGTTGCGGCAAACTTTCAAACCGCCACTTAACTCCTAAGGCAACACCGCACAATTCCCGCCTAGCGGCTTAAGCACCGCTCCGGCAGCTGCGGCACGGCATCTGCGTTGCCAAAATGCTCGATAATGTCGGGTTGCGGTACCCGCATCGTGCTTCGGGGGCAAAAGCCCCTCGCACTCTGCGACCGCTGCCCCTGCTTCGGTTCGCTGTTTCCGCCACTGGCGGCGCTCACCTTTGCAGCATCCAGTATTATCTGCGCTTTTGGCTTGGCATCTGCCGCACCTCGCTCGCCGTATCGGCACTTAGAATTATGCGGTATTGCCCTAACTCCTACCTTTACAGGTAGCTCAGTTCCTCCCGTCTGTTTCCTGCCAAATCGGGGTGATCGAGGACGGCGCCGGCACCGAGGGCAACACAGTCCAGCGGGGCTTCGGCAATGTGTACCTCAATGCCGGTTTCGTTCTGGATCAGAGTATCCAGCCCGCGCAGCAGGGCACCGCCACCCGAAAGCATGATGCCGCGGTCAATGATATCGCTGGAAAGCTCCGGCGGAGTGCATTCCAGCGTGTCCTTGATGGCTTCCACAATGCGCATCAGGTTTTCGTTCATTGCCTCGCGCACTTCTTCGGAGCGGATCAGGATATCTTTCGGCAGGCCATCCACCAGGTTACGGCCCTTGATCTCCATTGTGGTTTCGCCATGCTCGGTGTCGGTGGGGTCTGGCGGGCAGGCGGAGCCGATTTCCAGTTTAATCTGCTCAGCAGTGCGTTCGCCCACCAGCAGGTTGTATTTGCGCTTGATAAAGCTGGTAATGCTCTGATCCAGCGCATCACCCGCACAGCGCACGCTGCGGGATGCCACAATGCCGGAAAGGCTGATAACAGCCACTTCCGCCGTGCCGCCGCCGATATCCACAATCATGCTGCCCACCGGTTCAGCGGTCGGCAGCCCGGCACCAATGGCGGCGGCCATCGGCTCTTCGATCACCGTTACCTGGCGGGCACCGGCTTTGGCGGCGGCCTGGCGCACGGCGCGGCGTTCCACTTCGGTCACGCCGGACGGCACGCAGATGACCACGCGCGGCCGCACGAACAGGCGGCTGCCGCATGCCTGGCGGATAAAACTTTGCAGCATGGCGGCGGTGATGTCAAAGTCGGCAATCACGCCGTCTTTCAGCGGGCGTACCGCCAAAATTGAGTTGGGCGCTGCGCCGATGATGGCTTTAGCCTCGTGGCCTACGCAGCGCACACGCAGTTCGTCGGTGCGGGCATCCACCGCCACAACGCTGGGCTCGCGGATGATAATGCCACGGCCTTTCATATACACCAGCGTGTTGGCGGTGCCAAGGTCAATGCCAATATCACAGGTAAACATATTGCGCAGAGCTTCAAGCAGCTGCAAAATCGGATTTGCCATTTTTATCTCCCCATCATGTGTTTGTGCGGGTGGGCCGCACAAAGAATGCGCACGACACGCCGCAGCAGCCAGGCCGCTGCGGCACTGCCGTTACAGCGCTCCGGCCTGGCGCAGTACCTGTGCCAGACGGTGTACGGGCAGACCCATAATATTGTAATAACATCCCACAATGCCGCTGCACCACAGCGCAGCATGGCCCTGGATGGCGTAAGCCCCGGCTTTGTCATACGGTTCTGGGGTGCGCGCATAGGCAAGCAGATCGCTTTCCTCAATGGGCGCAAACTGCACGCGGGTGGTTTCAGTGGCAAGATATGCCGTGCCGCCGTGTACCACGCATAGCCCGGTATGTACTTTGTGCTCCCGGCCAGAGAGCGCGTGCAGCATCCGCACAGCGTCTTCCTCGCCGGAAGGTTTGCCGAACACAGCGCCGTCACAGTCCACCACGGTATCACAGCCGATCACGGTATCATCGGGGTGCTGCTGCGCCACGGCTAGGGCTTTGGCTTCTGCCAGGGCCTGGGCCAGCTGGGCAGGCGTTGCGGCGGTAATGCGGCTCTCGTCCACATCACTGGGGGCAACGGTGTAATTGGGCGTGATCAGCGCCATCAGCTCCCGCCGCCGCGGGCTGCCGGAGGCTAAAATCAAGGACATAATGGGATGTTCCTTTCGTAACAGATTCTACCGCACCACCGCGGCGAAACAAAGGGAAAAGAGGAAGTTAGGAGGTAGGAAGTAGGAGTTAGGAGTTAAATGTGCTTTTGAAGGTTTGCAACAAAGAATAAAATAAATTGTAGGGAACGGTCTTGACCGTTCCGAAACCAAAGGATTTATCTAACAAAAGGCCAATCATCCTAAACCTGCGGAACGGTCAAGACCGTTCCCTACAGGTATCTTTTTTTGCACACAGCCAGACTTTACAGGTTATCTGCGGCCCCAAAAACTCTTAACTCCTAACTCCTCCCGCCTAACTCTCAACTATTTTCCTGTCGATCCAAACCCGCCTTCACCGCGTTCGGTTTCGTTCAGGGTGGCGGCGGGTACAAAGGCGGCTTGCCACACGGGGGCAATGCACAGCTGGGCCACGCGCTCACCGGGGGCGATGGTGTAAGGCTCGGTGCCAAGGTTGATCATGGGCACTTTCAGCTCGCCGCGGTAATCGCTGTCCACAACGCCAACGCCGTTGGCCATGCACAGCCCGTGCTTGATGGAAAGTCCGCTGCGGGCATACACCAATGCCACGCACCCGGCATCCGGCAGTTCAATAGCAAGGCCGGTGGGCACCAGCACCCGCTGCATGGGGGCAATGGTCAACGGCTCTTCCAGCGCGGCGCACAAATCAGCCGCCGCCGCCCCCGCCGTTGCATATGCCGGCACCTTAGCCAGCGGGGAAAGAACGGAATATTTGACGATTTTTTGTTCCATAGTACGTTGGGGTGAGTTAGGAGTTAGGAGGGAGGAGTTAGGAGTTATCTCAATTAGGAATGAGCAATTAGAAATTACGATGCCCCCCGTAGGGGCGCATGATTGCAAATTCCATTATGGCATATATGGCAATGTTTCGGAACGGTCAAGACCGTTCCCTACAGAGCAAAACCTTAGGCCCTGCTTTAACTCCTAACTCCTACTTCCTCACTCCTAAGGCAACACCGCACAATTCCCGCCTTACGGCTTAAGCACCGCTTCGGCGGCT
>ERZ773190.3294-NODE-3294-length-10934-cov-3.400313_pt1 | contig 10934 bp, 9 predicted proteins | sample MGYA00511111_ERZ773190 | MGnify/ENA primary metagenome ERZ773190 (study PRJEB29015, sample SAMEA2737777) | human gut metagenome | biome: human gut; feature: human-associated habitat; material: faeces | place: China | collected 2012 ... | reverse complement strand
CAAGAGCAATTAACCTACGCTCATTTCCAATAAATTACACTCTTTTCGTAACTTCTTTTTACAAAAGTACACAAAAAAAGAAAGAGAACCTAATAATATAGATTCTCTTTCCGTAATTCTTAGTTCAACACATACCCGCAGAGCTCCGGACGTACAGCCGGTTCCGCTTGATAAGCCCTCGCAAACTGTTTCAAGAAATCCATCGTTTGCTTCCGAGGCGAACTTTTCGCCTCCGGGGCACTTTTCACTTTTTTCTCCAAATCATCCATGCATTGCGTAGAAAGCTTCCTCATAGGCACCTCTATTTTTATCTTGTTTGCTAATAAAACGTAGGGACCTAAGACTTATTGCATGGAAAGAAAATTATTTTACACCATAGATAGCTCGATACGGTTCTCATCGGCCATACGACGCATATTCAAGATAGCGTAACGCATACGCCCTAAGGCCGTATTGATGCTAACCCCCGTGATATCGGCGATTTCCTTAAAACTAAGGTCTTGATAGTAACGCATCTCCAACACTTCACGCTGGTTATCCGGCAAATGCTTTACCAATTTCTTCACGTCAGACAATACTTGATGGCGCACGATATTATCCTCTATCGTACCATCGCAAAGCTTGATATTATTAAATAAGTCGATTTCTACCTCATCATTCGAGATCGTGTTTTCGCAACGTTCTTGACGGAAATTATCGATAATCAAGTTATGGGCAATACGAGTAATCCATGCCTTAAACTTGCCGTTCTCAGTATAGCGACCTTGTTTTATAGTCATGATAACCTTCACGAAGGTCTCTTGAAAGATATCCTCCGTAAGCTCTTTGTTACGTACTATGAAATAAATGTAAGAATGAATGCTACTTTTGTATCGATTTAATAAAATATCGAAAGCGGCATTATTACCTTCTGCATAAAGGACAACCAATTCCTCGTCGGTCATCATTTTTAAAGTCTTCATTACTTTCACATTTTTAGTTTATTCGAGTAATGTTTATGCTATAGGCGATGGGGTTTTAACTGTTATACAATGTTATTTATGGAAGCAAAAGAACGAAAAATATTTTAAACCAACAAACATTTTATTTCAAATTATAAAAAGAATGTCCCCTGCCCGCACCTTTAACGTACGAACAGGGGACTTTACTGATCTAAAATATATGTATATTAGAACTTGTATCCCAATGTCAAAGCTACACGAGTCGTGTTTGTTTTCATCGTGGCGGGTTGGGCTTCGAGGAATGGTTTCGGATCATCTCCCGCAAACATATTAGAGAACGCATAAACATCTTCCTTATGCGTACGGAATACACAAGCCAAGTCCGTATAGAAGTTCGGGGTGAAGCGATAACCGATACCTACCGTATAATTCATGACCCCTTTATCGATCGTATAATTAGGAATCGTACCAACCGTAAAGACCTCTTTCTCTCCATTCTTCAGTTTATCCTTGATCGGACTATCGCTGTAGGCGACACCTGCTCTTACGGCAAATTGAGGAGTAACCTTTACCTCCGCACCTACACGGATCGTATTCATTGATTTGAAATTATCCGTTATATCTTGGTTAGTATACACGTTACTGCTACCATCCGTTTGATACATACGCATATTCTTATAATTCATCAACTCGTAATCAATGCTTATCAAAGCGGTCGTACCCAAGATTGCGGCGGCACTAAAGATCCATTTATCCGGAGAACGGAATTCATAGTCATAATAAGCATTATTAGGAGTAGTCGCATCCAGTTTACGCTCCTTCATCTCCCCTTTATCCATAAAGGTCAGATAAGAACCGGCCTCACCATAATAGCGATCTGTCATCTTATACCATGTAGGAGAATTATAAGCCACACCCAAGCGAAGAAAATCGGCGGGACGAACAATGGCACCCACATTAAATGAATACCCGGTACCATCCGTATCCAAGTAATTATCTAAGTATAAATTATTGCCGTTCGTAAATTCCTCATCATACGATGACTGATATCTATAGTTCAGATCCGTAATCGCAACCGTAGCGCCAAGCATCACAAGTTCCGATATATTTATACCGAAAGCCAAATCATATTGATCCACGGAACCTCGCTCTGAAACTTTTAATTGACCTCCTTGCAATAAATACGGACTCCATTGCCCATCCGCATCTTTATCCCCGAACGCACTATAATACTCTTTATCATTATCGTTATATGAATCCATATAACCGGCATTGTATCCTAGAATAGATAGCCAATCACCCAAGTCTTGATTGTTATAAGGATTATAGTCCTTATCCTCCCCTAACAGTCCGCTAGGCATTCCTGCCGCACGCATGGCCACATAATCAGAAAGAGAAGTATTCAAATCACCTCCTGTAGCCATCGTATAGTTCCGGTTATAATTCTTCAAGCGATTATAAGAGAAACCAACGTTCCAGCTCACGATACCCTCATCATTCGCTGTCGGGAAATATCCTACGTAAGCGATATTATCGAAACTCACCTTCGTACGGCTGTTATCCACCTTCGAACCAAGCCAATCGGTCTTCGCCGAGGCCGAAGACAAACTCAATGTCGTAACCACCTCCGAGCTTTTATAAATCGCCAAGCCTGCCGGGTTCGTATTCATAGCGGAAATATCACCACCTAACGCACCAAAAGCACCCCCCATTCCTAAATAACGAGCCGTACCATTCAACTCCGTCTGGGAATACTTAAAGGCATCCAACTGTGACTGCGAAAAAGCGGTGCCGCCACACAGGCCAAGCACCGACATTATAATTCCTATCCTTTTCATCGTATCTCTAATTTTATCAACCTAACACTTTTACCTGCGACCACCACCGGCACGGCCACCTCCGCCACCAACAGAGCCTCCACTAGAACGACCTCCACCGAAGCTACCGGAAGAAGAACCTACCGAACTACTACGAGAAGGAGAGGAACTTCTAAATTGACTGGAAGAAGAGCGACTATTTGAGAAATCGCTACTGCTCCTAGAAGAGGAACGTGTTACCGGAGCTGAATATTGACGTCCGGAAGAAGATGCGGCTCCAGAACTACTTCTGGAAATCCTTGTTCTCGCCGAGCTATTACTTATGCCCGAGCTACTTCTTGTCGTTGCCGAATTTCTAACAGAAGAAGAGGAACGACGTCCCGCACCAGAGGATATAGCAGATTCCCTACGGGTAGATCCCGCACGTCCATTGCTCAATGAACTTGAAGACGAAGGTCTTGTAGTCGATCCTGAATTTCTCAAGGAAGAAGAGCCACTGCTCCGCCCACCTGTATAACCGGAACCTCTGCCACTCGCATAAGAGCGATTATCTCGATAAGAGGAACGTCCGTTTGAATAATGTCTACTTGGAGTCGAGTAGTAACCGGGATAGTAATGGTGATGATGTCCCCAATGGCCACCCCAATAGCCTCCACCCCAGCCCCAAGACGGGCCATACCATGGATCGTACCACGGACTATAATAGCCGGCATAAAAGCCTCCCCAGCCCCAGCCGAATCCCCAAGACGGGCCGTAGAAGCGAGATGAATAAGTCCACCAAGGGCTATAGCTATAGAACCAAGGATCGTACCAACCTGTATACCAAGGCGAGCCCCAGCCGTTGCCGACATTGATATTAAAATTCACGTTCGCGCTACCGTTCGAATAATCCGTATCATAGCCGTAACCATAATATCCGTCACTCAGATACAAATCGACTTGATCCGCTCCGGCGATCGTAATCTTACTCGGCGAATGATAACGAATGATACGTTCCGTATATTCAGTATCCGAACGACGCTCGGAAGAAGACTCATTCTCATCGCTATCCTCATAGATAACGGAATCATCCTCACGATAAGGCTCCTCTACCTCGACTGATGTATAACGACGGTTATATTCATCCACATCCCGGCTGTCTGAAGAAGCTGGGCTCTTGGCTGTAGCGACCAGGGCCCTAGACTCCTGTTTCGGCTGAACAACCTTTTTCTCTTCAACCTGTTCTTTCTTTTTCTTGTTTTTGGAAGAGAAATACACATCATCAAAGAACTCCTCCTGAGCCGCGGCACTAAACGCGATCAGAAGCATCATCACTAAAGATGTTAATTTCATGGGTTTCATATTTGTTTCTCCTCTACATTAAATAAATATTTTTCTCTTTTCATGTTTGACACCCTTTTATGCAAAGGGTTTAAACGCTTTTTAGTTTTATAACAATAAACTCAATGCAATGTATGTACAAATATAATCGGTTCACGCTAATGTCCCAAGATTTACATATACTTTAACTTATAAAACTCACACATTCATTGTTATCTATAAAAGAAGATGCAAAGTTGGCGTAAACGCTGCAATCTCCGCAAATTCTTATTATTTTTGTTTCAAATTATAACGAAAAAATTACGCATATGGTATTAGCCTCGACAATAGATTTCACATTGCCCTTAGCGGACCCGGTATTAAAATTTCTCTTGATTCTTTTAATTATCCTGGCCGCTCCCCTTTTATTAAACAAGCTGAGAATCCCTCACCTGCTTGGACTGATCATTGCCGGCGCAATTATCGGACCGCACGGCTTTAATCTCGTATTACGGGATAGCAGCATTATCTTGTCCGGGACGGCGGGATTGCTTTATATCATGTTTCTCGCCGGATTGGAAATCGATATGGCGGACTTTAAGAGAAATAGTACGAAAAGCCTAGTATTCGGCATGTACACATTCCTCATTCCGATGATCCTAGGAACGGTTGTCGGAATATGGGTCCTGCGATTCAACGTATTGACCTCCGTTTTACTCGCCAGTATGTTCGCCTCCCATACATTGATCGCCTATCCGATTATCAGTAAACTGGGTATCAGCAAAAACAAAGCTGTCAGTATCACCGTAGGAGGAACGATGATCACTGATACCTTGGCATTGCTCGTCCTAACGATCATTGTCGGCATGGCCACCGGACAGGTCAACGATATGTTTTGGATTCGTCTGGGCGTTTCCATCTTGATATTCGCATTAATCGTATTATTCGGTTTCCCTTTCATTGGGCGTTGGTTCTTTAAGCATGTACACGATAATATATCACAGTATATATTCGTGCTGGTGATGGTATTTCTGGGATCTTTCCTAGCTCAGGTAGCGGGTATGGAGGCGATCATCGGGGCGTTCTTATCCGGACTAGCCTTAAATCGCCTTATCCCGCAAAGCTCACCCTTGATGAATCGTGTAGAGTTCGTAGGAAATGCCATATTCATCCCATTCTTCTTGTTGGGCGTAGGTATGTTAATAGATTATCGTACGTTCTTTACCAGTTTCGAGACCATTAAAGTTGGGCTTATCATGATTATCGTAGCTACGGCCGCCAAATACATAGCCGCTTGGATGACCCAAAAGACTTTCCATCTGTCCACGGATCAGCGAAGCGTTATTTTCGGCCTAAGTAACGCACAAGCCGCCGCTACATTGGCCGCCGTGATGGTCGGATATAACGTAATCACCGGAACAGACGCTAATGGGGAACCAATCCGGTTATTAAATGAGAGCGTGTTGAACGGTACGATCCTGATGATACTTGTCACTTGCACCATCGCCTCTTTCGCCGCCCAAAAAGGCGCTCATAACATAGCGGCCCAAGATATATCCGATAAGGAGGAAAACAAAAAAGAGTCAGAGCATATCTTGATACCAGTCAGCAATGAAGAGACCGTGGAAGAGCTGGTCAACCTCAGCTTGGCGATCAAATCTCCCCAAAACAAGAACGGCTTTTTTGCCCTAAAAGTGATAGATAACCATCATTCAGACGAGAAAGCGTTAAAACAATCCCGCAGGGTTCTACAGACCGCAGTCAATACGGCTGCCGCCACGGATACCCGGATGAAAGATTTATTAAGATATGACTTAAGCGTATCGAATGCTATCGCCAGCGTGGTAAAAGAGCGGGAGATCACAGATCTGGTAGTGGGATTGCACAAGGAAAAAGATATACCGGCGGCCTTCCTAGGCCATATCGTGGAAAGTGTATTGGCGGAAAGTAGTGTAAGTACATTCATATACAAGCCCGCACAACCCATCTCTACCGTTAGACGGCATCTGATCATCATCCCGGAATTGGCCGAAAAAGAAATCGGTTTCAACCAAATCATCTTCCGGTTACGAAACGTGACCCAGAACACAGGTGCAGCGACAGTCTTTTACGGTTCGGAAGCGACCTTGAATGCCTTAAAGAAATTATTAGCCAAGAAAAGCGGAGAAGCCAGTTATATCGAATTCAACGACTGGGATGACTTCCTGATCGTTTTCCGGGATATAAAACCGGACGACACGATGTGGATTATCCTTAGCCGCAAGGAAGGACTTTCCTACGCTCCCGCCATGGCCCGTATCCCCAAGTACCTCAACAAATACTTCCAGGCAAACAGTTTCGTATTGGCATATCCCGTGCAGGCTGGCATGAACGAGGGTACTCGCTATCTGACTTAACCATTACGGAACCAGCCTCTCACGCCAAGACTTTCGAGGTGAGTACGGCATTTTCCGCTTGGCGTATCCCAGACGGAGGATCAAGGCAGGAATCTCGTTGGTGAAAGACAAGTCTTTCGCCAGCAAACCGGAAAGATCACGCACCTCACAAGGCTGGTTCAAAAAGGCGAAAGCGATATTCTTTTCCGTAGCTCTCAAAAGAAAACGTTGCAAACTCCGGCCTAGCGCAAACCATTCCGGTAGCGTATTTATCCGTAAGGCGAACAAGGCTAAATGAGAAGAAGAGTCCAGCTTCTTCTTGTCTCCCCTATTTTGTATGCCGGCTTTCAAGACACTTCCCATGATTGTCTCTGAGATAAGACGGGGAAGGTTCGGCGCCCCGAACACCGCATAACTCAGGCCGTCCGATGTAGCTCGTACATGATTCTTATTAAAACGCATCCATGATTTCAGCTCTCGCTTAAACAGACGATCGTTCATTTGCCGGTTATTCCCCGCAAATATATAAGAAGAAAGCGTATCGAACTCCCACTCTCCTTTCGACCACAAATGCAGACTGATATTTTCCTCCAAAGGCGTATTCCTCAAATAGCTCAATTGATCCGATGGAATCATTTCCCCGGAATATATGCCTCGATTCGTCTGTCTGACCGAAATTTCCTCGATAAGCCCACTCGTCTCCTTAATCATCGATGCCTCCGACAAGAGTACGGTGATCTCCCCCGATCCTGAAAAAAACGGTAGCGGAGTATATCCTTTTGCCTCAGCCGCAATGCAAAGATTCTCGGTGGCGCATCCTAAGCTAATAAATAACTCACGGTTATCCGGATCTACGGACGGAAGGGACTTACTCATATCCGGAAGAATCTGTATCCTATCCTTTTGCACACGAAACAACCAAGGTTGGGTATTATGCCCCGATGGGGCTTTCACGGCTTGTTCCATCATATAGATAAAATCCGGCCGTATATCACTTATCCGCAATGATCCTGTTTCCATATTATTATACACTTTCTCATTCTAGCGATGCCCACTACCTCTTTCCGTTCGTGCCCGGACAAACGCCTCAAAAACAAAAAATCCCGTAAAGCTTTCGCCTTACAGGACTCTCTGCGGAAAGACAGGGATTCGAACCCCGGGAACCTCTCAGTTCAACGGTTTTCAAGACCGCCGCAATCGACCACTCTGCCATCTTTCCAATAAGTAAATCGTGTGACCTGGGAGGGGCTCGAACCCTCGACCCAATGATTAAGAGTCATTTGCTCTACCAACTGAGCTACCAAGTCATTCTGTTTCGCTATCGTTACTTTTTCAAACCACCGTTTGTTTCTCGATTGCGGGTGCAAAGATAGAGGTTTTATTTTTCCCCGCAAACTTTTCGACTACTTTTTTTCATAAAATTTTAATCAAACTCGTAAATATCCGAGGGTGTAGTCCGCTTCAACGCTACCAATGAGACATCTTTCCCTACCCTTATGCCCTCTTGGAAAAGACGTATATCCACTGTCTTATAGGCCAGTTCGGGATGGTTATTGTCCCGGCTGAGATGGCAAAGCCAGATATTCTTCAAACCGGTATTATAATGGGTCGCCAAGAACTCTGCGGCCTCCCTGTTACTCAAATGCCCGGTGGGGCTCGCCACCCGCTCTTTCAAGAAAGCGGGATATGTACCGAAACGAAGCATCTCCTCGTCATAGTTCGCTTCCAATATTAAATGGTTCGCCATGCAGATATATTTCCCCACCGTGTCCGTGATATGGCCTACGTCGGTAGCGAAAGTGAATTTATGATTACCATACTCGATATGGTACCCCACATTATCAGTACTATCGTGAGGCACCTCGAAAGCCGTGATACGGAAATCACGGATAAGGAATGGAACTTCTTTTTCTATAACCTTGCGAGAGACACATAAGGTCTCCTCCACATACCGGCTCTTATCAATCCCCCGGTGCACGTCGGCTGTCGCATAGACAGGAATGCAAAGCTTCTCGCCCAAATACCCGACCGTCTTGATATGATCCGCATGATCGTGGGTAATCAACACGGCCACGATCTTGGTAAAATCGATCGACCGGTCCTTCAATACTTTCTTTATGGTCCGGATTCCGATACCTGCGTCAATCAGCATACCGAATTCCGAAGTCCCCAAATAATAGCAGTTCCCACTGCTCCCACTAGCTAAACTCAGAAATGATAGTTTCATACTCTCCTATTCCGCAACACTGCTTTTTTTCTGTTTTACATAGTATACACTAGGGGCGGAACGTCTCAGGGATCGATACCTCCCCGATCAACGAGCAGTTCATATGCTCCTTCACCTCGTCGGGTGTCAGCCCATGGCCGAAGAGGAACATTAGCTTCGTCACGGCGCTCTCCGTCGTACTATCGAAGCCGCTCGTCACGCCTGCCTCCAACAATTTGTGCCCCGTCTCATAACGGTGCATCTCCACACTTCCGGCCCTACACTGAGTAACATTCACGATAACGATACCACGGTCTACAGCCTCCTTCAACATATTCAAGAACCATTCCTCGCACGGAGCGTTTCCGCTTCCGAATGTTTCCATCACCACGCCTTTCAGACCCGGGATATTCAGGATACTTTCCACTACTTGCGGAGAAATTCCGGGGAATAGTTTTAGTATAGCGATATTTCGGTCCAACAAATAATGCGGCTTCAGCGGCTTACGCGATACCGGATGATATACCTGCGGCAGATCATACTTGATATAGATACCCGCATGAGCCAAAGCCGGGTAATTGTACGAACGGAACGCATTAAAATTATCTGCATTTATCTTACTCGTACGATTCCCCCTCAATAAATCATTCTCAAAAAAGATACAGACCTCCGGGACCAACGGTAAGCCGTTCTCCTTGGCAGCCGCTATCTCGATCGCCGTAATCAAGTTCTCCTTCCCATCGGTACGCAACATCCCGATCGGTAATTGCGATCCCGTAAGGATCACCGGCTTACTCAGGTTCTCGAGCATAAAACTCAATGCCGATGCCGTATACGACATTGTATCCGTGCCATGCAGTACCACAAAGCCGTCGTATTTCTGATAATTATCGGCGATGATTTTCACGATCTTCATCCACGAGTCCGGCCCCATCTCCGAGGAGTCCATCGGAGGATCAAACTGTATCGTGGCCACCGAATACCCCAGTTTCTTCAACTCCGGCATATTGTCCTTCAAATGCTGGAAATTAAACGACTCTAACACTCCAGTCTCCGGATTCTCGATCATACCTATCGTCCCACCCGTATATATCAACAGGATGGAAGCCTTTTCTTGTTGAGTATGCATGTCCATATAATTATGCAAAGTTAATAAATTATTCTTCTCCTTTCAACACCGGAACACTTATATGATATTTTACGGCGATTATACGTGCGAGGAACACGCTCAACGCCGATACGAACTGTATCATCGCCGCCGACATAGAAGTTTGCATACATATATAATATATCAAACCGCCAAAGACACAAGCCAACGCATAAATATCTTTCCGGAATATCAAAGGTTCCTCATTAATCAATATATCCCTCATCATACCGCCAAACGAGCCGGTTATGGTTCCCATCACGATCGCCACCCACATGGGGAACCCGAAATCCAAGGTCTTGGCGATACCTACCACCACAAACAACCCCAATCCGATAGCATCGAATATAAAAAATGTATTGTTCAAACGGATCACGTATTTTCGGAAAGCGATAACGAACAACAAAGCCAAGGCCGAGACAATCAAATAAGAGGCTTGTTCCATCCAAAAAGGCACCGCATTCAATAAAATATCACGAATCGTACCTCCTCCTACAGCGGTCACGACACCCACCACATAGGCGCCAAACCAATCAAATTGTTTCGCAGAAGCCAATCTTATGCCACTTATGGCAAACGCAAAGGTCCCTGTATAGTCACAAAAGGTGATAAAATCTATCATTTTGTTTTTTTCGCAAAAATACGGAATAGTTCGCAAATAACAGCATTTATAGAAAGAATACCTAACAATAATTTAAACCAAACGAATCCCTTAATGTTTATTATATATAAGTTTGCGGAGTGGTTATAACCGTAACCTATTGATTTTTATTCACAAAAGAGAATTGAGTTAGATGAGGATGAAAAAATGCATGTTGATAGGGTTGATCTGTCTGCTATCCAGCCAATGGATGTGGGGGCAACACTTCCCTCAGATGGATGCCCGCAATTACGTGAGCGACACGGCCCTTTTCATTCCACGCCGCCCTTGGTTGGCAGCAAGCGAGGTATTCGGAATGAACATGGCCGTCTGGACTTTCGACCGTTTCTTAATGAACGAGGATTTCGCGAAGATAAACGGACATACGATTAAGCAAAACTTCAAGACGGGGCCTGTTTGGGACACGGATAAGTTCTCTACCAATCTGGTGGCCCATCCCTATCACGGATCGTTATATTTCAACGCGGCCCGTAGCAACGGACTGAATT
>ERZ773190.3289-NODE-3289-length-10965-cov-3.299908_pt1 | contig 10965 bp, 10 predicted proteins | sample MGYA00511111_ERZ773190 | MGnify/ENA primary metagenome ERZ773190 (study PRJEB29015, sample SAMEA2737777) | human gut metagenome | biome: human gut; feature: human-associated habitat; material: faeces | place: China | collected 2012 ... | reverse complement strand
CAATCTTTTAATCTTTGACTGAACAACAGCGTCAAATCTTCCCAACGGTCTAAGTGCCAATACAGCACCGGATAACATAAAGAATAATGGCATATGAAATCCATATACCCATCTGGACAAATATCTGAAAAATTGCATTACAGGAGAGTAATATGCGGCATTAATGTTTTCCGGCAACGCATATGCAACACCTCCAAATGTAGTATGGATTCTCAAATAGGCACTATGACCAATAACAACAAAAATTGTTGCAACCAATCTCAGCCAATCATAAATTTCTACCCGGGCACTGCCGGTCCCCCGATTTTGAACTTTTGTTTGAACGCTCATCATGCGCAAATCTCCTTCACAATCTTTAGTATTTGTATACCTTCCTGTCCCTGTCAGACCCATAAATATACACGTTTAATACTATATCATACCCTTCTCATTTTTCAAGAAAAATCCGTCAATAAGTTCCTGCTGATTACCTGTGAACAGCAACTTCCCATAGTGATCTCGCTGTGTTATAATTATCTGGAATTTGAGTTTATCTGCACTCAGCAGATAAGAAAGCGAGGGTAAAGTGGAGAGAAAAATCATCCAAGTAGAGGACAAAGTACCTGTTAATCTGTTAATACCTTTAAGCATCCAGCATATGTTTGCCATGTTCGGTGCCTCTGTTCTGGTTCCTTTTATGTTCGGTATCAACCCTGCCATCGTTCTTCTGATGAACGGTGTCGGAACACTTTTATTTATTCTTATTACATCTTATGTAAACTATGTTAATAAGCATTTTCCTGAACAGATATATATAACTGAGCAAAGCGATACAAGTATCAATCTGTCACTCCCCGTTACCGGAAGCGTTCACAACACGCAGAATGGTACTAATAACAGTCTTGCAAATGCTGATTTCAGCCGAGAGGTTACTTTTATAACCGGCAGTCCTGGAAGTTACCACATCGACCTTCATCTGTTCGGCTTCTTATTTTTAAAGACAGTAAATGTCAATGTGGTTGATGAAAAATACGTCTATCCCTGTGGCTTTCAGGCTGGCTTATATCTGAAAAGCAGCGGAATACTTGTAGTAAAGACCGATTCCATCGAGAGCAAATCAAGTGGTACAATAACCCCCTGCGAAAATATTATTGCCAAAGGCGATTACATTTTAAAAATCAATGATGAAGAAATCAATTCCAAGAAGCAGTTATCTTGCAAGGTAAATGAATGTGCTGGCGAGAAGCTTAATATAGAATTACTGCGTAATGATGAAATAATAAATGTAACTGTAACCCCTGTTGAGGATAAAAACAGTGAATATAAGCTAGGTCTGTGGGTAAAAGATGATGCACAGGGTATAGGAACAATAACTTATATTGATACAGATTATAACTACGCTGCACTTGGTCACCCGATAACTGATAATACCACCGGCAAAGCCCTTAATATTAAATATGGCAGATTATATAACACAAGAATTCTATCAATAATAAAAGGACAGAATGGCACTCCTGGAGAATTGCAGGGAATTATAGACTACAAGAACAGTACCCCGATAGGAACAATTGACAAGAACAGCTCTTACGGAATATATGGAACAATCGACAACTCTATTGTAAAGAAGCATTCTCTTTCACTTATGAGTGTCGGTTACAGATACAGTGTCCACAAGGGTAAAGCATATGTAAGATTTTACAGGAATAATAAATATGATGACTACGAAATTAAAATTACACAGCTTAACAATAACGATTCCAAAAATATCAGTTTTGTTGTTACCTCTGAAGAACTTCTTGATATGACTAATGGAATTGTACAAGGTATGTCTGGCTGTCCTATTATTCAGGACGGAAAGATAATCGGTGCTGTAACACACGTTCTTATTGATGACTCAAGAAGCGGATATGGCATATATATAGAAAATATGCTTAATGCTTCATAAAATTAACAGCTGGTATATACATACCAGCCGTTAATTTTTCAGAGTGCTTTTACTGTTCCAGATATAATTATTATAATAACTATATCTAAAAATCACAACTCTGATTTCACTTTATCAGCCATAATCTTTAATTCTTTGGCATTCTCAAGCACAGAGTCTGTAAGTGTCTCACCGGATAACATTCTGGCAATTTCATTAAGACTATCATCTCCTGCGACCCTCTGGATATTACTGTAGGTCTTATTATCGTGTACACTCTTTTCTATTATGTAATGGGCATCTGCCATAGCCGCAATCTGTGGCAGATGTGTTATACATATTATCTGATGCGATAACGAAAGCCTTGCAAGCTGATTAGATACCTTTGAAGCCGTCTTACCACTTATACCTGCATCAATCTCATCAAATATAAGTGTCTTATCTGCATCTTCTGACATAACTGTCTTTATGGCAAGCATAATTCTTGAAAGTTCACCACCCGAAGCAATCTTTGATAATGGCTTTAAATTCTCACCAGGGTTCGTTGATATCATAAATCTTACATTATCACAGCCCTTTGAAGATAAAGATGGTTCTTTAGCAAAATCTATTCTGAACTTTACATCTAAAAAGTTAAGATTCTTTAAAGAAGCTATGAATTGCTCTGCAAGCTTTACTGCTGCCTGCTGTCTTATGGAACTTAGCTTTTGGGCTATATCCCACGCCTTACAGCATGCTTCTTCATACTCTTTTTTCCTTCTGCTTATAAGCTCATCAAAATTGTAATAATCTGCAAGCTTCGCATTAACAGCCTTTAAGGTATCATTAATAGCCTCTATTGAACTTCCATATTTGTTCTTAAGATTATTAATAAGATCAAGTCTTTCCTGTAGTTCGCTAAACTCTCTTGGATCATATTCAGAGTTCTCTATATATGAACTGATACTGTGTCCGGCATCACGAATAAGTCCTTCAGCATCAGACAAAGTATCACAGCACTCTTTCAATACATCATCATATTCACTTGCTGCTATAAGTGACTTTAATGCAGTTCCTATCATATCACTTATATTATCATTACCTGAATTCAAAAGCATATCTGCATACGAAAGCTCATTAGTAATCTTCTGGTAATTATTAAGCTTATGATATCTTGCTTCAAGCTCCTCATCTTCATCTGGCTGTATATCGGCCGTCTGTATCTCATTAGCTTCATACTCAAGAAATGCTATCTCTTTTTGAAGTTCATCTTTATCCTTATCAATAAGTTCTAACGCTTTCTTTGCTTTAACCATATCTTTATATGCCTCTTCCATAGCCTCTCTTAATTCAGCTATTTCATCAGCACAGAATGTATCTACAACCGTCAGATGATTAGCATCATCCATAAGTATCTGGTTATCGTGCTGTCCATGAACATCTATAAGATAGCGTGCAAGCTTCTGTGTCTGTGCCGCCGTAAAATTCTGTCCATTAACCTTTATCTGCGAACGTGTTGGTGTTATCTTTCTTGAAATAAGCAGTTCACCATTCTCAATATCTATAACTCCAAGCTCTTTTATGCGTTCAACTACATTATCATCTTCAATATTAAAAAGCAGTTCTGAAAGTCCATATTCTGCACCTGTTCTTATAAAATCAGGCGATGTCTTGGCACCTAGTGCCGCATTAATAGAACCCAATATAATAGACTTACCTGCACCTGTCTCTCCTGACAGAATATTAAGCCCCTCTTCAAAATCAATATTTTCTTCTTCTATAAGTGCAAGATTCTTAACATGTAAATTAGATAACATATTCCTCCTCTGATACTATATCTTTATAATACTATGCCTTTATAAGTTTCTTAAGTTTATTAGAAACATTTACAGTATCCTTAACAGTCCTTACAGCACACATAATAGTGTCATCACCTGCAATAGAACCAACTATCTCATCAAGCTTAAGTGCATCCAGTGCCGCACACACCGCCATTGCCATACCCGGAACAGTCCTTATAACAAGAATATTCTGTGCCATATCCATAGAAAGATAGCCTTCCTTTAGCACTCTTATATATTTGTCATTAGGTACAGGACTGCTATGTGAAAGAGTTGTATACTTCTGATTAACCCCGTCAATTGTGACCTTGGTAAGATTAAGTGCTCTTATATCCCTTGAAACAGTCGCCTGAGTCACATTATATCCTGCTTTATTAAGTGCATCAGCAAGCTCTTCCTGAGTTCCTATATTATTATCAGCTATAAGTTCTAATATTTTTTTATGTCTGTCTGATTTCACTTTTCTTCTCCTATTCCGGCTACATTTTATTCCTTATCCTTTCAAGGAAAGAAATTCTGCTTGTCTTTATAAGCCGTGCTGTCTTATCAGAACGGGTAATAACAACTCTGTCCCCTGTTATGACATTACAATAGCTTTCTCCATCATATGTAGCTACTCTTTCTTCTGATAATTTCTTATTATCATTCATCTGTATTACAATCTCATCATTCTGTTCAAATATTATGCTTCTCTGAGTAAGTGTATGTGCACATATTGGTGTAATCATTATAAGATGTGCATTCGGCTGGACAATTGGTCCGCCTGCCGATAAAGAATAAGCTGTAGAACCTGTCGGCGTAGATACTATAACTCCGTCTGCCGCGAACGAATTAAGATATTCTCCATTGACATATATATCAAAATCTATAACCCTTAATATTCCCCTTCTGCTAAGAACTACATCATTAAGTGCTACATCTTCATATATAAGCTCGTCATCACGGTATATCTTTCCATCAAGCATCATCCTTGTATCTATCTCATAACAGTCATTAATAAGGCTTTCAAGGGTATCATACACTGTGTTCATATCTGTATCAGTAAGATACCCCAGCGTTCCTATGTTAACACCAAGAAGAGGTATATTCTTAGAATTAAGGTCTCTTGCCGCCTGTATAAGCGTACCATCCCCACCAAGAACAATTATGCATTCTGTATCATCTGGCACAACATCAGCATTCGTATAACAATAATCAGTATGTTCTACATCTGCCGAGTCAGGATTATATATACAGCTTACATTGTGCTTATTAAGATAATCCAGAATACTGTTTGTATATACAAGGTCTGGATCTTTAGTTGTATTCGTGACTATGTAAAAAGATTTCATTAACGCCTCTATACTTTAAATTAATATTAATATCTATATGAATATATTACAATGTTTCGTGGGCTTTGTCTACTATATTTTGTATTGTGAAAGGAATATTATCATAGGTTCCTTCTATATGTTTCTGTAAATGAAGAAGATATTCGATATTTCCTTCCGGACCCTTAACTGGCGAGAATTCAAGGTTAAGTATCTCAAATCCAATTGAAATTGCATAATTAATAACCATTTCTATAACTTCGATGTGTACCGCCTTATCCCTTACAACACCGTGTTTACCAACCTTTTCTCTTCCAGCTTCAAACTGTGGCTTTATAAGACATACTATCTGCCCGTCATCTGTAAGAAGATTTTTCACTGGAAGCAGCACCTTTGTAAGCGATATAAATGATACGTCAATGCTTGAAAAATCTATCTTATCCGCAATATCTTCCGGTGTTACATATCGTATATTAGTCTTTTCCATACATACAACACGCTCATCATTACGAAGCTTCCAAGCAAGCTGTCCGTGCCCTACATCAACAGAATATACTTTAACAGCACCATTCTGAAGCATACAATCTGTAAAACCACCTGTTGATGAACCAACATCCATACATATTTTCCCTTCAATCGTTACATCAAAATTCTCCATAGCTTTTTCAAGCTTTAACCCGCCACGGCTTACATACTTAAGTGTATTGCCTCTTACCTCAATATTAACAGTCTCATTAAATGATGACCCAGCTTTATCTTCCTTCTGTCCGTCAACATATACATTTCCAGACATAATTATAGCCTTTGCCTTTTCCCTGGAATCAGCAAGCCCCCTGTTCACTAACAGAACATCTAATCTTTCTTTACTGCTCATTATTATTATCTCCAATATTATTATAAACTGCTGTTATACGTTTAACAATTGTATCTTCATCTATTCCTGTCTCACGCCGTAATATATCAACACTTCCGTGTTCTATATAATCATCAGGAAGTGATATGTCAAGCACATAGTTATGAAGTTCTTTATCATTGATATATTGACAGACTGCACGCCCAAATCCGCCCGATGATACATTCTCTTCAAGTGTTACTATAAGCTTATGTGTTGTGCTTATTTTATCAAGCATTGCACTGTCTATAGGCTTTACAAAACGTGCATTTACAAGTGTCACGTTATAGCCCTGCTCTTTAAGTCTTTCCCTTACATTAAATGCTGTATCAACCATACTTCCAAGTGCAAGAATTGCTATATCACTTTCTTCATACATAAGCTCAGCCTTGCCGTATTCAACCGGCGCATTAAATTCGCGAAATCTGACAACTGCCTCGCCTCTTGGATATCTTATAGCTATCGGCCCATTAAATTCTTCCAGAGCGAACTCAAGTGATGACTTTAATTCATAATCATTCTTTGGTGCCATAATAGTCATATTAGGTATTGATGACAGGAATGATATATCAAATATCCCCTGATGTGTCTCTCCATCACTTCCAACAAGTCCTGCCCTGTCTATTGCAAACACAACGTGAAGCTGTTGTATACACACATCATGTAATATCTGGTCATAAGCTCTCTGTAAAAATGAAGAATATACCGCAAACACTGGTTTTAATCCGCCTGCTGACAATCCTGCCGCAAATGTTACAGCGTGAGCCTCAGCAATTCCGACATCAAAAAATCTATCCGGAAACCACTTTGAGAACTTAGCAAGCCCAACTCCGTCTGGCATAGCCGCTGTAATAGCACATACAAACCTGTCTTTCTTGGCTATTTCACATATAGAATTAGAGAACACCTGCGAATATGTTGGCCGGTCAGATTTATTAATCTCCATACCTGTCGCCACATCAAATGGTCCAATACCATGAAACTTGCTTGGATTGCGCTCTGCCGGCTTGTAACCACGTCCTTTCTGCGTAACAACGTGGACAAGCACAGGTCCATTTATTCTTTTTGCAACTGTAAGTATCTTGATAAGCTTATCCATATCGTGTCCGTCAACTGGTCCAAGGTAATATATACCCATACTTTCAAACATCGAATCGTGAAGAATCACCTGCTTTAGATTCGACTTTGTCTTCTGGATAAGCTTTACAACCTTGTCCCCTTTAGGAAGCTTATATAATACATTGCCTATATTCTCTTTTAAATCATAGTAAGAGTCTGACGAACGTATTTCACTAAGCATATTGGATACGCCGCCGACATTTTTAGAAATTGACATTGTATTATCATTAAGTATAATCACAAAATTACCCTTAATACCTGAAGCATTATTTAAAGCTTCATATGCCATACCACCTGTAAGTGCACCATCACCTATAACAGAAACTACACTGTAATCTTCGTGCTGTACATCTCTTGCCATAGCAATTCCAAGTCCTGCTGATATTGATGTCGAGCTGTGACCTGTATCAAAAGCATCGTAATCACTTTCATTTCTCTTAGGAAAGCCGCTCATACCGCCGAATTTTCTTAATTCATCAAATTGATTTTTCCTTCCTGTAAGTATCTTATGCGTATATGACTGATGTCCTACGTCCCATATAAGCTTGTCCTTTGGAAGATTAAATACAATATGAAGTGCCATAGTAAGCTCCACAACGCCAAGATTAGAAGCCAGATGTCCGCCTGTGACACTTATCTTATCAATAAGAAACTGGCGTATCTCATCAGCAAGCTGGTTGTATTCTATTGGTGATAATTTCTTAATATCGTTAGGTTTATTGATTTTCTCAAGTATCATAATTAACCTCTTTCACACGATTACCTATCCCTATGTATAAGCATTGTGATTAAATCCTCCAGATACTCGTTATGTCCAATAGTTTTGAGTGTTTCCAATGCTTTTACGGACATATCAGCAGTATCTTTTTCTGCTTTTTCCATTCCATAAAGTGTAACATATGTTGTTTTATTATTTCTCTCATCACTTAACACAGGCTTTCCAAGTACTTCCTGTGTGCTTGTAACATCAAGAATATCGTCCTTAATCTGAAATGCGAAGCCTATATTATAACCTGTTTCCTCAAGAAGCTTAGTGACATTTTCATCACAACCTGCAATAATTCCACCAGCCATAAATGCTGCTTCTATAAGAGCACCCGTCTTTAATCTGAAAATGTAATCAAGCTGTTCTTCATTCATCGGCTTATCTGTAAGCATTACATCAAGCGATTGTCCTCCGACCATACCATCAACACCAGCCTTATTAGCTATCACATCTGCGGCAGCAGAATATCTTAATACAGCCTGTGCATCACCTGTCTTTGCTGCTTTATGTATAGCTGAAAGCATTGTTTCATACGCAAGATTCAAAAGTCCGTCACCCGCTAATATTCCAAAATCTTCACCAAATTTCTTATGTGTTGTAAGCTTTCCTCTTCTATAGTCATCATTATCCATAGCAGGAAGATCATCATGCACCAAAGAATAAGTGTGTATCATCTCAAGAGCCGCCATAAATGGATACAATTCTTCCTCGTTAGTACCATTACACAACTTGTAAGTTTCAAGCATAATCATTGGTCTTATTCTCTTGCCGCCAGCTTCCACGCTGTAATCCATCGCAGATTTAATATATTCTGCGTGTCCCTTAGCTTCTGGCAGGTACTTTTCTATTATATTATCTATACAGGAGGTCTCTTTGCTTAACTGTTCTTTGAAATTATTCATTATTATCCACCACCCCATTATCATCAATTATAACAATCTGTTTTTCAACCTTATCAAGCATAGTATTACATTTATTGAGTAATTCCATACCTTCTTTATATTTTTTAAAAGACTCATCTAATGTAAGCTCGCCCTGTTCCATTTCATTAAGAACTGCCTCAAGCTTATTAAATGTATCTTCAAGATTAGAAGCCTTTGCCATTAATTATACCTCATTAAACATTATCAATATTTATGACCTTAGCTGTCACAGTACCATCTTTTAAATAAAGCGTTAACAAATCATCTACTGATACATCGTTAACCGACTGTACCCTCTGTTTATTATTCTCTACATAGCTGTAGCCCTTGTCAAACTTCTTTAAAGGACTTACATTATCAAGTCTGTACGCAGCTAATGACAGCTTCTGCCTGTAGCGTTCCACTGCTTGTGTCATCTGGTTATTTAATATATCCTCTATATGAATAAGACGTTGTCTTCTTTCATATATCTGGTTAATAGGATTGTATATCTGCAAAGAAAGCTTGTCCTTCTCTGCCCTGTTCTTATATCTGGCAAATACATTATCCAGAGCATTTCTTAAACGTCTCTTGTATGCCTGCATATAATCATCAACCTGTACCATATCAAATACTGCACACTCTGCAGCGGCAGATGGTGTTGGAACTCTTAAATCTGCCACAAAGTCTGTGATTGTAAAATCTGTTTCGTGCCCAACCGCTGATATAACCGGTGTATTACAGCTAAATACTGCCTCTATAACCTCTGGTTCATTAAATGCCCACAAGTCTTCAAGTGAACCTCCTCCACGTCCAACAATAATGCAATCCACCCCGAACTTATCAAGCACAGCTATTCCCTTGGCAATACTGTACTTGGCATATTCGCCCTGAACTAATGCAGGATACAGATACAGACTTACATACGGATTGCGCCTGTGTGATATATTCATTATATCGTGTATAGCAGCCCCTGTTGAAGCTGTTACAATTCCTATCTTTCTTGCAAAACGTGGTATCGGACGCTTATATGATGAATCAAAATATCCCATATCATCATACTGCTGTTTTAATTGTTCAAACTTCTTATATAAATCCCCCATACCACTTTCGGTAATATTAACGGCATACAACTGATACCTGCCATCACGTTCATATATATCAATTCTGCCATCTACTACAACAGACATTCCATTTTCAAGCTTTATATCAAGCTTTGATGCATAAGAGGCAAACATAACAACTGCAATCGTTCCACCCGAATCTTTTAAAGTAAAAAAAATATGACCGGATGTATGATACTTGCAATTAGATATTTCCCCTTTTATCTGAATACGATTAAGTACAAAATCCTGTCTAAACATATTCTTAATATAGGAATTAATCTGTGTTACAGTATATACTCCAGCCATCGTTCCTCTTTCTTAATCTCTTTATTATGCTCTTTAATTCAGCAAAAGGTTATTATACAAGCTTTGCAAGAACACCATTGACAAATGATGCTGCATTATCATCAGAGCCATAACTTTTAGCTAACTCTACAGCCTCATTAATAGCTACATTAACAGGAATATCATCATCATAAAGCATCTCATAGACTGCAAGCCGCATAATAGCAAGCTCTGCCTTACCAATACGGTCAACTGGCCAGCCTTCTGATACCAAATTAATCTTCTCATCAATATCATCGCTTAATTCACATACAAGAAGTGCCTTATTCTTAATATATTCGTAATCTTTCTCATTAACATCTGTCAAACCGTCAAAATAGTAGTCAATCTGTTCTCTTAATTCATTCTTATCGTGGAAAGGAACACGGAATATAAGCTTAAAAACGTGTTCTCTCATTTCTGATCTTGTCATAGGAATCCTCTCATCAATTAATTACTCAAACAGGACTGTCCATTAAGGACAGCCCCAATGCTTACTGTACTTAGTTGTCAATATTAACGCCAGCAATCTTAATGTTAACTTCTGATACTTCAAGACCTGTCATTGTCTCGATTGCTGTCTTAACTCTGTCCTGTACTGCGGCTGATACCTTAGGTATCTCACAGCCATATTTAATATTAAGTGCAAGATTAACTGTCACATCATTCTCACCAACGTGAACCTTAACACCCTTAGATAAATTCTTCATTCCAAGCTTGCTTACAAGTTCATTAGTGATGTTGCCAGCCATACTCTCAACGCCTTCCACCTCTGTAGCAGCAAGACCTGCAATAATAGCAACAACCTCATCTGCAACTCTTA
>ERZ773190.3287-NODE-3287-length-10969-cov-14.106469_pt1 | contig 10969 bp, 7 predicted proteins | sample MGYA00511111_ERZ773190 | MGnify/ENA primary metagenome ERZ773190 (study PRJEB29015, sample SAMEA2737777) | human gut metagenome | biome: human gut; feature: human-associated habitat; material: faeces | place: China | collected 2012 ... | reverse complement strand
TCGATCTGCTTACTGCCATGGGCCGCGACTATTACCAGTTCGTGTCCATTGCCCCCCAGGAAAAGCTGATGCAGTATTTCCGGGTCTCCATCCTGGCTGGCGTGGTGGTCACGGTGCCGGTGGCATTCTACCACATCTACGCCTTTGCAAAGCCGGGCCTGAAAAAGAGCGAGAGCACCTTTTTCAAGCTGGTCATGCTGCTGGGCCTGATCCTGTTCTGCGTGGGCGTGCTGTTTGCTTACAAGCTCATGATGCCCTTTATGCTGCGGTTCCTCAGCACTGGCATCGAGGGTGCTGAGTACATCCAGACCACCACCAGTATCGAGAGCTATGTGAACCTGTGCCTGACCATGTTCATCATCTTTGGCTGTGTGTTTGAGATGCCCCTGATCACGATCATCCTGTCCAAGATGGGCATCATCAACCCCACGCTCCTCAAGCAGGTGCGCGGTGTGGCCATCGTGATCATCTTCTTCATCGCGGCTGTGGTCACCCCGCCGGACATCGTGTCCCAGTGCATGGTGGCAGGCCCCATGGTGCTGCTGTACTTCATCAGCATCTTCCTGAGCGGCATCTTCTACAAGCCGAAGTCGGACGACGATGACGAGGATGACGAGGAAGAGGACGACGAATAAGCGCCCTGACCCGGTTTTCTCAGAAAAAACAACAAAAGGCTGCTGTGCCGCTTGGCATGGCAGTCTTTTTGCGTATGCGGCGCGGCGGCCTCGATTTTAAATCATCCCGGCTATACAAACCACCCGCCCTGTGCTAGAATGGAGCCAACAAACAAAAGGCGGTGAGCGGATGCATCCTCTTGCAGAATATCCCCGCCCGGCCATGCGCCGGGACAGCTGTGAGATCCTGAACGGCCCGTGGCAGTATGCCATCACCCAAACGGCCGAATACCCTGCGGCCTGGCAGGGCAGCATTCTGGTGCCCTATTCGCCGGAGGCCCCGGCCTCCGGGGTGGGGCGCACCCTGCAGCCGGGGCAGTGGCTGCACTACCACCGCCTGTTCGCCCCGCCGGCGGGGGAGGGCGGCCGGGTGCTGCTGCACTTCGGGGCCGTGGATTATGCCTGCGCCGTGCAGGTCAATGGGCATCTGGCAGGCGGCCACCGGGGCGGCTACTGGCCCTTCACACTGGACATTACCGACCTGCTCAACGGCACCGGCCGCAACAGCCTGTGGGTGGCCGTGCAGGACCCCACCGGCCACGGCACCCAGGCCCGGGGCAAACAGACGTTGAAACCCGGCGGGATGTTCTACCCGGCCCAGAGCGGCATCTGGCAGACCGTCTGGCTGGAGCGGGTGCCGGACAACTACATCCAGACCCTGACCGTCACCCCGGACTACGACGCCCGCACGGTGACGGTGCGGGTGCACACGGCAAAGCCCGGCGGTGCGGTCAACCTGTGGGCCATGGTGCGGGCCGGGGGCGTGACCATCGCCGAGGACTGGGGCAGCGACGAGGCCGACCAGGACGGCGAAGTGACCCTGAACATCCCGGAAGAGCATTTCTTCCCATGGAGCCCGGACACGCCCTTCCTTTACGACCTGACGGTGGGCACCAACCAGGGGGAGGAAGCCGAGTTCGACACGGTGCACAGTTACTTTGCCCTGCGCAAGTGGAGCTGTGCACCGGACGCCCACGGGGTGCTGCGCTTCTGCCTGAACGACAAGCCCATCCTGCTCAACGGCCTGCTGGATCAGGGCTACTGGCCGGAGGGCCTGTATACGCCGCCCTCGGACGCAGCCGTGGAGCGGGAGCTCAGCGAGGTGAAAGCGCTGGGCTTCAACCTGCTGCGCAAGCACGCCAAGATCGAGCCGCAGCGCTGGTATTACCACTGCGACCGTCTGGGCCTGATCGTCTGGCAGGACATCGTCAACGGCGGCAGTGCCTATAATTTGTGGTTCGTCACCTACCTGACCAATGTGCTGCAGCCGCTGCTGCGCCGCTTCCCGGACGGGAAGGCTGCCTACAGCCTGTTGAGCCGGGCAAAACCGGCCAGCCGGGAGGAGTACGCCCGCGAGCTGGCCGACACGGTACAGGCGCTGCGGTGCCACCCCTGCATTGCCTGCTGGGTGCCCTTCAACGAAGGGTGGGGGCAGTTCGATGCCGGAAAAGCCGTGCAGGCCCTCCGGACGCTGGACGGCACCCGTCTGGTGGACGAGGCCAGCGGCTGGTTCGACCAGGGCGGGGGCGATGTGCACTCCCTGCACAATTATTTCTATCCGCTGCGCATCCGCCCGCAGAAGCGCACGGTGGCCCTCAGCGAATACGGCGGCATTGCCTGGCCCATGCCCGGCCACGAGCCGCCCCACAAGACCTACGGCTACGGCACGGCCAAAGACCGGCAGGAGCTGACTGCCCGCTACAAGAAGCTGCAGCTGAAAACCGTGCTGCCCCAGCTGGAAAAAGGCCTTTCGGCGCTGGTGTACACCCAGCTCACCGATGTGGAGGACGAGGTGAATGGGCTGTTCACCTACGACCGTGCCGCCGTCAAGCCGGACGCCAACGCGGTGCGCTCGGTGAATGCGGCACTGGCCGCCGAGTTTGCAAGAGTGACAAATCCCGCGAAAAAATGAGCAAGATCCCCGGTGCAGGAAACAGAGAACTGCATCGGGGATTTTTTACCGGACAAGATTTTGTTTTTTGTTTACAAATGGTTGCTTGACATGGAAATATCCATTTTGTAATCTGAAAGGGTATTCAATTTACATGAAATGTCGCTGGAAACGCGGGCCGGTGCACCGGCTGCGTCTGCCAGCCTCCGGGGAAAGGAGCAACACACCATGGACTACCTGCAGAACGTGATGGGATATTTTGACCAGCAGCAGCCGCTGTGTGCGCAGCATGATAAGATCAGCAAGGATCTGTATCAGGAATATGGCGTCAAGGCCGGTCTGCGCGACGAGAACGGAAAGGGCGTGCTGGCGGGCCTGACCAACATTTCGGACATCCGCGCCTTTGAGTATGTGGACGGCGTCAAGCGCCCCGCCGACGGCCAGCTGCTCTACCGCGGCTACGACGTCAAAGATCTGATCAATGGCAGCCGGGGCAGCCGCTTTGCCTTTGAAGAGGCGGGCTACCTGCTGCTGTTCGGTGAGCTGCCCACCCCGGAAAAGCTGGAAGAATTCTGCCGGGTGCTGGGCGAGTGCCGTACCATGCCCACCAATTTTACCCGTGACGTGATCATGAAGGCCCCCAGCCACGATATCATGAACGCCATGGCCCGCAGTGTGCTGACCCTAGCCTCCTATGACCCCAAGGCATCGGATCTGTCCATCCCCAACGTGCTGCGCCAGAGCATCCAGCTGGCCAGCATCTTTCCCATGCTGGCGGTGTACGCCTACCATGCCTACAACCACTACGAAAAGGACGGCAGCATGTACATCCACCGGCCAGACCCGCAGCTGTCCACCGCCGAGAATTTCCTGCGGATGCTGCGGCCGGACATGCAGTACACCCCGCTGGAAGCCCGTGTGTTGGATGTGGCACTGCTGCTGCACGCCGAGCACGGCGGCGGCAACAACTCCACCTTTACCACCCGCGTGGTCACCTCCTCCGGCACCGACACCTACTCGGCCATGGCGGCGGCGCTGTGCTCCCTCAAGGGCCCGCGCCACGGCGGTGCCAACCTGATGGTGATGCAGATGATGCAGAACATCCGCGAGAATCTGCACGACCAGGAGGACGAAGAAGAACTGGAAACCTACCTGAAAAAGCTGCTGCACGGCGAAGCCTTTGACCACAAGGGCCTGATCTACGGTATGGGCCACGCGGTCTACTCCCTCAGCGACCCCCGTGAGGTGGTGTTCAAGGCCTATGTGGAGCAGCTGGCCCACGAGAAGGGCCGGGACAAGGACCTGGCCCTGTACGCCAAGATCGAGCGCATGGCCCCGCAGCTCATCGCCGAGGAACGGAAGATCTTCAAGGGCGTCAGCCCCAACGTGGATTTCTACAGCGGCTTTGTGTACGATATGCTGGGCATCCCCATGGAGCTGTACACCCCGCTGTTTGCCGTGGCCCGCATCATGGGCTGGAGTGCCCACCGCATCGAAGAGCTGCTCAGCGCCAACAAGATCATCCGTCCGGCCTACAAGAGCCTGGGCGGCACCCACGACTACATCCCGCGGGATGCACGATAACAGGAGGGCTGTGCCATGAAACAGGAAGCCATGCAGAAGCACTCGGAAGAATGGTTCTTCTTGCACAATTTTGACGTGGACCGGGTGTTCAGCACCATCCGGCGCACGGATTATCTGGTGCTGTTCTACATCAAGATGCGGCAGGAGAGCCACCCGGACGAGAAACTCTATCTGGCCGACCTTGCCGCCGAGATGGGCGTGAAGGTGACCGAGCTGTCCAAAGGCATCGAGAAGCTGCAGGACCAGGGCTATGTGCGCTGGCTCACCGACCGGGAAGCCGGCCGCACCTATGTGGAGCTGACCAGCAAGGCCGTGGAGCTGATGGCCGAGGAACGCGATTTCATGAAGCGCTGCTATGCCCGCCTGCGCACCGAGCTGGGGGACGAAGAGCTGCGCCGCACCGTGGACACCCTGCAGCACATGCGGGATATCCTGAAGGACGAGCGGGAGCGCGGCGCGTAAGCTCCGCCCCAAAATACAACGCCGAAAAAGGCCCCGCTTCCGGGTGTGGAAGCGGGGCCTTTATGCGTTTGGGGGCAGATCAGCTGTTGCTGGAAGAGGACGGGTTCACGATCTTGCTGGCGGGCATCTTGTTCATGGCAGAGGCGCTGAGGTCGTTCTCCAGTGTGCTGCCGTAGGCGGTGAGGGCATCTTCCAGCTCGTCGCCCTTCATGTCGCTCAGGATCTGGGTGCGCAGGGCGTCCAGCGTGGACACCTGCAGCGGGTCAATGCGCATCATCAGGATGATGGAAGCGGCATTGTACTGCACGGCAGCGGCCTCGCCGTACACAAGGCCGCGCACGGCGTCGGCGGCACCGTCCTGGGTAAAGGCACCGGTCAGGTCACTTTCGGTCAGCAGTTCGGTCTGCACGCTGGAAGCATCCTCGGCGGGGGTGGAGTCCAGCACGGCGTAGATGTCCGGCAGGGCGGCAGAAGCGGCAGAATGCAGGGCGCTGACCTGCTCGGACACCGAGCCGTCCTGCGTTTCACTGCAGCTTGCGGCGGCCGCCTGTGCCAGCTGCAGCATCTGGGCCTTCTGGTCGTCGGAGGCGAACACAAAGGTGCTGGTGTTGTACAGCGGGATGTTCACATAGGCCAGCTCGTACATCTGGCTGTCCAGATGCTCGGTCAGGTCGCTGTCATCCACGGGGCTTTCGCCGTCCGGGCCGTACACCAACGTCAGCAGCAGGGTGTGCTTGAGCTGGATGCGCTCAAAGGCTTTGAGGGTCTCCAGGCCGATGCCGTTGGCGGTGTAGGTGCTGCCGTACTGGTCCATCAGCTGCTGGGCGTAGTTGTCGGCCACCTGGGTCTGTTCGGCGGTCAGCTCACCGCCCAGCTCGGCAAAGCGGGCGTCGATGGCGGCAAAGGTGCGCAGGGTCTCCAGCGTCTTGTCGGCCACATAGTCCTGGACCACGGCGGTGTCGCCGGTGTCGGCGTCGGTGGTGATGGTGGCCTTCAAAAAGGCCTTGACGTCAGTGGTGTCCTGGTCCTTGCCAGCCAGCTGGGCAGCCTGCTGGTAGGCGCTGAACTGGGCCAGCAGATACAGGCCGGAGGACACTTCAAAGTCGCCGACCTTGCCCACGGTGTCCGGGGTGGACAGGCCGCAGCTTGCCAGACTGAAGATCATGACGAGTGCGCATACCAGCGCAAGCAGTTTCTTTTTCATGTGTAATGCTCCTGTTGTTGTGATTGTATAAAAAACTCCCTCAGCCGCTGACGCGACAGCTCCCTCTGGGAGGGAGGTGGCATTGCGAAGCAATGACGGAAGGAGTTATTCAGCGGGCTTTAAAATCTCCGCCATTGCCTTGAGGATGCTCTGCAGCAGTTCCAGCGGCTTTTCGTCGGGGTGCAGGGTGACCGAAAGGTAAGGCTTTGAGCCTGCCCCGGCGGTGACGCGGCCGTTGAAGGCCACCAGCAGGCCCCGGATTATGGGCACATCCAGGTGTTCCAGATTCAGCACGATGGTGTCCTTCTTCTGGGTCACCTCGTACACGCCCACGGCGGTGGCCTGCACCCGCGCCAGCGAGACATTGACCAGATCGCTGACCGAGGGCGGCGGGTCGCCGTAGCGGTCGATGAGCTCGTCCAGCACATCGGCGGCGTCCTCCGGGGTCTGGATGGCGGCAATGCGCTTGTAGGCTTCGATGCGGCCCGGCCCGTCGGCGATGTATTTCTCCGGGATGTAGGCGTCCACCCGCAGGTCCACCAGGCATTCGCTCTTGTCGCGCTGCACCGGCTCGCCCTTGGCGCGGGCGATGGCCTGCCCCAGCATCTTGACATAGAGGTCGTAGCCCACGGCCTCCATGTGACCGTGCTGGCTGTGGCCCAGCAGGCTGCCGGCACCCCGGATCTGCAGATCGCGCATGGCGATGCGGAAGCCGGAACCAAAGGCCGTGAACTCCCGGATGGCGGACAGCCGCTTCTGGGCAATGTCTGTCAGGGTCTTGTCCCGGCGGAAGGTGAAGTAGGCGTAAGCCTTGCGGCCGCTGCGGCCCACCCGACCCCGGATCTGGTAAAGCTGAGCCAGACCCATGCGGTCGGCGTCCTCAATGATGAGGGTATTGCAGTTGCGCACGTCGATGCCGGTCTCGATCAGGGTGGTGCATACCAGAATGTCGATCTCGCCGTTGAGCAGGTGCTGCCACACCGGGTTCAGCTCCTCCTCGGTCATCTTGCCGTGGGCAATGCCCACCCGGGCACCGGGCACCATCTGGCTCACATGGGCGGCACAGGCCTCGATGTTGTCCACCCGGTTGTGCAGGTAATACACCTGCCCGCCGCGGGCCAGCTCCTTTTTCATGGCCTCGGCCAGGATCACGTCGTTGTACTCCAGCACAAAGGTCTCCACAGGCTGCCGCTCAATGGGCGGCTGTTCGATGGTGGAAAGGTCCCGGATGCCGCTCATGGCCATGTTCAGGGTGCGGGGGATGGGGGTGGCCGACAGGGTGAGCATGTCCACCCCGATGAAGTTCTCCTTGAGCTTTTCTTTGTGCTTGACGCCGAAGCGCTGTTCCTCGTCGATGATCACAAGGCCCAGGTCGTGGAACTTCACGTCCTTGGACAGCAGCCGATGGGTGCCCACCACGATATCCACGCTGCCGGACTGCAGGCCCCGCAGGGTCTCTTTCTGCTGCTTGGCGGTGCGGAAGCGGGACATCATCTCCACCTTCACGGGGAAGGCCTCCATGCGGGAAAGGATGGTGTTGTAGTGCTGCCAGGCCAGCAGGGTGGTGGGGGCCAGAATGGCGCACTGCTTACCGCCCATCACGCACTTGAAGGCGGCCCGCAGGGCTACTTCGGTCTTGCCCACGCCCACGTCGCCGCAGAGCAGCCGGTCCATGGGGTAACCCTTTTCCATGTCCTGTTTGATCTCGGCGGTGGCGTTGAGCTGGTCATCCGTTTCGTCGTAGTCAAAACGGGTCTCAAAGTCCCGCTGCCAGTCGCCGTCGGGCGGGAAGGCGTAGCCGGTGGCCTGCCGACGGCGGGCATACAGCTCGATGAGCTCCTGCGCCATCTCCTCGGTGGCCTTTTTGACCTTGGCACGGGTGCGCTGCCACTCGGCACCGCCCAGCTTGGCCAGCTTGACCTTTTCTTCGTCGCCGGGGGCGGTGTAGCGGCTCAGCAGGTCCAGCTGGGTGACGGGCACATACAGCACGTCCGAGCCGGAATACTGCACCTTGAGGTAATCCTTGATGGCACCCTGCACTTCCAGCCGCTGGATGCCCGCATACATGCCGATGCCGTGGCTCTGGTGCACCACATAGTCGCCGGGCTTGATATCGGAAAGGCTGGACAGGGCGTTCTTGTTCTTTTTGCGCTTTTTGGTCTCGGCGGCGGTCTCTTCGTCCAGACCATGCCGACGGGACGAGAGCACGGCCGCGTGAGCAAACGGGAAGGTGCACCCGGCGGTCAGATGGCCCGGCAGCACCTGTACGATGCCCTTGGCGGGGCGCACATCCCGGCTCATGCTCACCGAGTAGCCCTTGTCGGCCAGGTCACGGGTGAGGGCAGCGGCACCCTTGGGGGTGCCGGAAAACAGGGTGATGGCGTACCCCTGTGCAAGGAGCGGGTCCAGGTCCTCCCGCAGAGAGGCAAGGTCGCCGTTCCAATTGGGGGCCGCAAAGGCCTCGGCATTGATGAGGTCTTTCAATTTGAACTCGTTCATGCCGCGCAGGAAGTTCTCGCACAGCAGGGTGCTCTGCTTCTGGGCGGCGATGACCAGATCGTCCATGGTCTGGTACAGCACATCCAGCCCGGGGCAGAGCACGCCCTCTTCCAGCAGGCCGGTCAGCTCCTCGCTGCGGCGGAATTCGGTGGCCTTCTGGGCATCGCGGATGCCGCCCACCTCGTCCAGAATGAACAGGGGCGCGTCCAGATGATCCAGCAGGGTGGCCGGTTCCGGGTAGCGGATGCCGTAATACTTGTCCATGGCTTCCGGCATCAGGCCGGAGTCCAGCTGGGACAGGTCGGCTTCGGTGGCCTTTTCCAGCGCGGTGCGGTGTTTGCCGCGGGCCTTTTTCACAGCGGCACGCAGGGCCTCGGCAGTCTCTTCGGTGCTGCCGAACAGCACCTCGCGGGCAGGGGAAAGGTAGATCTTTTCCAGTGCGCCGTCCCGCCGCTGGGTCAGCAGGTCAAAGGAGGCCATGGAGTCGATCTCATCGTCCCAGTATTCCACACGGGCAGGCTGGCGCATATCCGGGGCATAGATGTCCACGATATCGCCGCGCACGCTGAACTGGCCGGGGCCGTCCACCTGACTGCGGCGCACATACCCGGCGGCAAACAGCCGGGCCACCAGCGCTTCGCGGTTGTACACCATGCCGGGCTTGAGGGTGAGGGTGTTTTTCAGGAATTCATCGCGGGGCACCGTGTACTGCAACAGGGCTTCGGCAGGGACACAGACAGCCTGCAGCCGCCCGCCCGCCAATGCACCCAGCACCGAAAGGCGGCGATACTCGTATTCGCGCCCGGCCCCCTCCACCGGGCGCAGCATGAAGTCCCGGGGCGGGAACACCGCCGCGGCAAGGCCCAGCGCCTTGAGGTCATCCGCAAAGTGGGTGGCCTCAGCCTCACCGGGGGTCACGATGCAGAGCACCCGGCCCAGATCCTTCTGCAAAGCGGCATACAGCAGGGCCCGGCCTGCCGGGGGCAGACCGAACAGCGCTGCCGGGCCGGGCTTTGCAAAGCTGGCCGCGATCTTCTGGTATTCCTGGGTCGCTTTCAACAGGGCTTCGTACATGGAAAACCTCCTTTCCGGAAAATGGGACGATATCGAGTCTTACCCGTTATACTTGCTCTGTGCCAGACTTAGCTTACCGTCCATGATAAGCTTTGCGGCGGCTTCAAGGTCGGCGTAGCGATCGGTGATGGCCTTGGCGTCCTCGGCCGGGAACTTGCCCAGCACCCAATCCGCCAGGTCGTAGTCCGGGCGGGGCTTGGCTCCCACACCGATGCGGATGCGGGGAAAGCCGTCGCCGCCCAGCCGGGCGATGATGCTCTTCAGGCCGTTGTGGCCGCCTGCCGAGCCGGAAGGCCGGATGCGCAGCTTGCCGGGGTTCTGGGTGATGTCGTCACACAGAACGATGACATGGTCGGCCGGGATCTTGAAAAAGCCCGCCAGCGGCGCGATGGAATCGCCGGAAAGGTTCATGTAGGTCAGGGGTTTGAGCAGCACCACCTTGTGGCTGTCCACTTCACCCTGGCCCCACAGGCCCTGGAATTTGGTCTTGCTCACGCTGATGCCCCATTTGCCGGACAGGTAGTCCAGCGCGGCAAAGCCCGCGTTGTGGCGTGTGCCGTCGTATTTGGCCTCGGGGTTGCCCAGGCCGGCGATCAGCCAGATATCGTTTGTGTTCATGTTGTTTGTTTAACCTTTTTTCTGAAAAATAGAATGGGATACAGCTATTCAGTATAACATACGCGCGCGAAAAAAGAAACGGATTCCGGGTGAAAGAACCGAAAATGCCCCCGACCATACAGGGGCCGGAGGCAGAAAATGCTTATTTCAGGTTCAGCGTGAGGTCAGAGGCCTTCCACGCGCCATCCTCTTTTACCATGGTGATGGTGCCAGTGACGCTGGCCGTGGTGGTTCCGTCGGCGGCCTGCAGGTCTGCGGAAAAATCATAGCAGTGGTCGGCACCGGAGCGCTTTTGCAGGGTGAGCCCCGCGGGCTGGCCGGAAAGCGAGGCAATGCGGGTGGGCAGACGGTTCGCAAGGAGCTTTTCCAGACAGGTCTGTGTCATGCAGTCCCCGAACTGTGCCTGATAGAAAGCCGCAAAGCCGCCGTCATCCACCTGTACAAGGCCCGGCTCGCTGGCGGTGTAGGAATCGTCCGCCGCCGGTTCCACGGCATCGGAGCTGGAAAGCAGCTGGGTCAAGATGGTCTGCGCCTGCTTCCCGGCGGGGTCGCTGCGCAGGCGGGTGAGCGCGAATACCGCCGCAATGGCCACGAAAAAGACGATCAGGCTCAGGGCCTGCTTACGGAACGTCTCAGACTTCATACAATGTACCCTCCCGGAAGGAAATCACTTGTTCTGGTCGGCTTCCAGCTTCTGCTTCTTGGCGATGTAGGCTTCCATCTTCGGTTCAGCCCAGCCCTCCAGATTGGTCTGGCGCTCCCGGGCGATGCCCAGCGCCTGTGCGGGCACATCCTGAGTGATGGTGCTGCCGGCGGCGGTGTAGGCACCGTCGCCCACCTTGACCGGGGCCACAAGGTTGGTGTTGCAGCCGATGAAGCAGTAGTCCCCGATGGTGGTGCGGAACTTGTCCTTGCCGTCGTAGTTGCAGGTGACGGTGCCGCAGCCGAAGTTGCAGTACTTGC
>ERZ773190.3286-NODE-3286-length-10974-cov-3.434747_pt1 | contig 10974 bp, 8 predicted proteins | sample MGYA00511111_ERZ773190 | MGnify/ENA primary metagenome ERZ773190 (study PRJEB29015, sample SAMEA2737777) | human gut metagenome | biome: human gut; feature: human-associated habitat; material: faeces | place: China | collected 2012 ... | reverse complement strand
ATTATTAAATATCTATAATACCAGTGTAGAATTGTATGTGTGCAGTACGGAACAATCCGTAGGTATCATAAGCTGGAGGCTTTTCACCCAAGCATTATATATACAATATTTAAGAACGGAGATTTAATTAATGACAAAAAGAAAAATAACTAACAAAATACAAAGGTTAATATCACTTGCACTTGTTGTAGTTATGGTGTTTGCTTTTGTAGGCTGTGGAACTGCAACAGAAGATGTTAATGTAGATAATTCTGGTTATAATGCCGGTGCAGGTGCTTCAGCTGACAATCCATATACGTTTATAGATGATTATGGAAGAACAGTTACAGTAACTTCTTATAAAAGAACAGCAACACTTATAGGAAGTTTTGCAGATGTATGGATGTCTGCTGGTGGAAGTGTAGTGGCAACAGCTAATGATACATGGACTAATTTTGATTTAGGGCTTTCAAGTGATGTTGTCAATATTGGAAGTATACTAAATCCTAATGTGGAACTTCTTATAGCTTCAAGACCAGATTTTGTTATTGCAAGCTGTAATACAGATTCTAATATAGCACTTATGCAGACACTTGAAAATGCAGGAATAACAGTAGCATATTTTGATGTATCTAATTTTGAGCAGTATCTTAATATGCTTGACAAATGTACTATGATAACAGGCAGGAGAGATCTGTATAAGACTAATGGAACAGATGTTAAAGAGCAGATAGATACTATAAAATCAAGAGTTGATGGCAGCAATCCAAAGATATTATTTATAAGAACTTCGTCAAGCAGTGTCAAGGCAAAGCAGAGCGAAGGCTCAGTAGGCGGTGAGATATTAAAGGATTTGGGCTGTGTTAATATAGCAGACTCAGATACATCACTGCTTGATGATTTAAGCCTTGAGGCAATTGTAGTAGCCGACCCTGATTACATATTTGTTACAACACAGGGCAACGATACAGATGCGGCTATCCGTAATATAGATAAGCTTCTTACATCTAATCCGGCGTGGTCGTCATTAACTGCTGTAAAGCAGGGACGTTACTATGTTCTTGATAAGAAGCTTTATAACTTAAAACCTAATGCGAAGTGGGGTGAAGCCTACAAGCAGTTAGCGGATATATTGTACATTGATAGGTAAAATATTCAGGAGGAATTACTATGGGTTATTTTCCGTTTTTTATTGACATTAAAGGAAAGAAAGGTCTTGTTATCGGAGGAGGCAGAATAGCAGAGCATAAAATAAGCAAGCTTCTTGCATATGAGCCGGAACTTACAGTTGTTGCAAGAAAGGTAAGCGATAGCATAAAGAGCATTGAAGGCATTAATATTATTGAAAGAGAATTTGTTAATTCAGATCTGGACGGATGTTCATTCTGTATAGCTGCTACAGATGATGCAAAATTTAACGCATATGTTGCAGGCGTATGCCGCAAATACCACATTTTTATAAATGCGGTAGACGATAAGGATAATTGTGATTTTCTGTTTCCGTCTGTATACAAAGCAGGAGATTTATCTATAGGAATATCTACCCAGGGAGCAAGTCCTTATGTTGCGGCAGATATTAAGAATAGAATAGCACAGGAGCTTCCTGCGGATATTGAAGATATACTTATGTATCTTGGTTCAATCAGGGATAGTATTAAAGAGAATGTAGATGATGCCTCTATGAGAGCTGATATATTCAAGGAAGCTGCAAGAAAATGTATGGTGCTTGGCAGAGAGCTTGACAAGGACGAATTACAGGATGTTATTAATAAAGTAAGTGAGAGGATTACTGGTAAAGATAATACAAATGCTGAAACAAAGGCAGATGGGAAATATTCTTACAGCAAGGGCAAGGTTGTAATTGCTGGTGCAGGCTGTGGAACTTATGATCTTATAACTGTAAGGGCGTTAAATGCCATAAAGAAGGCACAGGTGCTTGTATATGATGACCTGATTGATAACCGCCTTATGGAATTCTGTGTTGAAAGCTGTGAAAAGATATATGTTGGCAAGAGAAATGGAAGACACAGTATGGCACAGGAAGAAATTAACGAACTCCTTTTAAAGAAAGCCAATGAAGGAAAGCTTGTTGTCAGATTAAAGGGTGGTGACCCATATGTATTCGGACGTGGTGGAGAAGAAATGCTCTATCTTAAGTCAAATGGCATAGAAACAGAAGAAATACCAGGAGTAACATCAGCAATAGCAGTTCCTGCAATGGCAGGCATACCAGTTACACATAGGGATGTAAGCAGAAGCTTTAGTGTTGTCACAGGACATACCAAAGATATGGACTCACTTTATGAAGAAATAAGAAATTCGGCTTCTATGAATGGAACTTGTGTATACCTTATGGGACTTACACATCTTGCACAGATAACTGAGGCACTCGTAAGCGGAGGTAAGCCTAAGAACACTCCAGCGGCAGTTATTACAGGTGGATTTGATGATACATACAGAATAGTCAAAGGTACACTTGCTGATATTGAATTAAAGGTAAGAGAAGCAGGCATAACATCACCGGCAGTCATAGTGACAGGAGAGGCTGTAAACATCAATTTAAAATAATTTTAAAATAAACACATAAACATATTGACTTTATAGGAAATAAGGTTTATTATATCAATAATTTCCAAGGGTTGCCAGACAGCAGCAAAGGTGTCTGGCAATATTTTTTAAGTAATAAACATACTAACACACTATGTATGTATGAATGGTGGGTATATAATAAATTTAAAGCCCATAAGAAAGGAGCAGACCTATGAAATATCTTGAACATAACGGACATTCTAATAAAAAAAGGTATAAATTATGTATGCTTCTTATTATGTGTATTACGATGACATATATAGCGGCAGGCTGTGGCAGTAAGAGAGATGGACTTACAATAACTAATGTTTCTTATGACCCTACAAGAGAGTTCTATGAGGAATATAACAAAGTCTTTGCCGATTACTATATGGCTGAATACGGAAAGCAGATAAAGGTTATACAATCTCACGGAGGTTCAGGAAGTCAGGCACGCTCAGTAGTTGAAGGCTGTAATGCAGATGTTGTTACACTTGCACTTGAACACGATATATCCCTTATAGAGAATACAGGTCTTATTGATGCAGGCTGGAAGGACGAATATGATAAAGACTCATCTCCGTATACTTCAACGATTGTATTTCTTGTAAGAAAGGGCAATCCGCTTATCAGACTGGGATGATTTAATTAAAGATGGTGTTGAGGTTATAACACCAGATCCTAAGAGCAGTGGTGGAGCGTGCTGGAATTTCCTTGCGGCATTAAGCTATGCAAGAGATAAGAATAACAGTGAAGATAAGCAGAAGGAATTCTTAGGAAAGCTGTATGCTAATGTATCAGTGCTGGATTCCGGAGCAAGGGGCTCAACAACAACATTTGTTGAGAATAAAAAAGGCGATGTGCTTATTGCATGGGAGAATGAGGCACTTACATCATTAGCTTCATATCCTGATGAATATGAGATTGTCACACCATCTGTAAGTATTCTCGCACAGCCAAGTGTGGCAGTTGTAGATGATAATGTTAAAGTCAACAAGACAGAGGAGCTTGCAAGCGAATATTTATCATTCCTGTATTCAAAGCAGGCACAAAGAATAGCCGCAGATTATGGATACAGACCAACAGATGAAGAGGTATTGAATGAATATAGTGGTAAATTCAATCTTACAATAAAGCTTGATACAATAGCTGATTACGGCGGCTGGACTCAGGCATACAAGATATATTTTGATGATGGAGGCTGGTTTGATGAAATCTATAACAACTGATAGAACAATTGATAATAATAAACAGCCAGACTATGATACAGCGTTTGATGAAATAAAGAATAGCAGAAAATTCGGTAAAGATAAAAAAGTACGTGTTATACCGGGATTTCATTTAACACTTGGAATTACAGTTACTATGTTATCACTTATAGTATTAATTCCACTTGCTTCGGTTATGGTATATTCACTTAAGCTTCCACCAGCCGAATTTATAAGGCTGGTTACTAAGCAGAATGTCGTCAATGCTTTTGTTACAAGCATTGGATGTTCATTCATAGCGGCAGTAATCAACTGCGTGTTTGGAACAATAATTGCATGGACGTTTGTTAAATACGATTTTGCTGGAAAAAGAGTGCTTGACGGACTTATAGAACTTCCATTTGCACTTCCAACAGCGGTAGCTGGTATTACATTATCGAAAATGTATTCTGAAACCGGAATACTTGGCAAACCGCTTGCTTCAATAGGTATAAAGGTATCTTACACACATCTTGGACTTATTACAGCACTTGTGTTTGTAGGAATTCCATTTGTTGTAAGAGCGGTAATGCCTGTTCTTGAAAAGATGGATTCTCAATATGAGGAAGCGGCATATATGTTAGGTGCAAGCCCATCAAAGACATTTTTTAAAGTAATCCTTCCAGAAATCAGCCCAGCACTTCTTACAGGCTTCGGACTTGCATTTGCAAGGGGAATAGGAGAATATGGAAGCGTTATATACATATCAGGCAACAGTGCCAAGGAACATACACAGGTTGTATCCTATGTAATAATGCAGAAGCTTAATTATATTGATTATGCTTCGGCGACAGCGATTGCACTTGTTATGCTTATAATATCTTTTCTGATACTTCTTATCATTAATATAATACAGATGAGGCAGGCAAAGCGTACAATGTAGAGAAAATGGAGGTTAAATATGAGCGAGAATGATAAGCTTGAAAAAAGAAAAAGAAGAACAAGAAGCATATGTATTCTTATCACTGTTTTGTTTATAACAGTTATGCTGATTATGCCTCTATTATCAATAATAGCAAGTTCATTAAAAGAGGGCTTTAGTTTTTACATTAAATCAATAACAACTCCATATGTATTGAGTGCGTTGAAGGTAACAATTATTGCTACTGTTGCTGCAGTTGTTATTAATACATTATTTGGAATTATAGCGGCATGGTTACTTACAAGATTTGATTTTAAAGGCAAGCAGGTGCTTGCAACACTTATTGATATACCATTTTCTATATCACCGGTTATTGTAGGTCTTGCGTTTCTTATGACATTTGGACGACTTGGTTTTTTCTATCCTGTTATAAGATGGTTTAATGAGTTTACAGGAAGCAATATAAGAATAGCCTTTGCGATACCGGGAGTTGTGCTTGCTACAATATTTGTTACATTTCCATATGTATCAAGAGAGATAATACCAGTGCTTAACTCACTCGGAAAGGACGAGGAGGAAGCGGCGGCTTTAATGGGTGCTAATGGTTTTACAATATTTTTTAAGATAACTCTTCCTAATATAAAATGGTCGTTGATATACGGAATAATTCTATGTACATCAAGAGCATTAGGAGAGTTCGGTGCGGTTAATGCATTATCAAAGACAAGAGGAGAGACATTCACGCTTCCACTTGAGATAGATGCACTGTATATGTCGGGTACAGATACATCAATAACATCGGCATTTGCAGTATCATCAATATTAGTAATTATAGCGATTATAGTTCTTGTATTAAGGAATATATTTGAACACAGACAAAGTGATTATAAGAAAGGAGGGCAAAAGTAATGTACGTTGAGATGAAGAATATTTTTAAGCAGTATGGAAACTTTCGTGCATCTGATAATGTGAATTTCGGAATAGAAAAGGGAAAGCTTGTTGCATTGCTTGGTCCTTCGGGAAGCGGTAAGACAACAATATTAAGAATGATTGCAGGTCTTGAAACACCAAGCTTTGGAGATATATATATTGATGGAAAGAGAGTTAATGATGTACCAGCTAATCAAAGAGAGATTGGTTTCGTATTTCAGAACTATGCTCTTTTTCGACATATGACAGTTTATGATAATATAGCATTTGGACTTAAGCTTAAGAAAGTTCCAAAAGATGAGATTAAGAAAAGAGTTACAGAGCTTCTTGATATAACAGGGCTTGCAGGTCTTGAGAAAAGGTATCCTAACCAGTTATCAGGTGGACAAAGACAGAGAGTAGCTTTTGCAAGAGCGTTAGCACCTAATCCATCAGTGCTTCTGTTAGATGAACCATTTGCGGCGATTGATGCAAAGGTAAGGACAGAACTTAGAACGTGGCTTCGCAGTATGGTTACCAGGCTTGGAATAACAAGTATATTCGTCACACACGATCAGGACGAAGCTGTTGAAGTGGCTGACGAGATTATAATTACTAACCACGGAAAGATAGAGCAGATGGGAAGTCCGATAGAGATATACAAATCTCCAGCAACACCATTTGTTGTTGAATTCATTGGAAAAGCTTCAGAGGTTAATGATTATTCAAAATTAAAAGGTTTTGATGAGATACAGGGAGCTAAAAGAGCAATAATAAGACCTGAATTTGTGAAGCTTTCTAAGTATGGAAAGCTCCAGCAGTACAACAGTGCTGCTGAGGAAGGTTATGTTGAGGATATTCTTTTCAGAGGCAATCATCTTGATGTAACTGTTAATATTGGAGGAACAATGATAACAGGAGAGTGGTCACTTGAGAAAGAGCCGCTACAGGTTGGGGAAAAGGTTCACGTTCTTATATATAGAATATACGCAGTTGATGATGAAAAGACATATCTTTGCGAGAACAAGGGTATGAGGGATGATGACGTATTCTATATTTAACCAGATTAAAGTTATGTTTCTGCCAGGTTAAATGCTTTGTGTGTATACGCACAGCTTCAGATTAGTATATATCTGATAAAGACCTGTGGACAAGTTTTACAATGAGAAAGGAAAGTTTATGCAGATTAATGGTTTAAACAGATTAACAACAGATGTGCTTATTATAGGTGGCGGTACAGCTGGTTGTTATGCAGCTATTACTATTTCTGAAAAATCTCCAGAAACACAGGTTTTAATATGTGAAAAGGCTCATATTAAAAGAAGTGGTTGTCTTGCAGCAGGTGTAAATGCACTTAATGCTTACATAACAGAGGGCAGAAAGCCACAGGATTATGTAGACTATGCAAAGAAAGATGCAGACGGCATTGTGAGAGAAGATTTACTTCTTACAATGAGTGAAAGACTTAATGCTGTTACAGCAAGACTTGAAGAATTGGGCCTTGTAATATTAAAAGATGAAAATGGAAAGTATGTTACAAGAGGAAATAGAAATCTTAAAATTAATGGCGAAAATATAAAGCCTATAATAGCAGAGGCAACTAATTCCTGTCCGAATGTAAAGGTACTTAATAGAGTTGATATTATTGACTTTGCAGTAAAGGATAACAAGGTTATTGGTGCTTACGGTATTGGTATTGAAAACGATACTTTCTATACTATTGAGGCAAAGGCTGTTATTGTTGCCACAGGTGGTGCATCTGGTCTTTACAAACCTAACAATCCAGGATTTTCAAGACACAAAATGTGGTATCCACCATTTAACACAGGTGCTGGCTATGCTATGGGTATAAAAGCCGGAGCAGAAATGACTACATTTGAAATGAGATTTATAGCATTGAGATGTAAGGATACAATAGCTCCAACTGGTACACTTGCACAGGGTGTTGGTGCAAAGCAAGTAAACTCTCTTGGAGAAGTTTACGAAACAAAGTACGGTCTTACAACTTCTGAAAGAGTTTACGGAACAGTAAATGAAAATATTGAAGGTAGAGGACCTTGCTATTTAAGAACAGAGGGCATAAGCCACGAACAAGATGAAGATTTGAAAAAAGCCTATTTAAATATGGCACCATCTCAGACTTTAAAGTGGATAGAAAGTGGCAAAAATCCTTCAGAACAAAATGTAGAAATTGAAGGTACAGAACCTTATATTGTAGGTGGTCATACAGCAAGTGGCTACTGGATTGATACAGAAAGAAGAACTACTGTAAAGGGTCTTTATGCTGCCGGAGATGTAGCCGGTGGTGCACCTCAGAAGTATGTAACAGGTGCTTTAGCAGAGGGCGAAATCGCTGGTCTTACTGTACTTAAAGATATTAAAAACTTTAAGGCAGAAGAATTATCTGAAAATGATGTTGAAAATCATAAGAATGAAGTTTTAAAATTCTTAAATGGCGAAAACAGCAGATTTACAACAGAACAGATTGAAGAAGCTATGCAGACAGTTATGGACTCTTATGCAGGCGGTATTAAAACAAACTATCGTTTTAATGAAAAACAGCTTAAAATAGCTGATGAAAAAATTAAACAGCTTTATAGCTTGTCAGAAAATCTTGTAGCAAGTGATTTTCAGGAACTTATGTATATATATGAGTTAAGAGAACGACTTGTTGTTTGCCGAAGTGTAATTGCTCACTTAAAGGCAAGAAAAGAAACAAGATGGCATAGTTTTGCTGAAAACCTTGATTATCCAGAAAAGGATAATGAAAATTGGAATAAGTATGTTAATTCAAAACTTGAAAATGGCGAAATAAAAATCATTCTTAGAGATATTGTAGAAGGAGGTACGACTTATGAGCATAATAATTGATAAAAACAAATGTGTAGGCTGTAAGAAATGTAGTGTCGTATGTCCTGGTAGCCTTATTAAAACAGACGAAAATAATAAGGCATACATAAAATATCCAAAGGACTGCTGGGGTTGTACTTCTTGTATAAAAGAATGTAAGGCCCATGCAATAGGTTTTTATCTTGGAGCCGATATTGGAGGTATGGGCAGTCTTGTTCATACTGAAAAAAGTGGCGATATATTAAAGTGGGTTATTGAATCTCCAGACGGAAATGTCAGCGAGATAGATATAAATCAGAAAGAATCTAACAAATATTAAGAATTGGAGGTAGTAAAAAATGAGCGAATTATCACATCTTGATGAGCTTGAGGCAGAAGCCATATATATTATAAGAGAGGTTGCGGCGGAGTGCGAAAAACCAGTTATGCTTTATTCAATAGGTAAGGACAGTTCAGTTATGCTCCACCTTGCTATGAAAGCATTCTATCCTGAAAAGCCACCTTTCCCATTTATGCACATTGATACAACTTGGAAATTTAAGGATATGATTAAATTCAGAGATGACACAGCTAAAAAGCTTGGCATTGATATGATTGTATACACAAACGAAGACGGTGTAAAGCAAGGTATTAACCCATTTGACCATGGTTCAGCTTATACTGATATTATGAAGACACAGGCACTTAAACAGGCACTTAACAAGTACGGTTTTACAGCTGCCTTTGGTGGTGGTAGAAGAGATGAAGAAAAATCTCGTGCAAAGGAAAGAATTTTCTCTTTCAGAAATGAAAACCATGCTTGGGACCCTAAGAACCAGCGTCCAGAAATGTGGAAGTTATACAACACTAAAATTGAAAAGGGCGAAAGTATGAGAGTTTTCCCTATTTCTAACTGGACAGAAAAGGATATTTGGCAGTACATAAAGAGAGAAAATATTGACATTGTACCTCTTTATTTTGCAGCTGAAAGACCAGTTGTTGAAAGAGATGGTAACATCATTATGGTTGATGATGACAGATTCCGTCTTAAAGAAGGCGAAAAGCCAGTTTACAAGTCAGTAAGATTTAGAACACTTGGCTGTTATCCATTAACAGGTGGTGTTGAATCTACAGCGACAACATTAGATGAAATTATTGATGAAACATTAAGTGCAGTTTCTTCTGAAAGAACTTCAAGAGTAATAGATAACGAAGCTGCCGGTAGTATGGAACGCCGTAAGAGGGAGGGTTATTTCTAAAATGAAAGGATTACTTAAATTCATAACTTGTGGTAGTGTAGATGACGGAAAGTCAACACTTATCGGACATATTTTATACGACTCAAAGCTCCTTTATACAGACCAGGAAAAGGCCCTTGAGCTTGATAGTAAAGTAGGTAGCAGAGGTGGTAAGATTGACTACTCACTTCTTTTAGACGGTCTTATGGCTGAAAGAGAACAGGGTATTACAATTGATGTTGCTTACAGATATTTCACAACAGACAACAGAAGTTTTATTGTTGCTGATACACCAGGTCACGAAGAATATACAAGAAATATGGCGGTTGGTGCATCTTTTGCAGACCTTGCTGTAATTCTTATTGATGCTACACAGGGTGTTCTTGTTCAGACTAGACGCCATGCAAGAATTTGTAAGCTTATGGGTATCAGATACTTTGTTTTCGCTGTAAATAAAATGGACCTTGCAGGTTATGACGAAGAAGTATTTAACAAAATTACTGGTCAGATTGAAGAACTCAAGAAAGAACTTTCTCTTGAAAATGTTCAAGTAATTCCTCTTTCTGCTACAGAGGGCGATAATGTAACGGTTAAGTCTGAAAATATCCCTTGGTACAAAGGCGAGGCTCTTTTACCATATCTTGAAAATATTGATGTATCTGAAAAGAATGAAGAACAGGGTTTCTATATGCCAGTTCAGAGAGTTTGCCGTCCAAACCACAGCTTCAGAGGTTTCCAGGGTCAGATTGAATCAGGTAGCATTAATGTAGGCGATGAACTTATAACATTACCAAGTAATGAAAAGGCTCATGTAAAGGAAATCATTGTAGGTGACAAGTCTTCTGATACTGCTTTCAAGGGTCAGCCTGTTACAATTACACTTGATAAGGAAGTTGATGTTTCAAGAGGTTGCGTACTTGTAAAGGGTACTAATCTTGCACCTTATGGCAAGCTTGCTGTATCACTTTTATGGATGGACGATGAACCTTTATATCCTGGTAAGGACTATATTGTAAAGCTCGGTACAAAGTCTATTCCTGGTGTAGTTGAAAAGATTAACTATGCTGTTGATGTAAACACAGGGGAACATATTAAGGCTGAATCATTAACTAAGAATGGTATTGCACTTTGCGAAATTCAGCTTGCTGAACCTATTGTTGCAGACAAGTTTGAATACCATAAGACATTAGGCGAACTTATTCTTATTGATAGAGTTTCAAATATGACATCAGCTTGTGGTGTTGTTGAAGATTTAAGCGAAAAGGCTGGTTCTTTCTCTGATAGAGCATCATTTAAGAATGGTGATTTAGAGGCAAGAGGCGATATTTTTGAAGAATTCTAT
>ERZ773190.3267-NODE-3267-length-11030-cov-2.988519_pt1 | contig 11030 bp, 10 predicted proteins | sample MGYA00511111_ERZ773190 | MGnify/ENA primary metagenome ERZ773190 (study PRJEB29015, sample SAMEA2737777) | human gut metagenome | biome: human gut; feature: human-associated habitat; material: faeces | place: China | collected 2012 ... | reverse complement strand
CGTTCATGCCGGCCTTCTTCAACTCGGCGGGCGACTTTTCTCCGTTGAGGTAGTAGACTACGGCCTTGCGGTCGGCCTTGCGTATCTGCTCGCAGATGTTCCAGCTGAACGAGATGTACTCCACGCGTTTTTCCAGCCCCAGCTCCTCGACCATTGCCATCGTCTTGGCCACGATCTCGTTTTCGCGTTCAGGCGTGGGATGTTTCTTGATCTCCAAAATCAGCTGCGTCGACGGATCGCTCTTTCCTGCAAGCAGATATTCGCGCAGCGTCGGCACTTTCTCGCCGTTGCCCAGCAGCGTATTGCGCACCTTGTCGAAGGTCGATTCCTGGATGACGAGATCCTTCACCACGGGATGCTTCGAACCGTGTACCACCACGATCGAATCGTCGGCCGTAAAGTTGATGTCGAACTCGCTGCCGTAGATACCGAAATTCATGGCGTTGTCGATCGCCTTGATCGAGTTTTCGAACGCCCCCGGCGTATTCCAGTATCCGCGGTGCGCGATCACGATGTTCTTGGCCGTGCGGGGCGCAGGTTTGTACTTCTTGGCTTCGGCATTGCCGCCTGCCAGCAACAGCATCAGCAGGCTCATCATAACTACTTTCATGATCTATAAGTTTTTAAGGTTTTTCATACATACTTTGAGCGACTCCGTCCAGTGGGGGATCTTCACCCCGAACGTCGCCTTGATCTTGCTCTTGTCCAGCACCGAATAGGCCGGGCGCTCGACTTTCGACGGATATTCCGACGAGTGGCAGGGTTCGATCGTGCATTGCGTGTGGCCCGCCTCGGCGGCAATGGCGTGGGCGAAGTCGTACCACGAGCAGACCCCCTCGTTCGAAAAGTGGTAGATACCTTCGCGGCCGGCATAGGCCCCGCTCTCGACGATGTCGAAGATCGTCCGCGCCAGATCGCCGGCATAGGTCGGCGTCCCCGCCTGATCGAACACCACCGTCAGACGGTCGCGTTCGGCCGTAAGGCGCAGCATCGTTTTGAGAAAGTTGTGTCCGAACTCCGAATAAAGCCATGCTGTTCTGATAATAAGCGATTTACATCCGCTTTGTTCGACCTCCGCTTCACCCGCCAGCTTCGTCCGGCCGTAAACGCCGAGCGGGTGCGTTTCGCACGTCTCGTCGTAGGGCCGGTTGGCGTCGCCCGAAAAGACGTAGTCGGTCGAAACGTGGATCAGCGTGGCGTCCGCAGCCGCAGCCGCACGTGCCAGATTACCCACCGCCAGCCGGTTGATCCGATCGGCTGTCGCCTCGTCCTCCTCGGCCCGGTCGACGTTGGTGTAGGCGGCGCAGTTGACGATCACGTCGATCCGCCCGTCGCACACCGCCCGCCGGACGGCTTCCTCGTCGGTAATATCCAGCTCCGCCACGTCCGTAAAACGATATTCGTTCCGCGACGTCGCTCCCAACAGCCGCATGGCGTTCCCCAACTGTCCGTTGGCACCCGTTACGAGAATCCTACGCATAATAGTCCGTATTATAATCGAACAACTCCTTGCACTCGGCCAGCGTCGGATGACGGCTGTCCTTCGGCGAGAGGATCACCTCCTCGGGGCGCAGCCGCCAGTCGATCCCGATCGCGGGGTCGTTCCAGGCGATCGCCCCCTCACTTTCGGGAGCATAGAGGTTGTCGCATTTGTATTGGAATACCGCCTCGTCGCTCAGCACCGAAAAACCGTGGGCGAACCCGCGCGGAACGAAGAACTGACGTTTGTTCTCTGCCGTCAGCTCCACGGCGACATGACGGCCGAAGGTGGGCGAGCCGCGGCGGATGTCGACCGCCACGTCCAGCACCTTTCCCTTCACCACGCGCACCAGTTTCGACTGAGCGGCGCGGCCGCACTGGAAGTGCAGCCCCCGCAACACGCCGAATTTCGATTTCGATTCGTTGTCCTGTACGAAACGCACGGGACGCACGGCGGCGTCGAAGCGCGCCTGATTGTAACTTTCGAAAAAGTAACCCCGATCATCGCCGAATACGTCCGGCTCGATAATCACCACTCCTTCGATCTCTGTTTGAATGACTTTCACGTTCTATCTAAACTGACGATACGGCCGCGAGGGCCGCATCCGGTTCAACGGTCTATCTGTTCCAGCTGTTTCAGAAGATACTGCCCGTAGGGGTTTTTCGCCATGGGCTGCGCCAGCTCGCGCATCTTTTCGGCCGTGATCCACCCCTGGCGGAAGGCGATATCTTCCAGGCAGGCGATCTTCAATCCCTGCCGCTTCTCGATGACCTCCACGAAGATCGACGCCTCGGCCAGCGAGTCGTGCGTCCCCGTATCGAGCCATGCGAAGCCCTGCGAAAGCGTCTGCACTTTCAACTCGCCGGCTTGCAGGAACTCCTGGTTAACGGTAGTGATTTCCAACTCACCGCGCGCCGACGGCTTGATCCGCTTGGCGACGTCGACCACCTTGTTCGGATAGAAATAGAGCCCCACGACAGCATAGTTCGATTTCGGCTCCTTGGGCTTCTCCTCGATCGACAGGCAATTGCCCTCCCTGTCGAATTCGGCCACGCCGTAACGCTCGGGGTCTTTCACCCAATATCCGAACACCGTAGCCTTCCCCCCTTCGGCGGTGCGGACAGCCTCGCGGAGCATTTCGGAGAAGCCCGCGCCGTAGAAGATATTGTCTCCCAGCACCAGACAGGCCGTATCGTCGCCGATGAATCGTTCACCGATCAGGAACGCCTGCGCCAGCCCGTCGGGCGAGGGTTGTTCGGCATATTCCAAACGGATGCCGTAGTCCGAACCGTCGCCCAGCAACCGCCGGAATCCCGGCAGATCCTGCGGGGTGGAGATCACCAGAATATCCCTGATTCCGGCCAGCATCAGCACCGAAATAGGGTAGTAGACCATCGGTTTGTCGTAGATCGGCAGCAGTTGTTTGCTGACTCCTTTGGTAATGGGATACAATCGGGTGCCCGATCCTCCCGCCAATACGATTCCTTTCATTCAGGTATGGGTTTTACGTCTCTGTCAAGCTGTTCTCTCCTCTTCCAGTTCCCGGTCGTATACCTCGAAGCGGGAGTTCTGCGAATGATACTCCGGAACGATGCGTTTCATCAGCCGCACGACGTTCGGAATATCGAACTCGCGCGCCAGCCGTTCCAGCTCCTCGACGTCGCGGCACGCCTCCTCGTAATCGTATTCGCGCACCTTGGCGATGCGGATCTTCTCGTGTGCGGTCGGCAGGGTATTTTCCGTATTGCTCAGCACCTCTTCGTAGAGTTTCTCGCCCGGACGCAGTCCCGTGTAGACGATCCGAATGTCCTGATCGACCCGGAAACCCGCCAGTGCAATCATCCGCCGGGCCAGTTCGGCGATCTTGACGCACTCGCCCATATCGAAGACGAAGATCGTATTGCCGCGGCCGATCGTCGCGGCCTCCATCACCAGCCGGCACGCCTCGGGAATCGTCATGAAGTAACGCCGGATCTCGGGATGCGTCACCGTCACGGGGCCGCCGTGTTCGATCTGCTCGCGGAAACGCGGGATGACCGACCCGTTCGACCCCAGCACGTTGCCGAAGCGGGTGGTGATGAACTGCGTGCGCCCTTCGATCCGCCCGCTTACGATCGCCTGTCCGAGACTCTGTACATAGATTTCGGCCAACCGTTTGGTACAGCCCATGACGTTGGTCGGATTCACGGCCTTATCCGTCGAAATCATCACCATCTTCTCCACGCCGTAGCGAATACAACGGTCCGCCACGTTGCGCGATCCGACGACGTTGACCAGCACCGCTTCGCAGGGATTCTCCTCCATGAGCGGCACGTGCTTGTAGGCCGCGGCATGGAATACCACCTGGGGCCGATAGGTACGGAAGACGTAATCCAGCCGTTTCGGAATCCGCACGTCGCCGATCACGGGGACGAATTTCAGATCGGGAAAACGATCCTCCATTTCGAGGCGTATCTCGTGCATCGGCGTCTCGGCGTTGTCGAACAGGATCAGCTGCCGGATGCCGAACGTCGCCAATTGGCGGCACAGCTCCGATCCGATCGAACCGGCAGCACCCGTCACCAGCACGGTTTTGTCGCGGAAATTGTCCATGATCTCGCCCAGCGAAATCTTTATCTCCTCGCGTCCCAGCAGGTCTTCGATCTTGATGTCGCGGATGCCGCCCTGATGCGCCAGTTTCCCGTCGACGATCTCGTCGATCGGCGGGGCGATCAACACCTTGACGCCGTGCGTCACGCAATATTTGATCAGGCGGTCCGACTCGGCCTTCGCATTGGCGTAGTTGCCGAAAAGAATGGCTTCGATTCCGAACTTGTCGAGCACGTATTCGATATTCTCCTCCGTCTCGAAATAATAAACCGGCCGTTCGGCGATCTCGTAATATTTGAGCCGGCGGCCGTAGGTGATGAATCCGCACATGTCGTAATGCGGCGAGTTCTGCAACCGCATGACGAGCGCCACCTCCTTCGACTCGACACCGTATACCAGCGTGCGGATACGGTTCGTCCGCCGGATGTGCGAGAGGATGATCGCATCGTAAAGCAGAATCATCAGCACGCGCACCGTAATGAGCATACAAACCGTCACGAACAGATCCAGCACCACGCAGAGGCCGATCGCCTTGAAGGTCATCCCGTCGGGCCAGAACCATAGTATGAAGAGCATCAGCAGCTCTTTGAGCAGGGTAGCGGCCCCGAGCTTCCATACTTCGCGCAGCGACGAATGGCGGATGACGGTACGGTAGGTACGGAAAATATAGAATGCGACGGCGCTGCAAAAGAACGCCGACACCAGCAAAAACAGATAATGAAGCAGGGAAAAGCCGGAATTCCTGACGAAATAATCGATACCCAGAAAAGCGACCAACGTCGCCGTGGCGGATACCGCGAGATCAATGGCCAAAATCAACCACGACCGGATATAACTGCCGTCCAGATGCAGCCTTTTAACCAAAGAGAAAAACATGAATATGAATCGGTTTCGCTGTCGTTTGCAACTTAACTTAAATACATTCGCCGGAGTACGGCATCCCTGCCGCTCCGGAAGCGGACGGCGTCATACTTCTTTCACGCGCTTTTTCAAAGCGCGCCTCGGAACGCTCCGCCTACGGATCACAAAGGTAGGACTTTTTCCCGAACTAACAAACTTATTTCACAGTCGTTTCGCCCGTCGCAAACGCCGCAAAGCCCATGCCGCGACCGGAGCGGAACCGGCGAATCACGCCTCCGCGAACCATTTCGTTAAGCCGAGTGCAGAGCCGAACGAAGTTCGGACTATGCCGAGGCGAGAAATGGACGAAAGAAATTCAACCGAAAACCGCCGCCGCGAGGAGATTTTTCGTAAGAAATGCTTCCCTTCGTCCCGGCATAATCAAAAAGGTTGCTTCTGCACTCGACTTTCCCTATCTTTGACTCCGTCTTAGATACTCCTGCTCGGTAATGTTCAAATAAATTTGACATTACCCTCACTTATTTGTATCTTTGTGTTTCGTATCGCACAACCGCCGCCAAACGAAGAGCGTTTTCGTTAAGCCGAGTGCAGCACCGAACTCGTTCGGGTTATGCCGGGGCGAGAAAATGTCCGTTGAAAACAAACCTAAATACTACGTCATTATGTGGAAATTTCTACAACCGGCAGCACACAAACCCGAACTGCCCGCCGAAAAGGTCGACAAAGAGTACTCCCGCCTGCGCCGTCAGGTATTCTGGGGTATCTTCATCGGCTATGCCGGCTACTACCTCGTACGCAAGAACTTCTCGATCGCCATGCCGGCGCTCGAATCCATGGGCTACGACAAGGCCGACCTGGGCTGGGCGCTCTCGGCCGTGTCGATCGCCTACGGTATCAGCAAATTCGTCATGGGCACGGTCTCCGACCGCAGCAACGCCCGCGTCTTCATCCCGCTGGGATTGATCGCCTCGGCGCTCATCATGATCTTCATGGGCGTGCTGCCGTGGGGGTCGATCTCGATTCCCGTCGCCATCATGGCGATGTTCTGCCTGCTGTTCATCAACGGCTGGATGCAGGGCATGGGCTGGCCCCCCTGCGGGCGTGTCATGACGCACTGGTTCTGCACCAAGGAACGCGGCGTGAAGATGTCGGTGTGGAACGTGGCGCACAACATCGGCGGAGCGGCGATGGCTCCGCTCGCCGCATTCGGTATTACGTTGGGGGACACGCTTTTCGGGGACCCGCTGGGCGGCGCTTTCTATGTTCCGGCACTCGTCGCGCTGGCGATCGCCGTAATCGCCTATCTCATGGTGCGCGATACGCCGCAATCGTGCGGCCTCCCGCCCGTCGAGATTTGGAAACACGAAACCAAGCAATACTCCGCCTCGAACGAGAAGGAGATGACCGTGCGGCAGATTCTATTCGAAAATGTATTGAATAACAAACTATTGTGGCTCATCGCCTTCGCCAACGCCTTCATCTACTTCGTCCGCTACGGCGTGCTCGACTGGGCGCCTTCCTATCTGACGACCTCCGTCGCCGACGGGGGCAAGGGCATGGCGCTCGACGGCAGCAGTTGGTCGTACTTCATCTTCGAGATCGCCGGCATCTTCGGCACGATCCTCTGCGGCTGGCTCTCGGACAAGGTCTTCAAGGGACGCCGCGCCCCGGCCACGATCATCTACATGGCGCTGGTCATGGTGGCCGTCTACGTCTACTGGCAGAGCCGCTCCGAACTGGTGACCAACGTCGCCATGGGGACGATCGGCTTCCTGATCTACGGCCCCGTCATGCTCATCGTCTCGGCGCTCGACCTGGTGCCGAAGAAGGCCGCCGGCACGGCCGCCGGTTTCACCGGCCTGTTCGGCTACCTGATCGGTTCGGCGTTCCTGGCCAACATCGGCATGGGCTACATCTTCCAGCATTTCGGCTGGGACGGCGGCTTCATCGCCCTGATCGGCGCCTGCGTCCTGTCGATCGGATTCAGCGCCTCGACATGGAACCGCGAGAAACAGTACATCGCTTAAACTTACATAGATTGAAATGACCAAAAAGATTCTCTTACTGGGCTCCGGAGAACTGGGCAAGGAGTTCGTGATCGCCGCCAAGCGGCTGGGACAATACGTGGTGGCCTGCGACTCGTATGCAGGCGCACCGGCCATGCAGGTGGCCGACGCCTGCGAGGTCTTCGACATGCTCGACGGCGACCGACTGGAAGCCGTCGTGGCAAAACATGATCCAGACATCATCGTTCCCGAAATCGAGGCGATCCGTACCGAACGGCTCTACGCCTGCGAAAAGCGGGGTATCCAGGTCGTGCCGAGCGCGCGTGCAGTCAACTTCACGATGAACCGCAAGTCGATCCGCGACCTGGCCGCCGAAGAGTTGGGGCTGAAAACAGCGAAATACTTCTACGCCAAGTCGTTCGACGAACTGAAAGCCGCCGCCGAACGGATCGGTTTCCCGTGCGTCGTCAAGCCGCTGATGTCCTCCTCGGGCAAAGGGCAGTCGCTGGTGCGCACCCCCGACGAACTGGAACACGCCTGGGAATACGGGTGCAGCGGCAGTCGCGGCGACATCCGCGAACTCATCATCGAGGAGTTCATCCCCTTCGACAGCGAGATCACGCTGCTCACCGTCACGCAGCAGAACGGCCCCACGCTCTTCTGCCCGCCGATCGGCCATGTCCAGAAGGGCGGCGACTACCGCGAGAGCTTCCAGCCCGCCCCCATCTCGCCCGAGCATCTGGCCGAAGCGCAGGCGATGGCCGCCAAAGTCACGCAGGCATTGACCGGCGCGGGACTGTGGGGCGTGGAGTTCTTCCTCAGCCACGACAAGGGCGTCTACTTCTCGGAGCTGTCGCCGCGTCCGCACGACACGGGTATGGTGACGCTTGCCGGTACGCAGAATCTCAACGAATTCGAACTGCACTGCCGCGCCGTACTCGGCCTGCCGATCCCGCGCATCACACTCGAACACACCGGCGCCAGCGCCGTCATCCTCTCGCCGATCGCAAGCAGGGAACAGCCTCGTTACCGGGGCGAAGAGGAGGTCTGCCGCGAGGAGAACACCGACCTGCGCATTTTCGGCAAGCCCTCGACCAAGCTCAACCGCCGCATGGGCGTCGTCGTGGGCTACGACGCGCTCGACGCCGACCTCGACGCACTGCGCGACAAAACCAAAGCCGCAGCCGCCAAGGTCGAGGTCTACTGACCTCCGACGGTCGGTTCTCGACATGGAAAACGGGGTTGCATCTTCTCGGATGCAACCCCGTTCCACTAAAAATGAGGATTCTATTTATTTCCGTTCGCCCGAGCAGCGACGCTCTACCGAACGCCGGAGCCTGAGCTCGATCAGAAATTCGAAGAAGATAAACAGTCCCATCATCAACACGATAAGTGCTATTATCTGAAAGCCGAGAATATCTCTGTTTATGCCGGAGGCTTGCAAAAGACTGTTTTTCATTATTTCCAATCCAATATAGCCTCCCAATCCCCCTCCAAAGACCGCCATGCCGACCCGCAGGAACCAGAGGTTGCCGGCGCTGCGCCTCTGACGTTCGATCTCGATCTCGGCATCCACGCGCCGGATGTCGGCCAACTGCTCGGGCGTCATACGTTCCAACATCGTCATGCTCTCGCGCCGACGCCCCCATTCGCGGTAGATAAAATAACCGACGATCCCGAAAGCGACGCCCATCCACATAATCTGTTCGAGGACTTCTTTTATTTGATATCCGACACTCATAACATTATTGTTTTATAGGTTAATAACAAATTTCATCTATTAGACAGCTTCAATCGCAAAAGGTTACAGCCTGTGCAGAATTTCCGTCGCCCGGTCGCCGCAGGCGACCATCATCGCCGCAACGGCTCCCGCCAGAATCGCCAAGACCTGCAACGCCCCCTCCGGCGAATCGACCGACCGCAGGCAGACGAACGCCACGGCCATCACCGCCGCGACGGCAACCGCGCAGTAGCAAGCCATTGCCGCGATCGCCCGGCGTTCACGCCGCCGCCGATCCCGCAGGATGACCTGCGCCATAACGCGCGTTTCCAGTCCGACGGGAACCTCCCGCCGGAGAGCGGCGGCGCGGATCAGTTCCGCCAGCCGCTCGTCGCTGATTCGCTTCTTCTCCATATCTCACTCCTCCATATAGTGTCTCAGCCGCCCGCGCAGCCGGTGCAACCGCACCTTCACGTTGGACAGCGTCAGATTCATGATTTGCGCGATCTCGGCCAACGACCGCTCCTCTTCGTAAAACAACGCCACCAACACCCGCTCGTCGGGACGAAGCCGTTCCAACGCACGGCGCATCCGCACGACCGTCTCCTCGTCGAACCGTCCGGCGGACGATTCCTCGGCCACCGCACAGGATTCGGCATCGATACGGTCGTAAGCCCTGCGGCGGCATTCGCCTGCGGCGCGGTTGTAGGCGATGCGATAGAGCCACGTGCCGAAAGCGCTCGCACCCCGAAATCCGTCGAGATGCTCATACGCGCGGATAAAAGCCTCCTGCGTGACATCCTCGGCCCGCTGCGCATCGCGCACCATGGCCAGCGCCAAGGCGTAGATCCGCCCCGAATAACGGTTCACCAGCTCGCCGAACGCCTCTGCGTCGCCGGCCTGCACACGCCGCACAATCTCCATATCGGTCGGGGTCTCCATTCTTCGGATCGCAATTCATCCGTTAGATACAAAAATAACGGAAAAGTTACAAAAAGAGCGGGATTTTCGATCCCGCTCTTTCCTATGCCATTCGCGGTCGCCGCCGACCGTACCTCCGGACGAACAGCGTCAGCATCACGAATCCCAACAGCGCGAATCCGACGCCGGGCAACGCCGAATATTCGTAGCCCAGACCGTATTCGATCGGCAAGCCGCCGCAGTACGCGCCCAAGGCATTTCCCAGGTTGAACGCCACCTGAATCAACGCCGCTCCCAACATCTGACCGCCGGGTGCATTTTCCAAGATCAACACCTGTTGCGGTGACGAGACAGCGAAAAGCATCGTCGTACAAACGACCGTCAACGTCAGCGCCGCCCAGCGGTTCGCCGCGAGGAAGAGGATAAGCGCCAACGCCACGACGGCGATTCCCTGAGCGAAACGCGCCACCCGTTCGGGCGTATAGCGATCCGACAATCCGCCGCTGACGAGATTGCCCACGAACATGCCCAGCCCCGCGAGCAGGATGACCAACGTCATCGCTTCCGGCGAGAATCCCGCGACACGGATCATCAGCGGGCTGACGTAACTGTACATGCAGAAGATACCGCCATTACCGAACATCGTCGCCAGGATGATGAGCCACGGCGCCCGATTCCGCAGGAAGGCGAACTGCCCCTTCAATCCGCGGCTGTCGGCCACAGGCTCCATCCACGGTACCCAGCGCCAAAGGAAAAAAGCCGTCACCGCACCCCAGACGCCGGCGATGCAGAACAGTGCCCGCCACGACAACAGGTGGCTGACCAGCGTTCCCAGCGGCACGCCGAAGAGATTGGCCACCGTCATGCCGGCGATCATCACCGCCACGGCCTGTGCGCTCCGGCCCGGACCGGCTACCCGTGCCGCAACGATCGACCCGACCCCGAAATAGGCTCCGTGCGGCAGCCCCGACACGAACCGCATCGCCAGCAGCACACCGTAATTCGGAGCGAACGCCGCACAGAGATTCCCCGCCACCATCAGCCCCGCCAATGCGAGCAGTATCTGTTTCAACGGCCGCGTATGCGCCACGGCGACCGTCAGCGGCGCACCGATGCAAACCCCCAGCGCATAGGCCGAGACCAGATGCCCCGCCTGCGGAATGGAGACGTGCAGTCCCGAAGCGACGAACGTAAGAATACCCATCATGCCGAACTCGGACATCCCGAGTCCCAGCGTACCGAAGGCGAGGGCTACCAGACACTTTTTCATAGCGAGACGAACTTTTCGGGGTGCAAAGATAGTGCAAGACGGAAATGGATAGAGCGGTCGAACCGAATTTTTCCGCTCCTCCCGAAACGCAAATGAAAAAGCGGGCGCCGCATGCGCCCGCTTCCGATAAACAACCCGAAGGTCTTATTTATGAAAATGTTGAACTGCGTTCTTCGTTTTCCC
>ERZ773190.3262-NODE-3262-length-11048-cov-10.986355_pt1 | contig 11048 bp, 7 predicted proteins | sample MGYA00511111_ERZ773190 | MGnify/ENA primary metagenome ERZ773190 (study PRJEB29015, sample SAMEA2737777) | human gut metagenome | biome: human gut; feature: human-associated habitat; material: faeces | place: China | collected 2012 ... | reverse complement strand
TGCTGGACAGCATGATCAACTGCATGAAGTAGTCGTTCCAGCTGTTGATGAAGGTAAAGATGGCCAGCGCGCCGATACCGGGCTTGACCATGGGCAGCACGATCTTGACAAAGGTGCGTGCCTCGCTGGCGCCATCGATGCGGGCAGCCTCCAGCATTTCGGTGGGGATGCCCTCACTGAACTGCTTCATCAGGAACACGCCGAACGGCCAGCCCACAATGGGGAAGATGACCGCCCAGATGGTATTGTACAGGTTCAGTGCGCTCATCTCCCGCAGCAGGGGGATCAGGATGACCTGCTTGGGCAGTGCCATAGCGCAGACGATGAGGGTGAACAGCAGCTTGCGGCCCACAAAGCGCTTTTTGGCCAGCGCATAACCGGCCATGGCGGCGGTCAGGCAGGTAAGGATCATGGACATAACGGCCATGAACACAGTGTTGATCATCCAGCGGATGGCAGCGGGAGCCATGGGGCCTACCGAGAAGTAGACGGGCTCGCCGTTGGCGCTGAACTTGGAGCCGAAGGGCACAGCCAGCTGCCACAGCGGGGCACGCTTACCGGCAAACAGCTTCTGGTAGTTGGTCAGCACCCACTGGCTGGGCCACCACTCGGGGGTAGTGGCGTTGATAGCGGCACCGGTCTTGAAGGAGCCGGTGATGATCCAGTACAGCGGGAAGGCGAACAGCACCGCCATGATGCTGATAAGGATAATCGCCAGAATGGCGTAGGCGCTCATCTTTTTCAGTTTACTGGGATGGCGCTCCAACGGTTTTTGCTTTTTTGCAGCAGTTGCACGCATTGTTCCGCACCTCCTTAATTATCCTTGTTGCCCAGCTTGAACTGGACAGCAGACAGAATGGCGATGATCACCGCCAGCACCACGCCCATGGCGTTGCCGTAGCCGTACTTGTACTGCTTGAAGGCGGTGTAGTAGATGTAGTACATAATGGTATCGGTCTTGTGGTTGGGGCCGCCGGAGGTCAGCAGCTGGATCAGTGCAAAGCATTGGAAGGAGTTGATGGTGGTGATGACCAGAATGTATAGGGTGGTGGGCATAATGGCCGGCCACTTGATCTTCCAGAAGCACTGGAAGTCGGTCGCGCCGTCCACCTCGGCAGCCTCCACGATGGACTGATCCACGTTGCCCAGTGCCGAAACGTACAGCACGATGGGCTGACCCACGGAGGTAGTGAGCAAAATCAGGATGATACAGCCCAGTGCAAACCGCTCGTCACCCAGCCAGTTGATATTCTTGTCCAGAATACCAAGGCTCTTGCCCAGATAGTTGAAGATGCCGTAGTAGTTGTTGTACATCCACTTCCACACCACGGTGACGGCAACGGAGCCGGTGACCACGGGCAGGTAGAACACGCAGCGGAAAAGGCTGGTGGCCCACTCCGGCAGGTCTACGATGGCCGAGGAGACCCACAGCGAAAAGACGCAGGTCACGGGCACCGAGACGATCACGATGATGAAGGTGTTCTTCAGAGCACCCAGGAAGATGGGGTCGGTAAACAGTTCTTTGTAGTTTGCCAGACCTACAAACACGTCGGCACGGTTCATGGTGGAATCAAAGAAGCTGGTCACCACGCAGAGGATCATGGGGTAGATGACGAAGCCCAGGAAGAAGATCAGGCTGGGCAGCAGGAAACAATAGGAGGCGAATGTTTCACGCCGGACCAGGGCGCTGCTGCGCTTTGGCTCCTTGATCGCTGTTTTTGCAGCCAAGAAAATCACCAATCCTTTCGGTTACAGCGTTTTTTTACAAACAAAGCCCCTCCCTCGCCGGGATCTTCGAGGAAGGGGCTCGTTCCGTTCAGATAATGGAAATTCGGGGTGCCGGTTGCTTATGCCTCAGCGGCTGCGGCAGCGTTGGCGTTCTCCACGAAGGTGGCAACAGCAGTCTCGACGGCCTCGCCGGTGCCCACACGCTGCAGCATGTTCCACCATTCGGTACGGGCAGTTGCCCAGCCCGGAGTGATCTGGTAGTAGTCGCCCAGGTAGTTCATGAACTTGCTGTACTCGCTCATGATGTCGTTGCCGGCGTAGATGTCGCCCACGCTGGAACGGACCGGGAAGTAGGTGGAAGCCAGAACGCTTGCGCCCACCTGATCGGGGTCGGCAGCGATGAAGTCGATGAAGGTCTTGGCAGCCTCGATCTTGGAAGCATCGCCGTTGTCAAAGATGCCGAAGCCCCAGATACCGCCGCACAGCTTCGGGTCACCGCTGGCGGTGGGGAATGCCATGGGCATGATCTCGTCACCGTCGTTGGTCAGGCCGGCGTCGTTGTTGTCGGTGTTCAGCTGCTGAGCGATGTTCCAGCAGAAAGCCATCTGCAGAGTGCCGTTGCGGAACAGGGTGATCTCGTCGCCGCCCACGATGGAAGCATCGAAGTTGATGCCGTTGGTATCGTACAGGGTCTGGATGGCCTTGATGTTCTCGGCAGAATCCGCGGTGTACTTGGTGTGGGCTGCATCGGTGAAGGTGCCGCCGTACATGTTGTTGATGATGGCGCGGGTGCCCTGGTCGCCGCCCTGGCCGCTGCAGTAGATCGCGCCGACGTCGGTCTTGCCGGAGTCGTAGACGGCCTGCACAGCCTTCAGGAAGTTGTCGGTGGTCCAGGTGTGGTTCTCGGCATCGACATACTGCATAGCACCGGCAGCCTCAAACACGGTCTTGTTGATGGCCATGCAGTGCGCGGTCATGCAGAGCGGGAACTCGTAGTAAGCGCCGGAGGAATCCTTGCAGGCGGCCTCAACGCTGGCGCTGATGTCGGCCTTCTGGTCGTCGGTCCACAGGTCGCTCAGATCGGCCATCAGGCCCTTGGCACCCCAGTTGGCAACCAGACGCTCGGGTCCTTCCATGACGATGTCAGGTGCGCTGCCGCCCTCGATAGCGGTGTTGACCTGGTCGTCGCCGTTGGTGTAGTCGAGGTACTCGACGGTGACGTGGATGTCAGGATACTGGGCGTTGAAGTCTGCCAGCAGCGCATCAACGGACGCGGAATCGCCCCACTTGCCGATGGGGTAGGTCCACAGCGTAATGTCAGCAGCCTGACCGGCATCGGCGGTGGACTCCGCGGGAGCGGCCTCGCTGGAGGCGGTAGAGGTGCTCTCGGCAGGTGCGGTAGAGGTCGCTGCGCTGGAAGTGGAACCGCCGCAGGCGACGAGCATGCTGGCTGCCATGCTGGCGGCCAGGATCGCGGAAACTTGCTTCTTCATAGGTTGTTCTCCTTTTTTGCCTTTCGGCCTTTGTGGGGCATCTTCGTTCTGTGTCCCTCGTGATGTCTCCATTTTAGAAAACTTTTTTCATTTTGTCCAGAGGTGAAATAGCCAAGAAAAACTGTCGTTTTTGTACATGCTGCACAAATTCCATCCCCATAGTTGCAAAATACATGCGTTTCTATCGTTTTTTTTGCTTTTCATAGGAAAACCGCCTCTTTTTTGATTTATTACAAAATGAAAACAACTTTTACCTTTGAAATTTTCTGTCGCGCGCGCTTTGGTGCTGTAAAGCAAAAAGGCGTTCACCCGTTACATTTACGGGTGAGCGCCTTTGCTTTGGTATTAGGATACTCTTTTTGTCAAAAAATGCAAGATGTCAAAATGAAACATCCTTTTCACGCAATTCGTCTCAATTTTTGCACATTTGCACAAAAACAGGCCGCTTTTTCCGGGAAAAAGCCTCTTGCAAGCGCGGGTATTTCCCTATATAATGGAAGGAACGAAATAACTTTTCATTTTTAAGAAAGGGAGCCTTTTTTATGAATTATGAAAATATGACCCGCCGCCGGGTGCTCTGTTTCGGCGATTCCAACACCTACGGCTATGACCCTGCCCGCGACGGGCGCTACGGCGACGATGAGCGCTACCCGATGGTGCTGCAGTCTCTGCTGGGCCCCGGCTGGGCCGTTGCGGAGGAAGGCCTGCCCGGCCGCACCGCCGTGTTTGACGACCCTATTACAGAAGGTATGAACGGGCTGCGGGTCATCACGCCGATCCTGATGAGCCACGCGCCGCTGGACACCGTGACGATCATGCTGGGCACGAACGACAGCAAGGAGCGGTTCGGCTGCAATTCCCATCTGATCTCTCGAGGCATCGTGCGGCTCGTCAAGAAGGCACTGCACACCGAATGCTGGCGCGACAACGCCAGGCCGGACGTGCTCGTCATCGTTCCGCCGTCCATCACGCCGGAGTACGACCACCTGATTTTTAAAGATGCCATGGGCACCGGCTGCCATGAACGCTGCGCCGGCATTGCCGCCCAGCTGGAGCCGATGCTGAAGGACATCGCCAATGTGCGGTTCCTGGACGCCAACACACTGCCCGGCGCGGGCTGCTCGCCCCTTGACGGCATGCACATGACCGTCCAGTCCCACAAAGTCCTGGCCAAAGCCTTGCAAAAGGCGCTGACCGGGGATACATTATAAGTAATAGCAGCGGCCAGCCTCCTTGCCTCCCTCTGCGAGACAGCCTCCCCCGACACGGAGGGGAGGTAGCACTTGCACCAGAGGGGGCCAAGTTCCGCAACACATCACAGCAGAAAGGACCCTCCATCATGGCAGAGCAAAGTTTTTGGGATATGCTGCGCACCAAGCGCGACAGCCTGACGAAATCCGGCATCATCGTTGCGGATTACCTTATGCAGCACGCAGAGGACGCACAATACCTGTCGATCTCATCGCTGGCAAAAGCCTGCGGTGTGGCAGAGGCTACGATTTTCCGTTTCTGCCGCGCCCTGGGCTTTGACGGCTATAACGAGATGAAGATCGCGCTGGCAAAGGCCACGGCCACGGCGATGCCGGTCTCGCTCAAGCTGGAGCCGGGCGTCGACACCCAGACGCTCTGCACCCACGCCTACAACACCGCCATCGAGGCACTGAACGGCACCCGCAGCGCACTGGACCCCGAGTCGGTGGACCGCGCGGCCACGCTTTTGCAGCGGGCACGGCAGGTGTTCTTTTTCGGGCAGGGCGGCAGCTATATACTGGCCTGCGACATCTGGGCGCGGTTCTCGATGCTCTCCACCAAGTTCCGCACGGCAGGCGACAGCCACATGCAGGCCATCGCCGCCAGCCTGATGGGTCCCGAGGACGTCGTGGTCTTTGTCTCCTACTCCGGCGCAACGCGGGATATGATGGACACGCTGCATCTGGCCAGGGAGAACGGTGCCAAGGTCATCCTGCTCACCCACTACAGCGACGCCCCCGGCGCAGCGCTGGCCGATGTCGTGCTTCTGTGCGGTGCCAAAGAAAGCCCGCTCGACTCCGGCAGCATGCCGGTCAAGCTGGCCGTCCTCTTTGTGGCGAACGTCCTCGTCCTGCGCTACACGCTGGACAATCAGGAGCTTGCCAACCTCTCCCTCTCCCGCACAAGCCGCGCGCTGGGGAGTAAGCTGCTGTAATATAAGCACAAAGCAGCCCGTGAGCACTGTCGCCCACGGGCTGCTTTTTATTGCTGCACCTGTAATGTCCGATGCAGCAGCATTTTTAAATTCTCCGGCAGGCCGCTCTGTATCCCGCACTCCGCGGTAACACACAGCCCGATCAGGCCGCCGACAACGGCGGAAAAGATCGCGGTGCAGCAGTATTCCAGACTTACCGCGGGGTCGATCTCCCCCGCAGCCTGCAGGCGTATGAGCAGCGTGCGCATGATGTCCCGCAGCTCGTCCGCACAGGCGGGCACGGACTCGCACTTTCCCGGCGTGCCCAGCGCCTGGGCAATCATCTTATAATCGCCCATCCGGTTGGCGGCAATGTCCTGCAAATAGGCTACCGCCCGCTCCTCCAGCCCGGCCAGCGTGCAGCAGTCGGCAAACAGGACGCGGATGCGTTCGTTTTCCCGGGCAAAGCAGTATTCGGCCAGGCCCTGCAGGATCTCCTCCTTTGAGGAAAAATAGCCGTACACCGTACCTTTTCCAATGCCTGCCGTGTCAGCCAGCTGTTGGATAGTCATAGCGGCGGGGCTGACGCCCCGGGCGACCAGCTGCAGGGCAGCCTCGTAGACGGCAGCCTTGCGGGCTGCATGGTTATCCATTGTCATGGTCGGCCTCCTTTTTCTCCCCGTCGTTTTCCTCCGGCGCACGGGCCGCGCGGCTCAGATCCGGGCGGCGTGGCGCGGATGCAGCCTCGGCGGCGCGGCGGGCGGCGAACTCTGCGGCAAACTCGGCCGCATCGTCGGGCAGGTCGTCCAGACCGTCATCACCGACGTCAATATTGACCGGCGGCCTGCGGTAGAACAGGTCATACAGCACAGGCACGACGAACAGCGTCATCAGCGTGGCGTAGCTCAGACCGCCGATGATGACAATGGCCATGCCGGTGCTCATCTCGCTGGCCATGTCGGTGCCGAACAGCATCGTGACCATCGCCAGCACCGTCGTCAGCGTCGTCATCAGGATCGGGCGCATACGGGTGCGGCCCGTCGCCACAAGGGCGTCGGTGCGCTCCAGCCCGCCGATGCGCAGCTGGTTGGCGTAGTCCACAAACACAATGCCGTTGTTGACGACGACGCCCATCAGGACCAGGAAGCCCATCAGCGAGATCAGCGACAGCTGCTCACCGGCAGCCATCAGGCCGAGCATACCGCCGGTGAAGGCCAGCGGGATCGTGAACAGAACAATGAACGGCGACAGCAGGCTCTGGAACTGCGCCACCATGACAAAATAGACAAAAGCCAATGCCAGTGCAAGCATTTTTGCCATCTGGCTCAGCATCTCGGTGACCTGGGTCGTCTCACCGGCCAGCTCGGCGGTCACGCCGTCGGGCAGGTCCAGTGCGGCCAGCTGCGGCTCCAGCTCGCGGGAGAGCAGCGTCGTGTTGTAGCCGTCGGCGGTCTCACTCGTCACGGCCAGCTTGCGGGAGCCGTTCTCGCGGGCAATCGTCGTATAGCCCGCCGTCGTGGTGCGGGTCGCGAACTCACCGAGGGTGTGCGTCTCCTTTACGCTGCTGCCGTTCTCATCGGTGGTCGTCGTCTCGAACTCCATATTGAAAATATCGTCCAGCGTCGGCGTGTCGGTCTTATCGACGATAACGACGCTGTAGCTGTCGCCGCCCGCCTTCAGCGTCGTGGCGGTGGTGTCCGTCGTCAGCTTGGCGGCGATCTGCTGGTAGACCTGCGCGACGGTCAGACCCATCCGCATAGCCTTGTCCTTGTCAATCGTGATGTTGATCTCGGCGTCGCCGGCGTCCTGGCCGTCGGTGACGTTTTGGATACCGTCGATGCCCTCCATCAGCGCCATGACCTGCTTGCCCGCGGCGGCCAGGTCATTGAGGTCGCTGCCGTAGAGGTCCACCTCGATGCCGGAGCCGGACAGCGCACTCATGTCCATCATGCCATTGGAGTTCACTTCAATTTCGCAGTTTAGATCTGCTGTTTTGCCGTAGATCTCCTGCTCCACGACCTTGGCCTTGGGTGCCTTGTCGCCCAGCAGGACGTAATAGGTAAACGTGGTGTTGTCGGCGGCGGCATTGCTGCCGGCCATGGCGACCATGTTGTTGGAACCGCCCGACATCGCGCCGACGGTGTCGACGCCGTCCACGGTCATGACCGCGTCCATGACGCTGTCCGCCGTGGCGAAGGCGTCCTCCTTAGCCGTATCGTCAGGCACATTGACCGTAATGGTCAGCTGGTTGCTGCTCATGTCGGGGATCATGACGATGCCCATGGTAGCGACGCGCCAGACCGACACCCCCAGCAGCGCAATGGCCAGCGCCAGCGGCACAGCCTTGCGGCGCAGGCAGAAGCGCAGCAGCTTTTCATAGCCGTTCAGCACCTTGTCGAACAGCGGGTGCTTTATATCCTTCTGCTTTTTCAGCACGGTGGAGCCCGCGCAGGGCACAACGGTCAGCGCCACAACAAGGGACGCCAGCAGACTGAAGGTGATGGTCCAGGCCATGTCGCTGAGAAGCTCGCGCACCATGCCGGTGGTGAACACCAGCGGCAGAAAAACGCAGATCGTCGTCAGGGTGGAGGACACGATGGACCCGGCCACCTGACGCGCGCCCTGCACCGATGCGCGGGCGGCGGGCACGCCGCGGCCCCGCAGACGGTAGATGTTTTCAATGACAACAACCGAGTTGTCGACCAGCATGCCGACGCCCAGCGCCAGGCCGGACAGCGACAGGATATTGAAGGTAATGCCGGTGAAATACATCAGCACAATGGCAAACAGCACGCTCAACGGCATACTGATGGCCACGACGATGGTCGGGCGCAGGTCCTTTAAGAACAGCGCCAGCACGATGATGGCCAGCGCTGCGCCCTCGATCAGGTTGGACAGCACGCTGTTGACGATGAGCTTGATATAGTCGCCCTGGTCCATGATGGGCGTCAGGTGCAGGCCCTCGTTTTCGGCCATCATCGTTTCCATCGCCGCGCTGCTGGCGTTGGAGACCGTCGAGGTGGACGACGTCGAGCTCTTGTACAGCGACAGCAGCACGGCGCGGTTCTTGTCCACCTTGGCGTAGGCGTCGTCGGCGTTGTCGGTCATTTCGACCTCGGCCACATCGGACAGGCGCACGTCGCCGATGCCGTCGATATTGCAGAGCACCATGCTTTTCAGCTCGTCCGCGTCGGCAAAGGCATCACCGACCTTGACGATGTAGCGGTTGTCGTCGCCGTCGCCGCCCTCGATATAGCCCGCGGGCATCGAGAAGTTCTGCGCATAAATGAGCTGCTGCAGCGTCGTCATGTTCAGCAGCTGGTTCAGATTCGCGCTTTTCAGCGCCTCCTCGCGGGCGGACTCGTATTCCTCCTGTGCGGCCTCGAGCTGGGTCTTGCCGGCCTCGAGCTGGGTCTTGCCGCTGGAGACCCGGAACTCGCCCAGCTGCAGCTGGGCCTCGGTGCCGCTCAGCAGCAGCTGGACGGCCATATCGGCCATGGCGGGGTCTACCGCCTCGTCGCCAAGGCTTGCCAGCATTTTTTGCAGCTTGTCGCGCTGTTCGTTCAGCTGGGCCAGCATTTCCTGCGCTTTGGTCAGCTGGTCGCGCAGGGCGGCGGCGGTGTCGTTCAGCGTCTGCTGCAGCGGCTGCATACCGTCGTTCAGCGCAGTCTCGGCCTCCTGCCGCGCAGTCAGCAGCGTCGTGGCGTTCTGCAGGGCGACCTTCGTCGTGGAGAGCGTTGACAGATTGCCGCTCAGCTCGCTGACGCGGGCGCGGCGGGCGGCGTTGCCGTCGATGACGGCCTGGTCCTGCGCCTGCTCGGCGCGCTTGGCGTCGATCTGTGCCTGTAAATCGGCCCGTTCGGTCTCGTCCTCGGTGTTGTTGAGGGAGTCCTGCAGCGACGCGATCTCCACCTCCAGCGCCTGAATGCGGGCGCTCATGGCCGCATACTGGGCATCTAAGTAGGCCGCAGTCTGCTCCACCGTCATGTTCTGCTCCAACAGCCCCTCGTCTGCGGCGCGCTGGCGGATGGCCGCATCCGCGCGGTCGATCGAGTTGATCATCGCGCCCATCTTGTTCAGGTCGCTCTTGGCTTCGGCCAGATTGGCCGGGAGCGCGTCGGCGTTATACTGCGGGTCGTAGGCGGCCAGCACCGTCTTGCAGCTGGCAAACAGTGCATCGTCGATGGGCAGCGTGACCTCGGGCAGGGTCGTGCTTGTATTTTTGGCGTCCTCCAGCTTGCGGTTTGCCTCGTCCAGGTCGGTCTGCAGGCTGGCGATCTTCTTTTCCAGCTCGGGGATCTGCTTGTCCAGCTCGGTGATGGCGTCCCGCAGCTGGGTCGTCACGTCGGCCTTCTGGCTGTTCAGCTGGGCCTTGCCTGCGTCCAGCTGGGCCTGGGCGGCGTCCAGTTCCTTCATGCCATCGTTGATTTTTTTCTTGTTGGCATCCAGCTCTTTTTTGGCATCGGCCAGGCGGTCACTGACCTTGACCAGCAGCTTGTCGTTGACAGCGTCGATTTTTTCCTGGTCGAGCGTGATCTGCACCGACTTTTCCACCAGGCCCGTCGTGGACACGCTGGCCACGCCGTCCACGCGCTCGAGCTGGGGCAGCACGTTTTCGCTGACATAGTCGGACAGCTCGTAAATATCCATGCCGTCGTAGTCCACGGCAATGTACTGCGTCGCCATCATGTCCGGGCTGATCTCCATCAGCGTCGGCGTGGACGCCATGTCGGGCAGCGCGTCGCCGAGCTGGTTCACGGCGGTGCTGGCCTTGACCATAGCGCTGTCCATGTCGGTGTCGTCCTGGTATTCCAGAAAGAGCAGGCTGTAGTTTTCATTGCTCTGGCTCGTCACGTTCTTGACGCCGTTCAGCGTCGAAAGTGCATTTTCCAGCGGCTTGGTCACGTCGGCCTCGACCTGCTCGGGGCTGGCGCCGGGGTAGGTCGTGATGACCATCAGGTAGGGCAGGTTCATGGCGGGCAGCAGGTCCGTCTGGATGCCGGTCAGGCTGACAAAGCCCAGCACCAGCACCAGAATGACCGCCACCAGAATGGTAAATGGCTTTTTAACGCTGTATTTCGGCATGGAAGTGTTCCCTTTCTTTTCCGACCGACCGGTCGGTCGGATTTATTATAGCACCCTGACCGCCGGTTGTAAAGGGCTGCGCGTCCAGCGCGCCATGGAGGTGCTAAGGGTATCGACATCCGTCCGATGGCCTACGGCCAGGCGCTGACGCTGATTGCCCTGTGCGAGGCCCTGCACTGAAATTTGCATTCTAAGGCAACAAAAGCTCGTTGAAACTTATCGTTTCAACGAGCTTTTGTTGAGTTTTGTGGTGTTGTGTACCAAGGCTCAGAACGGATTTTGTCCCATGCGTACAAAGGAATGCTGCATGGTACCGACCTGTTCCAAACTCTTTTGTGGGCAGGTTAGTTTTTCTGCTGCTCCCCTTCCGGGAAGATGATTTTGTAAATCGGGAAGTAAATCACCATCTGCACGCCGCCGTTGATGATGGTGATGCGCACGAACGCCGCCAGAAACAGCGTGATGGCAAGCGCCGCAAAATAGCCCATACCTCCACAGCTCGCCTCATGCTTGCGCAGGCACCGTCAGCTCCGCGCTGTATTCGCCGTCGGAAGCAGCAATCGTCATGGCGTCGCCGT
>ERZ773190.3252-NODE-3252-length-11074-cov-3.497958_pt1 | contig 11074 bp, 8 predicted proteins | sample MGYA00511111_ERZ773190 | MGnify/ENA primary metagenome ERZ773190 (study PRJEB29015, sample SAMEA2737777) | human gut metagenome | biome: human gut; feature: human-associated habitat; material: faeces | place: China | collected 2012 ... | reverse complement strand
CTTCTGTCGGCGCTGCTCCTGCGGGAGGGACAGCAGGCCTTTACCCCGTACAGTTTAGCGGCATTGGTACTGGTATGCGTGGGAATTTTTGTAGTCAACCGCAGCGATGCCCCCGGCAGGGGAGCGCAGGCCGATCAGCAACCATAACAGGAAAAGGGACGGTCCCTACGGACCGTCTCTTTTGCTGTGGGAGAGACTGCTATATTCGTTTACACATATTTGGATATTCAGCTTCCGGAACAGCTGGTGCTCCTCCTCGCCGCTGCCAAAGATATCCTCCGACACCTCTCGGGGACGGTGAGGGATTTCAGATCCCGGCAGCTGACCAGTGCAGACCAGCCGAAGAGGGCCTTTGAAGCACTGATGATGTGCTCCACATGGCGAAAGTCCTGCATCTCTCCCGCAATACCGCTGCCAAGCATATGCGCCTGCTGGAGGAACACGGGCTCATCATCACGGAATGGACGCAGATGAAAAACGGTATTAGGAAAAACGGAAACTTGCGCTACACCGTCGTTCCCATGCACGAGGTCTTGGAGCAGTGTTACCAGCGGCAAATGACCGAACTGGAGCGTCAGCGAGTGCAGCAAAAGCTGTCGGTACAGAGCACAGAGACCATATGTCCGCCCCTGTGAGCCGCTGTGTGGTCTCTTTCGGAGCGGGGCAGCATTCCTGCCCCGGAGAGAGGTATCAAACCACTTTTGGGCGGCTTCCTCGGCTCTGGGGAGGACGAAAGAAGAAGCAGGGAAAAAAATTCAAAACCGGGGCGAGAGCTCAGGTTTTCGGAATACAAAAATATGCCCCCGGCTGAGCCGGGGGCATACCCTGTATGGGAAAGACGATCGCTTACTTGTTGTAGAGCACCTTGTCGGCCTCGGCCATTTCGGCAAAGACGCCGGCGTGCTTCTTGGCGGTGATAGCCTTGATGACCAGCAGGGTGGCGATCATCAGAACGATGGCGATGATCATGCAGACCACAGCGCTCTGGACCAGACCGGCAATGATGAAGCTGACGAAGGAAACGGCAGCCACGGTGATACCGTAGGGGATCTGGGTGGCCACGTGGTTCAGGTGGAAGCAGTGGGCACCGGCAGAAGCCATGATGGTGGTATCGGAGATGGGGGACAGGTGGTCGCCGCACACGCCGCCGGCGCAGGAAGCAGCCAGACCCACGGACAGCAGAGTCATCTGGGTATCCCAGTCAAACACGGCGCAGACCAGCGGGACCATGATGCCGATGGTACCCCAAGAGGTACCGGTGGCGAAGCCGATGAAGCAGGCCACGATGAAGATCACGGCGGGCAGGAACTTAGCAAGGCTGCCGGTGTTGGCCATAACGCCCTCTACGAAGGCACCCACCTGCAGACCATTGTCACGGCACAGGCCGCACAGGGTCCAGGCGAAGCAGAGGATCAGGATGGGGGAGATCATCTGGATGAAGCCGTTGGGAATGGCTTCCATGGACTTGTTGAAGCCGATCAGACCACGGCACCAGTAGTACACGAAGGTGAACACAATGGCGATGATGGAGCCCAGGCACAGGCCGGTACCGGCGCTGGCGTCGGAGAAGGACATGATGAAGTTGCCGTAGTTGTCGCTCTCGGCGTCCCACATACCACCGGTCCAGACCAGACCAACGATGCACAGGGCGATCAGAACGATAACGGGCAGCAGCAGATCCAGCACGGAGGAGTGCTTCTCGCCTTCCTCGTAATCATCAGCACCGGCGAAGGGACGCTCGGGGGTGGTGAACAGATCGTCCTTGACCTGAGCATTGTACTCATGGGTCAGCATGGGACCGTAGTCAATGTTCAGCACGGAGGTGACGATGACCATCACCAGCGTCAGGATGCAGTAGTAGTTGAAGGGGATCTGGCTCAGGAACATGCTGATACGGGAGCCGGGGAAGCCATCGGGCACGTAGGATGCAACGGCGGCGGCCCAAGAGGACACGGGAGCCAGCATACAAACGGGAGCGGCGGTGGCATCGATGATGTAAGCCAGCTTGGCGCGGGAGATCTTGTGGCTCTCCGTCACGGGACGCATCACGGCGCCCACGGTCAGGCAGTTGAAATAGTCGTCGATGAAGATCAGCACGCCCAGCAGCATGGTCAGCAGCTGCGCACCGGAGCGGGTCTTCACGGCCTTCTTGGCCCAGCGGCCGAAGGCAGCGGAACCGCCGGCCTTGTTCATCAGATCCACCATGATGCCCAAGATGACCAGGAAGATCAGGATGGAGATGTCGATGGCGTTGATCATGCCGACGCCCTCACCGGCGCCGATGAAATTCACGACCATCTGCCAGGGCTGGAAGTTGGCCAGCAGCAGGGCACCTACCACGCAGCCCAGAAACAGGGAAGAGTACACTTCCTTACTGATGAGGGCCAGCGCAATAGCCACGATGGGGGGGAACAACGCCCAACCGGTGGCTACGAAGCCGGAACCGTCATTGGCCACCTTGGCGATGACCAGTGCGATCACAACGATCGCCAGCGCAATAAAATACGCTATACGAGTGCCTTTCTTTTCCATTAGGTGATTTACCTCCTCAAATTTGGTGACTTTATGGTAGCGGTTTTTGAAGGTATTGTCAAGATTCCGGAAACCGCTTCCGGCCTGAATTTTGAACAAATTATGAATCAATCTTTTGGACGTTCCTCTGAAAAAATGGAGGATACCCAGCAGCTCCGTTTTGCTGAAGTGGATGGAACCATTGTGTTTTTTAATGAAGCCGAAGCTGTCTGTGATCTGGAGGCACCGGAACCAGAGACTCTGGAGCCGGCACCGGAACGCAGAAAAAAAGCAACCGGTAAGAAAGCACAGGATATGTCCGGGCTTCCTACAAATCGGATCGACCACTACATGACCGAAGAAGAATTAACAGCAGAATTCGGTGAAAACGGCTGGAAACAGCTTCCAGATGCTATTACACGCAGATATCGTTTCATTCCGGCAAAAGTCGAGGTGGATGAGCACCATGTTGGTGTATATGCCAGCAAAACAGACGGGCACATGATAAAAGCAAAGCATCCCAAAAGCCTGCTTCATGGAAGCCCCGTATCCGCTTCGCTCGCTGCTGCGGTCATGAATGGAAAATACGTAAACGCGGTCCCTCTTTATCGCCTTGAACAGGAATTCCTTCGATATGGCCTTGCCATAACCAGGCAGAACATGGCGAACTGGATGATCCGGCTGGGAGAAGAATATCTCGCCGTTTTGTATGATCACCTTCATTCGCTGCTTTACAGCTATCATGTCATCCAGGCTGATGAGACACCGGTATTGGTAAACCGGGATGGCCGCAGTGCCGGTTCCAAGAGTTATATGTGGGTGTACCGTTCTGGCCACATGTATCCGGAAAAACAGATCATCCTTTATGAGTATCAGCGGACAAGAAATGACTCTCATCCCCGGGAATTCCTAAAGAATTATTCCGGCATTTGCGTGACGGATGGCTATCAGGTCTACCATACGCTGGAAAAAGAGCGTGAAGACCTGACGATAGCCGGGTGCTGGGTCCATGCCCGCAGGCGCTTTGATGAAGCGCTTGCAGTAGTACCGAAAGAACGCCAAAAAGAATCCGCATCCTATCTGATCTTAAAGCAGATCCAGACGATCTACAGAAAAGAAGGAAAGCTAAAGGATCTTTCATCGGAAGAACGGCTTTCCCAGCGTCAGGTGGCTATAAAGCCACTGGTAGACGCTTTGTTTGCGTACCTAAAGCAGCATGAAAGCGAGGTCGGAACAGAAAAGCTGAAGGATGCCTTCAATTACGCTCTGAATCAGGAAAAATATCTCCGGGTTTTCCTGACAGATGGGGATGTCCCTATGGATAATAACGCCTCTGAGCGCGCGATCCGCGGATTCTGTGTTGGAAAGAAGAACTGGCAGATGATCGATACGATCAATGGTGCGAAAGCATCCGCGATTATTTACAGCATCGCAGAGACGGCAAAAGCGAATAACCTAAAACCATACGAATACTTTGAACACCTTCTGACAGAGATCCCCAAGCGCATGGATGACAGCGACCGGTCATTCTTAGATGACCTGCTTCCATGGTCGGAAAAGTTGCCGGACGTTGTCAGAAAACCGAAAAAGCAATGAAGCAGAGCCGCGGAAGCGGCTTTTAGCTTATAGGGTACTTGGTATGGAGCGTTTACCCCCAAACAGGCAGTTTTGCCAATACTAATTCAAGATTATCTGGACATTTGTGATCCGGTGCTGACATTTGATCGATTTATGGGAGAAATCGATTTGGAGAAATACCTGAAGGAAATCCCGAAACATGAGATGGGAAGACTTCGGTATAACCCGGTCAGTATGCTGAAAACAATCCTGTTCGGATTTATGACAAATGGATATGTCTCTCTTCGTGAGCTGGAAGACAGCTGCAAAGTGAATCTAAGGTTCATGTATCTGCTGGATCATAAAGTCCCATCCTATCGGACTTTTGGATATTTTATCAATGAGATACTCAGCGATTCTATTGAGAAACTATTCTGTGATATCAATCAAAAAATTTTTGAGAAAGAACATACGGACCTGCAACATTTATATATTGACGGTTCTAAGTTTGAAGCCAACGCAAACAAGTATTCCTGGGTATGGAAGAAAGCGACTGAAAAATCCAGATACCGCCTATTTGAGAAGCTCACTTCCCTGTTTCAGGAAATTAATCTTGAGCTTCAATACACGGGGATAAAGTTCCGTATTAATACGGAATACTCGCCAGAATACTTAAAGGAAGCCGCATCGAAATACGTAGAAATCTGGCAGTTGGATGAAACAACGTTTGTCGCTGGTAAAGGACATCGAAAGTCAGTCCAGCAGCGCCATTATGAAAAACTTAAGGAATATCTGTCAAAGCTGAATGAATATGTAGAAAAGATCCAAATCTGTGGAGATGGACGCAATAGCTATTCCAAGACGGATCATTCCGCTACTTTCATGCGAATCAAAAAGGACTATATGGGAAATGACCAGCTGCTCCCGGCGTATAATGTCCAGGTCGGTGTGGCGGATGAGTATATAGCGGTTGTTGATGTGAACCAATACCGTTCAGATATGGACTGTTTCATTCCCCTCATGAATAAGTTCCATGATATTTATGGATTCTACCCCAAATATCCGGTAGCGGATGCCGGTTACGGCTCGTATAATAACTATATTTTCTGTGAACGGAATGGGCTGGAAAAATATATGAAATTCCCAATGTTTAAGAAAGAAACCACCGACAGAAACTATCATGAAGACCCATTCCGGGCAGTTAATTTCAAGATCGACGGAGATGGAAAAATGCGGTGCCCTAACGGAAAGGGATTCCATTTGCAGTACCGTAAGGCAATAAAAGGAAACGCATATGGACGGGAAGAGGAAATCTATCAGTGCGAAGACTGCAGTGGATGTCCTTACGCAGAAAAATGTAAAAAGGGAGAAGGAAACCGTACCGTGCGTGTCAATCAGGAACTAACAAAGATGCATCAGGAAGTGATTCAAAACCTTGAGAGTATCCAGGGTGCGCTGCTTAGAATGAACCGTTCCATCCAGGCAGAAGGTACTTTTGGTATTATAAAAAATGACCGCTGGTATAAACGGATTGTGCGAAGAGGGATAAAATCCGTTCAACTTGAAGTATACCTTGTTTCACTGGGACACAATCTTTATAAATTCCACAACAAACAGATGAAAATAAAATCAGCTGCATAGATTTGAAAATCAACAAATTTATGGGGTAAGGGGGAAATGCGCTTTTAGAGACTACTTCGTTTATAATTTTTTAGTCTAAAAGAGCGTGTAAAAAATGATTTCTCATTTTTTCACACGCCCTTTTATGCTATAATGTAATGAGCACAGGGAAAAACAAGCGGCTGCGAAGCAGACATTTGTTTTTTTCAAGCCATTAACGAACGAACCGCCTGCGTCAGCAGGCAGTAGAGTGCGAATGCGCGGGGTTCGTGAGTGTATACGCACATTCAAGGGGGACCAATTCATGTACCAATACCGTTATAAAACAACCAGAGGTGAATACTGGAAAATGTCCATGTATTTCATCTACCATTCCATGACCGGCATGGTAAACCTTGTTTTTACAGCAGCTCTTATAGCTCTTACTTGTGCAAAATGGGAGTCTTCGGGAACCGTATTCCGCATCTGTATGGTTTTAGGCTGCTGCCTTTTTCCAATCCTTCAGCCGCTGGCTGTTTATCTCAGTGCAGGAAAACTGGCATCCGGTTCCGGGGAGGACACAGAGATCCGTCTGGATGATGTTGGGATCCAGGTAAAAGTGGGAAATACTTACGATAAGATTCCGTGGAGAAAAATGGTAAGGATCGCAAAGCTGCCGGGGATGGCCATCATTTTTACAGATCCATCCCATGGATATTTACTTACAGACCGTGTCATCGGAGAAGATAAAGCAACTTTTTATGACTGGCTGATGAAAAAGCAGTCTCAGATCCAGGTAAAGTCAAAATAAAAGGAAACGCAGCAGTCACAAGATCAGGAGGAAACAATGATAAAAAAGAAGATATTCTGTCTGTGGGCAGCTGCGCTTATTTTAAGCGGCTGTGCCGGGGTATTTCAAGGAAAAGAAAAGGAAACGGAACCGGATTTTGTACTGACCTATGCGGAAAACCAGGCGGAAGATTATCCGACGACCCAGGGTGCAGATAAGTTTGCGGAGCTGGTAAAAGAAAAAACCGAAGGCAAAGTTGAGATACTGGTCAATGCAGGCGGAAGCCTGGGAGATGAAAAATCTGTCATTGAACAGTTGCAGTTTGGTGGTATTGATTTTGCCAGAGTATCCATTTCTACGGTAGCAGAGTACATTCCCAAGTTAAATGTACTTCAGATGCCCTATTTGTATACAGGCGCAGATCACATGTGGAAAGTACTGGAAGGTCCTATTGGAGATGATTTCCTTAATTCTTTTGATGGTTCCGGTCTGATTGCGCTTTCATGGTATGATGCAGGTGCCAGAAGTTTTTATAATTCCATAAAACCCATTGAAAAACTGGAAGATATAAAAGGAATGACGATCCGTGTTCAGGAGTCGGAACTGATGAGTGATACAGTCCGGGCTTTAGGAGCTGTTCCGGTTCCTATGATCTATGGGGAAGTATATTCCGGACTTCAGACTGGAAAAGTAGACGGAGCAGAGAATAACTGGCCATCCTATGAGTCTGCAGGGCATTACGAAGTGGCAAAATATTTTACAGTAGATGAACACAGCCGTGTGCCGGAAGTTCAGATCGCTTCTACTTATACCTGGAACAAACTTCCGGAAGAATACAGGGAGATCATCCGGGAATGTGCCCAGGAGTCAGCATGGTATGAAAGAAGCCAGTGGAAAGCGAGAGAGTCTATATCCAGACAGCGCGTAGAAACAAAAGGCTGTGTGATCACCCAGCTTTCACCGGAAGAAAAACTGCGGTTCCAGCAGGCAGTTATGCCGTTATATGAAAAATACTGTGCAGAATACGTGGATATTATTGATGAGATCGTAGCGGAAGGATGGTAAAATACTTGCAGTTCGGCCATGACTGAATAGTATCATAAAAATAAAAGCTGACAGAAATTCTTTGAAAAATAAGAAGATCGGTCAGCTTTTTGTTGTTTATTATTTGTTAATTTAACGGAGCAATGGTAGCAGGTGCTTCCGCTGTAGATGGTTCATGTGCTGCTGCAGTAGTAGATTTCGCTGCTTCTGTGGTTGCTGCAGTAGTGGACTTGGCAGCCGCAGTGGTAGATTTCGCTGCTGCGGTAGTGGACTTAGCAGCTGCAGTGGTGGACTTCGCTGCTGCGGTAGTGGACTTAGCAGCCGCAGTAGTAGACTTAGCAGCTGCAGTGGTGGACTTGGCTGCGGTAGTAGATTTGGCAGCCGCAGTAGTGGATTTAGCAGCTGCAGTAGTAGACTTAGCTGCAGATGATGCTTTCGTCTCAGCCTTTGTTTCTGCTTTGGTACTGCTGGTGCTGGAAGATTTTGTCTCAGAAGCCTTTGTCTCGGAAGACTTAGTTTCAGAGGCTTTGGTTTCGTTCTCAGTTTCTGTTGCTGTAGTTCCGTTCATACCATTCTTTCCGTCTGTCGGGAACTTGCTTTCCCGGTCTTCGGTATCAATTCCGGACTGGCTGAGAGAGAAGGAAGCCTGATTTGGGTTTCCTGCCATATCTTCTACATAGACAGTAAGGGAACCTTCTTCCAGTTTAAAGGTGACTTCCCCGTTTTCCTTATCGTAGCTGTCAGGAAGGATCTTGGTTCCTGCATCATCGGTAGCATAGAGGGAGTCATAATTAATGCCGGAGATACTGTCTTCTATTGTTATGGTAAGAGTACCGTTTTCCGTTACAACACTTTCTTCATCAAAGGAAGGCGGTGTATCGTCCAGTACAGCAATATGTTCGATATCCTGGGCCTGCATACCGTTCAAACTTAATACGTAGACTTCCAGAGTACCATTGTTTGTCAGGACTGCATGATAAACGCCTTTTTCTTTCTGGAATTCAATTGGCTGGGACTCCAGAGTCGTTGTCATCTTCTTTAAAGGAAGAAGAGAGTGGACCTTAAAGCTTACATCCAGCGTTTTATAATCGGTAGTATCGCTGATTGTCATTTCAATTTTCGGTGTAGCCGTGACAATAAAAAAGATCGCCAGATTGACTGCTAAAAATGGAAGTATGTAACATAGTAAAATATGTCCGAAACTGCTGCCTTTCTTTGGACTGCGGCTGCGTCTCTGACTTGGACGGGAAGCAGCAGGGCGGGTATGTTCTGAACCACGGCTGCTTCTTGGTGCGCTGTATGATGAATGGTGTTCCATTACCATTTCCTCCTTTGTTAAAAACTCTCTATAGCATAGCAGAAAAACAGTTTACTTACAAGGAATTATTCATTGAGAAAGTCTTACGAAAGTGACAATAAAATACAACTTCAAAATAATGTCCGGGTATGGTATGATGATACCAGGGTCAAAAGCACGTAGCAATCTGGTATCAGAGAGGCCAACTGAACATGGGGGAAAAGAGGTAGAGCACAATATGATAAAAGAGGCGGCTGAATTTGCAGATCGGGCTCATCAGGGCGTTTTCAGAAAGGGAACGGAGATCCCTTATATTACGCATCCGATGGAAACTGCGGCCATCGTAACGGCATTTACAGATGAACCGGAGATGATAGCTGCGGCCCTTCTTCACGATGTAATAGAGGACGCCGGGGTTACAAGAGAAGAACTGGAAGAAAAGTTCGGCCCCAGGGTGGCATTTCTGGTAGACGGGGAAAGCGAAGATAAATCAAAAAGCTGGGTTGAACGTAAAGGTGCAACCGTAGAGCGCTTGAAAACGGCAACCAGAGATGAAAAGATCCTGGCTCTTGCGGACAAATTAAGCAATATCCGCAGTACAGCCAGAGATTATCTTGTTCTGGGAGATGAAGTGTGGCAGCGTTTCAACCAGAAAGACAAAGAGATGCAAGGCTGGTATTACAAAGGCGTGGCAGAGGCTCTGAAAGAATTTAAAGGCCACATTTATTATGAAGAATACGTGATGCTGTGTGAAAGAGTATTCGGTTAAAAGGAGAAGAGAATGAGAAAAATGAAAAGCAGGGTTCTTGCGGTCCTTATGGCAGCAGGTATGATCTTTACTGCCCAGGGAATGACAGTACTGGCAGGAACTACCGGTATTGGTGCGGCAAAGACTGCGTCCCAGACCGGGGGACCGGGAGAGGTAAAGCAGGATATAGGTACTGTAACCGTAGATGATACACAGGAGACTTCCGGAGAAACAGGACAGAATACAGATACCCCACTTCAGGTCAACTACAGTGTATATTTCAGAAATCAGGGCTGGAGCGATCCGGCAGCAGATAACCAGGCACTGTCAGCCTCATCAGAGTCATGGGTCACATCTATGAAAGCTAATCTGATCAATATTCCATCAGGAGTACAGATCGGCGTCCGTTACAAAGTAAATTTAAGCGGTACCGGCTGGCTTGACTGGAAAGCAGACGGCGTAGAAAACGGCGGGGCATCAGCAGAAAAGCCGTTGGAAGCCATTGCCATGGAACTGACCGGTTCTTCGGCAGCTTCCTATGATCTGTACTATAAGGTATACCAGAACGGTTCCTGGACAGACTGGGCGGTAAACGGTGCAACAGCGGGAACAGAGGGCGCAGGACTGAGAGTTGATGGCATCAAGGCATCTATTACAGCAAAAGATGCAGGAGCGCCTGCAGAAACAGCTTCTTCAACAGTAGATCCGTCAAAGCCGATGATCGCCCTGACTTTTGATGATGGTCCAAGAGCCTCTGTTACAAACCGCATCTTAGACAGTTTAAGCCAGTATGGAGGAAGAGCTACATTCTTTATGGTAGGAACCAATGTTCCACACAACGGGGATGTGATCCGCCGTATGGTAGCCCAGGGCTGTGAGGTTGCAAATCACACCAATGACCATAAATACATATCCAAACTGAGCAGTGACGGCATTGTAAGCCAGGTAAGTGCTGTAAACCAGAAAGTCGCAGCAGTCTGCGGCGTATCACCGGTTGTAATGCGTCCGCCAGGCGGCTATGTAGATGCCCATTCCCTTTCCGTTCTTGGTTCTATGGGAATGCCGGCGATCATGTGGTCCATTGATACAAGAGACTGGCAGCACAGAAATGCACAGAGGACCATCAATAACGTTTTAAGCCAGGTAAAAGATGGCGATATTATTTTAATGCATGATATTTTTGAAACTTCCGTTCAGGCGGCATTTCAGATTATTGATACGCTTGAAAAAGAAAACTATGAATTTGTTACGGTAGATGAATTGCTTTTGGAATAAATTTAAGCAAGAAGCTCGGTTGCTTGTAGCCGAGTAGTTCACGAACTATATAGAAAACGTATTTTAAAAAATGTATTTTACGAAATGGAGAAGGTTATGGATTTATTTGATTATATGAAAGAACAGACTTTAGAAAACGAATCTCCGCTTGCTTCAAGGATGAGACCGGTTTCTTTAGAAGAGGTGGTAGGTCAGGAACATATTATTGGAAAGGGAAAACTGCTTTATCGTGCGATTAAGGCAGATAAACTGA
>ERZ773190.3247-NODE-3247-length-11084-cov-2.773144_pt1 | contig 11084 bp, 10 predicted proteins | sample MGYA00511111_ERZ773190 | MGnify/ENA primary metagenome ERZ773190 (study PRJEB29015, sample SAMEA2737777) | human gut metagenome | biome: human gut; feature: human-associated habitat; material: faeces | place: China | collected 2012 ... | reverse complement strand
TTCTATATACTTGATGAAGATAAGATGGCACTTGGAAAGCCTGATATGTATGTTCTTCATCCACTTCCAAGAGTTAATGAGATATCAGTTGATGTTGATAATGATGACAGAGCTGCTTATTTCAAGCAGGTTCAGTTTGGTGTATATGTAAGAATGGCACTTATACTTACTTTACTTGGACTTGATACAGCAGTTAATCCATCATTAGCTCATGTACTTGATTCACTGGATGCATAAGGAGGGAAATTTATGTTAAATGTAGGAGAACTTAATGAAGGCTTTGTTCTTGATCATATTGAAGCAGGAAAGGCCATGATGATATACAATTACTTAGGTCTTGATAAGCTTGACTGTCAGGTTGCTATAATTAAGAATGCAAGAAGTGGTAAGATGGGAAAGAAAGACATTATTAAGATTGAAGGTGGTCTTGATCTTGTTGATCTTGATGTTTTAGGATTCGTTGACCATAACATTACTGTAAATATTATTAAGAATGGTGAAATAGTAGAGAAGAAGAGACTATCTCTTCCAAAGCAGGTTACTAATATTATCAAATGTAAGAATCCAAGATGTATCACATCTATCGAGCAGGGCTTAAAGCAGGTGTTCGTACTTGCTGATGAGGAAAATCAGGTTTATAGATGTAAGTACTGTGAAGAGAAATATTCATAAAAAAGAATTTAAAATATTAGCAGAAGTATGTGATATTCCTGCAAACGCAGCAGAAAAAATGATAGAAAAATTATGTGTATTAGAAAATAAAATGTTGTCACTTGTGGATGAATCCTATTTGCCTCAAGCGCAAAGGGATGAACTGAAAACATTGATCAGAGATCGTGTAGCGATTTTATTGTGAGAAAAGAAGAAAGCGGACATTTGAGCGGTATGAACTATTCCAACAATGAAATGATAAAATGATTCCCTATAAGGTCAATATTAAGATACCTTAGAATTAATTAAGAACAAAGCAGAAAAAATATTGTAAATAATCAGGTTATCGGAAAACGATAGAAAAAGGGACGGAATTATGAAAAAGAAATTTATAATACTTACAATAACAGGACTGTTGCTTGCATCATTAGCTGCGTGTGGAGGTTCCAAGACACCGGATGCGTCAAAAAATACGGCAGATCAGGAAGCGCAGAATCAGAATCAGGACAGTCAGGGAACATCTGACACTATTCAGGGTGACATAGAGGAAAATCATGGAAGCGATGATACGGAAGGCAGCAGCGACAGTGCAGAAAATGCAAGCGAAAACCAAAGTGGTGATCTGACATTCGCGGATCTTGCAAAATATTCATTCGAATTTTGCAGTGGTGCAGGTGGATGGTCTACCGATTTTGAAATTGAAAAAGATGGCTCTTTCAAGGGATCTTACCATGATTCTGATATGGGAGACACCGGGGATGACTATGAGAATGGAACGATGTATCTCTGCGGCTTTTCAGGAAAATTTACTGACCTGACCAAAATCAATGATTATACTTACCAGATGAAAATGGAGAATCTTACCTATGATGAGACTCCGGGAAAAGAAGAAATTGCAGATGGAGTGAAGTATATTTATACAGATGTTTATGGTCTGGAAGGAACGGACACCTTTAAAGTGTATCTTCCGGGGGCACCGGTGAGAGATCTGTCAGAAGATGTATATTTCTGGGTACGGTGGGCAAATGACGATAGCGAGGAAGGAACACAGGATACGTTGACGATTCCAATTATTGTAAATGAAGAAATGGGGTATGGAATTTATTCCTACGAAAGACAGACACCATATGAGGAAGCGCAGAGTACATTAAATACTTATCAAGCATCCTATGATGCAGCGGAGGAGGAGCTTAAAAAAGCAACTCTACAGTCCCGAATGGACGACTACGCTATGCAGATGTATGATATCAGCGATTCCTGCTTAAATGAAATCTGGAATCTTGTAAAATACAATACAAGTGAGGAAAAGTTCAATGAGATTCTCACTGAGCAGAGAAAATGGATTGCAGACAAAGAAGCAGCAGGCAACGAAATCCTGGATCAAAACGATGGATCTTCGGCACAGATGGACAGCAGTCTTAAGATGGCAGAGCTTACCATGGAGCGTTGTGAAGAACTGGCAGATTATTTGAAGTAAGATGGAAAAAGAGGACAATTTATGCAGATTTCAAGCAGATTTACTCTGGCGGTGCACCTTTTTATGTGTTCAAGGATTTGGATCGCGAAATTTATACGTCTCTGCTTGGATAAAAGAAATTATCACAATATTGTAATTCCCTACTCCCTATGATATTCTGAGTATGTTTCAAAATAGAAATCAGGGGAGAAAATTATGAAAAACCAAACGACAAAAAGAAGTTCTTTTTCAGGAAAAATCGGTTTTGTACTGTCAGCAGCCGGAGCGTCTGTGGGATTGGGGAATATCTGGCGGTTTCCATATCTGGCTGCCAAATACGGCGGCGGTATTTTCCTGCTTATCTATATCATTCTGGCATTGACCTTTGGATATACGATGATCATGGCGGAGACATCGTTGGGACGTATGACGAAAAAAAGTCCGGTAGGAGCATTTGCGTCCTTTGGAAATTCACGCTGGTCTTCGCTGGGAGGCTGGATCAATGCAATCATTCCGGTTTTGATCGTGCCATATTATTCGGTGATCGGTGGATGGGTTTTAAAATATCTGGTTGAGTATGTCAGAGGACATGCACAGCCAGTTGCAGAAGATGGTTATTTTTCTGCATTTATCTCAGATGGATTTTCCACGGAAATATGCTTTGTGATCTTTTCTGTGATCACATTGGCGATTATTTATGCGGGTGTGCGCAATGGAATCGAGCGTGTCTCTAAATTCATGATGCCGATACTTGTTGTGTTGTCTGTCATCATTGCAATTTATTCTGTGACAAGACCAGGGGCTTTGGCTGGTGTGAAATATTTTCTTGTGCCAAATATCAGCAACTTTTCATGGATGACCGTTGTGGCAGCCATGGGGCAGATGTTTTATTCGCTGTCGATTGCGATGGGTATTCTCATTACATTTGGTTCTTATATGAAAAAAGAAACTTCCATTGAAGAGTCTACAAAGAATGTTGAAATTTTTGATACAGCAATTGCAATTATGGCTGGACTAATGATTATTCCGGCGGTGTTTGCGTTCTCTGGCGGAGATCCGGACACCTTACAGGCTGGACCGGCATTGATGTTTATTACAATCCCAAAAGTTTTTGCAAGTATGGGATTTGGAACTTTTGCGGGAGTAATGTTCTTCTTGCTTGTACTTTTTGCGGCACTTACCAGTTCAATCGCACTGACGGAAAGTGCGGTATCCACGTTTGAAGATGAACTTGGGTGGAGCCGGAAAAAATCTACGGTGCTCTGTGGCGTGATCATGATCGCACTGGGAAGTCTGTCTTCGCTCGGATACGGACCTCTGGCAAATGTGAAGATCATTGGCATGCAGTTTTTGGATTTCTTTGATTTCCTGACGAACTCTGTCATGATGCCGATTGCGGCAATTGCTACCTGTCTTTTTGTTTCAAGGGTTGTCGGGGTAAAGAGAATCGAAGAAGAAGTGACATACGGTGGCGGCACATTCAAAAGAAGAAAAGTCTTTCTGTTTATGATACAGTATCTGTGTCCGATTTTTGCTGGAATCATTTTATTAAGCTCTGTCGCAAATGCATTTGGATGGATTTCCATGTAAATGCATTTGCGATAGGAAGGAACTTATTTTTTCAACATTCCATAATGCTCTTCCATGTTTCCACCGAAGATGGCATTTTTATAGCCCAGTTTCTTAAAGGCTTTGACCGCTTTTTCCGGTCTGAAATTATAACTGCCGATGATATAGAGAGAAGTTTCCTTATCCGGGAATCTTCTTAAGATTCGGTCTTCCGTGATTTTATCCAATGGGATATTGACCGCACCGGCAACATGTCCGTGGTTAAATTCATCTTTGGTACGACAGTCGATCAACATGGCGTTCTCAGAAGTGTGAGCCTTGTTGATTGCTTCGTTCACTGTCAGTTTTTTCTTGAAAATACTCATTTTCTCTCTCTCTTTCCAAAAAAGTATAATGATACAATTTTACTACTAAAAATATTTTGCGTCAACGAAAAAGCAGATGTATTTTCTTTTTTTGTGTGATAAAATTATTGCATGTATGAGTGGGCATGAAATGTGTTTGATATAGAAGGGATAGCACAGATGATCAATATTGCAATCGTTGAAGATGAAGCTATGTACGCAAAACAGTTGCAGGAGTTTTTGCAGCAGTATCAGAAAGAGAATGGAGAAGTATTCAATATTACCGTTTATTCAGACGGTGACCAGATCGTACACAAGTACAAGTCACAGTTTGATATTATTCTGATGGATGTGGAAATGAAGTTCATGGATGGTATGTCTGCCGCGGAGGAAATCCGGAAAGTAGACACGGAGGTTGTCATCATTTTCATTACAAATATGGCGCAGTATGCGATCCGCGGCTATGCAGTGGATGCGCTTGACTATGTGCTGAAACCAGTGTCATACTTCGCATTTTCGCAGAGGTTAAACCGCGCGATCAGCCGTATGAAGAAACGTGAACAGAAAGTGATCACGGTAAATATCAAAGGTGGGGCTGTCCGGATCAACATTGCAAATATTTATTATATCGAAAGTCAGGGGCATAATCTGGTTCTGCATACGATCCTTGGTGACTATGAATCGGCGGGCACGATGAAAGAGGTCGAAGAAAAATTGCAGGATCTAAATTTTTGCCGTGGAAATAAAGGGTATCTGATCAATCTGCAGCATGTGGACGGCATTCAGGATGGGTGTGCGGTTGTAAAAGGAGAGCCGCTGTTACTTAGCCGCTCGCGCAAGAAAGAGTTTATGGAAGCACTGACGAATTACTGGGGAGAGGTTGTGAAATGATGGAACATTTAATGCCGGATATTCCGCGAATTTATACAGCAGCTGCGGAATGGATGGCGTGCATGCTTTTTATTGTATCGTTGAAAAAAAGATTTGAATGGTGGAAGAGCGGACTTATCATGGCAGGAATGCTAGTGCTGCAGTCTGTTTTTTTGGTGGCAACCGGAAATGTGCCGATCTATTTCTGGATTCCGTGTATGATCGCCGCAGTATCTCTGATGGTCGGGTTCATTTATTTCTGCTGTGACGTGAATTTTCAGGATGCCGGATATTTTGGTATGATTGCGTTTGTTGTGGCAGAATTTATGGCATCTATGGAATGGCAGATTGTATGCTCAATCTGGACAAGACAATTGCCGGGTGCTGGAATGCAGGTACTTATGCTTGCAGCAGTTTATGGTGCAGTTGCGTTTTTATTATGGAAGTTATTGCAGCAGCATTTACCAAAAGATGGAAAACTAAATATCAGTCTCAAGGAATATTTTTCGGCGGCATTGATTGTGATAGCGGTATTTGCGGTCAGCAATCTGAGTTTTGTTTCCAATGCGGACACGTTTGCAAATGGATATGCGCTTGAAATCGGTCAGATCCGCACGATCGTTGATCTCGGTGGAATTGCAGTTTTGTATGCGCATCTGATCCAGTGTGGCGAACTCCGTGTGCGCAGGGAGTTAGAAGCAGTGCAGAATGTTTTACAGAATCAGTATGTGCAGTACAAGCAGTCACGTGAGAGTATCGATCTCATCAATTATAAATATCACGACTTAAAACATCAGATCGCTGTGCTCCGGAGCGAGACTGACCCGGAAAAAAGAAATGAGTTTTTAAATCACATGGAAGATGAGATCAGGCAGTACGAAGCACAGAACAAGACCGGAAATAAAGTGCTTGATACAGTGCTGACAAGCAAGAGTTTATACTGCGCAAAGCATGGGATCACGTTTACCTGCGTGGCAGATGGAACGCTGCTTGATTTTATGGATATCATGGATATCTGCAGTATTTTCGGAAATGCGCTCGACAACGCGATCGAGTGTGAACTCAAGATTGCAGACAAGGAAAAGCGGCTGATCCATGTGACTGTGTCCCAGCAGAAGAATTTTTTGATCTTGCGTTTTGAAAATTACTACGAAGGTAGTTTGAAAGTGAAAGAAGGACGTTTCCTGACAACCAAGAAGGAAAAAGAGTTTCACGGTTACGGAATCAAGAGTATCCGCTATACGGTAAATAAATACGACGGCGCAGTCAGTATTGACACAAAAGAAAACTGGTTTGATCTGAAGATTTTGATTCCAATGAAAAAAACTGCATCTGACGAAGTGCAGAACGGATAACTGTGTCAAATAGAATACGGACGGTTAAACATTCGCATTTTTTGATTTATAACGCTATGGTTTGTGCATTGTGCATGAAAACATAGCGTTATTTTTGTCTGAAACTCACAACGTGTAATACCGTTTATGCAAAAATAATGCAGATTATGCAATTTTTCCATAAGAAAAGTACTTTATGATAGATTATAACTACAAAGTCCGGAACGGACAAAATAAATCTTGGGAGGATAAATCCTCTCCTCGTCAGAGGACTCGGATTTTCCTTCAGAAAACAAGGGAGGATTTAGAGATGATCGAGTTTATTATTTCAATTCTGGTTCCTATTTTAGGAGGCCTCGGTGTCAGTGAAGCAGACGTTACAACCTATGTAACAAACTGCAGCGGATACATTTATGCAATCCTTATTTCTATTTTAGTATTGATTGTATTATTAGTAGCTGCACATTTTATTGCACCAAAAGGAAAAAGACATTTAGTTCGCTGGGGAGCTTCCTTAGCATGGGTACTTGCACTTGTGACCATGGTAAACATGGTTTGCTATGGACCGCTTTACACAAACCTTTCCGTTGTATTAAACGGTGGCGGAACAGTATCCGATGAAGCAAAAGCAGCAAGTAATGAAGTGATCAAAAAAGTCGGCGAAGAAGGTATGGTTCTTGTAAAGAATAATGGATTATTACCTCTTAGCAGTGATGTTGATTCCATGAACGTATTTGGATGGGCATCTACAAACCCTATCTATGGTGGTACAGGTTCAGGTTCTGCAGATACATCTTCTGTAGTAAGTATTTTACAGTCTTTATCAGATGCAGGATATAAGACAAATGAGTCCCTGACCAAAATGTACACAGATTACCGCGCAGACAGACCAGCTGCAACAATTTTAGGCGGAGACGGATCCTTTGATATCACATTACCGGAACCTACAGCAGATTATTATACAGATGATGTCATGGGCGAAGCAGAAAGCTTTTCTGATGTAGCAATGGTAGTGATCAGCCGTGGCGGTGGTGAAGGATATGATCTTCCTACAGACATGAACTCTGTTATCCATGGCACTTACAATGTGGCAGATAAAGTTTCTGTAAATCCTGCAAACTATGCATATACAAATATTTCCTACACTAACAACGGTGATTATGATGATTTTGATGCAGGAGAATCTTATCTTGAACTCTCTAATACAGAGGAAGCAATGCTTGATAAGGTTTGCTCAGAATTCAGTAAAGTAATCGTTGTGATCAACGCAAACAACCCAATGGAACTTGACTGGGTAGACAACTATGATTCTATCGGAGCAGTAATCCTTGCACCTGGTACAGGTCAGACAGGTATGGCTGCACTCGGTGAGATCATCAACGGATCTGTGAATCCATCCGGAAAAACAGTTGATACTTATGTAAAAGATTTAACACAGACTCCATACTATAATAACATTGGAGCATTTGCATACAACAATGTAGATGATTTAAAAGAAGCAATCGCAGCTTCTGATACAGCATACGAAGGAACAGTTTCCTTTGTTGATTATGTAGAAGGTATCTATGTAGGATACAAATATTATGAGACAGCATCTGATGATGGTGTGATCAATTATGAGGATGTTGTAAAATATCCATTTGGTTACGGATTATCTTATACAACATTTGAACAGAAAATGAATGATTTCTCTGATAATGGAGACAATGTAACATTCAATGTAACAGTTACAAATACAGGCGATGTTGCAGGTAAGGATGTTGTAGAAGTATACTTCACACCACCTTATACAAACGGAGGAATCGAGAAAGCTTCCGTAAACTTAATTGATTATGCAAAAACAGGTGAGATCGCACCGGGTGAATCTGAAACAGTTGAGTTTACGATCAACAAAGAAGATATGGCATCTTATGATGCAAATGAGATCAAAGTAGCAGGCGGCGGATATATTCTTGAAGCCGGTGAATACACAGTATCTGTCAGATCTGATTCCCATACAGTATTAGATCAGGCAAACTTTACTGTAGATTCAGATATCAACTACAGCGAGAATGCACGTACAACAGATAATGTTGTTGCAACAAATCAGTTAAATGATTACACAGCAGGAAATGTTACCTATCTTTCCAGAGCAGACGGATTTGCAAACTATGCAGAAGCTACAGCCGCACCGGCTGAAGAAGCTTATGTAATGGATGATGCAACAAGAAAAGAAGTAGAAGCAAACTCTACAGCATACTATGACTCTACAGCGTATGACAATGCAGAAGATACAATGCCAACATTAGGATCTGATAATGGTCTTACATTAGCAGATTTAACAGGCAAGGCTTATGATGATCCAATGTGGGATCAGTTATTAGATCAGATGAGCTTTGAAGATATGTCATTACTTGTAAACCTTGGTGGATGGCAGACAGCTCAGATCGATTCTGTAGGAAAAGTTGCAACAAGTGACTGTGACGGACCTGCCGGAGTTAACAACTTCATTACAGGAACTTATGGAACACCATATCCGACAGAAGTATTAATGGCACAGACATGGAATACAGATTTATTATATGACCTTGGACTTGCAATGGGACAGGAGTATGCAGATGTAAATAACTATGGTGTATACGGCCCGGCAATGAACACACACCGTTCTGCATTTGCAGGAAGAAACTTCGAGTACTATTCAGAAGATGGTGTACTTGCAGGTAAACTTGCAGCCGCCCAGGTAAATGCGATGGCAACAAAAGGCACATACAATTACATCAAGCATTTTGCATTAAACGACCAGGAGACAAACAGATGTGCATTCTTACTTACATATTCTAATGAGCAGGCAATCCGTGAGATTTACTTAAAACCATTCGAATTATGTATCAAGAATTTTGACGGAACACAGATCGCAGTAATGTCTTCCTTCAACTGGATCGGAACTGTTCCGGCATGTGCAAATGAAGACACATTAACAACAATCCTTCGTAATGAGTGGGGATTCCAGGGAATGGTCATCACAGATTATGATGGTTCTTACGGATACATGATCACAGATCACTGCGTTCGTACAGGAAATGACCTGATGCTCGGATTTAGCTCTCAGGCATCTAACCAGCTGACCAATACAGAGAGTGCAACTCTTAATAACGCACTTCGCACATCATGCAAGAACATTATGTATACAATCGCAAACAGCGGTTATTATACAAATACTACTGATGATGGCGGAATGTCAAATATGACAAAACTCTTCGTGACAATTGATGTTGTAACAGTATTATTAGTAGTACTCTGCATGGCACTTGTGATTGTTCGCTATCGCAAAAAACATGCGAAAGCAGCAGCAGAAGTTGCTCCGGAAGAGAAAAAAGAAGAATAGATTATCAGGCACCCTGTGTGCAAAGATAACAGAACTTAAAATATGACAGGAAAGTCCCTGCGTGTTCGATAAGGAGCATGTGGGGGCTTTTTTATGGAATGGAAAGGGCATGATTTGCAGGGTGTGCATTCCGTTGTCTGGCAGAGAGGATGAGTTCTTATCGGATGAAACAGTAAATGTTATCGCATAGGCACAGGAACTGTGGTATACTGTGCCTATGTAAAATGAATGTGTTTTATAAATCGGAATTTGTCGGGAAGTTGCAGAGAGCGTAAAATCGGAATATTGCTGCTATCAATATTTGAAAAATTGTGCTGATTTAACAGAAGTTTTTATAGGAGACACGAATGTGATAACAGAAATAATTTTTTCGGATTATTATAGAACATTTTTATTGTGTATATTATCTATTGGGGTTGTTTTTTTTATGCGAAATGCAAGTATAAGAAAAAAAGTACTTGCATTAGCAGGATACGAATTTATTGTATTTTTACTTTTTCTTTGGATATTTATTGTATGCATAATTTTTACTGAATTTGATTATGAATCAATAATAGCTATTGTGCAATGGGAATTAAAGTGGATACTTTATTTTACAATAAGTATAATATTGCAGTTTGCAATGTACTATTTTTTCTGGAAAAAAAGTAAAATATTAAAGATAGTGACTTTACTATTTAGTCTTATTATTGTTATTGTCCCATTGCATGTATTTGATTTTACTTGAAATAACAAAATAAAAAAATGAAATCCGACAAATGCAAACTATAAAACAAATAGAGCAAACATAATCAGTTTATTTATATGCGTAATATTGTACAGACTTATGTGTATTGTATGAAAGAACGATAAAATTCCAGTTTGGAGAATTGAGAAAATCGTTATTTAGCGAGGTAAAGATATATGCTTCATTTAGAAAAAGTAAATGGTAATAATGTCTGGGATATCCTGAAACTGACGGTATCGAAATCGCAGAAGAACTTCGTTGCCACCAATGAGATCAGCATCATTGAAGCGTATACTGCAATTACGGGAAACGGTCATGCATTCCCGTTTGGTATATATGATGAGGATAAGCCTGTAGGCTTCCTGATGATTGGTTTTGATGTTGATGATTATTGGACGGATGCACCTGAAATTGCAAAGGGAAACTATAATCTGTGGCGTCTTATGATCGATAAGGCATATCAAAACAGAGGGTACGGAAAAGAAGCGGTCAGCCTTGCATTAGAGTTCATAAAATCTATGCCTTGTGGAGAAGCGGAATACTGTTGGCTATCATATGAACCCGATAATGCAGTTGCCCGTCAGATGTATCGCTCTTTCGGTTTCGAAGAAACCGGTGAAATGGACGGCGAAGAACTGATCGCTGTTCTGAGACTGCAATTAACAACTTCAAGTTTGAGGATGTGAATGCTTTGGATGTTGAGAAAACCAAATCATATTACAATCAAATAAGAAGTGGGGATTTATGTGATTGTTGTAGAAACTATATC